>ERZ832317.964-NODE-964-length-38635-cov-7.148989_pt1 | contig 38635 bp, 30 predicted proteins | sample MGYA00519695_ERZ832317 | MGnify/ENA primary metagenome ERZ832317 (study PRJEB31850, sample SAMEA3708726) | human gut metagenome | biome: human gut; feature: human-associated habitat; material: faeces | place: China | collected 2014 ...
TGCGAAGCCACGGCAAATTCCGTTACTGGGCACGTATGCGTGAACAGTAACGATTATGGAAGTTTGGTGTGATGCATTTACGGCTGATATTGCGAAGAGTTAATACGAAGATACATAAAGACGGGGGACGTTAGGAATGACATTGAATCAGATTTTATATTTTCAGAAGATAGCGAATCTGGAAAATTATCATCAGGCGGCGGAAGAATTATATATATCACAGCCATCCCTGAGCCGGTCGATGGCGTCACTGGAAAATGAGCTGGGCGTGACGCTCTTTGAAAAAGAAGGGCGCGGGGTGACCCTGACGAAGGCGGGGAAGATGTTTTTGGAGTACGCGGACCGGATTCTCACAGACTGCCACATAGCGGTCGGGAAAATGCGGGAAATTTCGATGAATGGGGGAAAGATCGACATCGGTTACGTGTTTCCGCTGGCCGGTCACTATATCCCGCACCGGGTCAAGCTCTTTTTAGAACAGCCGGAAAATCAAAAGGTTGTGTTTAATTTCTGGCAGAATCACACACCGGCGATTGCAAAAAAGGTAAAAACGGGTGAATTAGATGTAGGCTTTGGCGGCTGTCTGGAAAAGGATGACATGGAATTTTTCCCGGTGGCGAACCAGAAGCTTGTCATCATCACGCCGAAGGATCATCCGCTGGCAGAGCGGGAGAGTATTCCATTTGCGGAGCTGAACCGGTATCCGGTAATTGGATACGATAAGGACTCCTGGATGGGGACGCGCACCCGCGCGCTCTATGCGAAATACAACATCCAGCCGGACATCATTGTGGAGTGTCCGGACGAATATTCGATCGTCGCACTGGTGCGGGAGAGTTTTGGCATCGCACTGATGCCGCGCACGGACATTCTGGAGCTTTCTCAGGGAGTCTGCATTCACCCGATTGAAAATCTGGACATTTATCACCAGATTTTTATGTTCTGGATGAAAGAACGCTACCGGCTTCCGGCGGTGGAACGCTTTATTGAATATATGAAACAGCAGGCGCGTCAGGACGGTCTGCAGGCGGAACGGGAAACCGATAGCAAAAACGTATTGAAAATTTACTTGAAAGATATTGTTAATTTTTAAGCAAAACGGTTAAGATAAAAGTGTCACAAACACAGGGATGCCTCTCATGCAATGGAGAAGGAGAATTTCATCATGAAGAGCAAATACCCGAAAATTTTTGAACCGATTACCATTAAGCGCATGACGATCAAAAACCGTGTTGCCATGACGCCGATGGGTACTAACTATGGCGAGACGAGCGGTGAGATGAGCAACCGCCATATGAATTATTATTCCCTGCGTGCCAAGGGAGGAACTGGTCTGATTATTCTGGAGAATGCCAATATCGAATATCCGGTTGGTTCCAATGGCACAAGCCAGATCCGCATCGATCACGACAGCTTTATGCCGCGTTACTATCAGTTAGTCGAGAATCTTCATAAGAATGGCGCGATGGTAGCGATTCAGGTCAACCATGCGGGTGCTTCTGCATCCTCTGCCAGAACCGGTATGGAGACGGTGTCTTCCTCCAATATCCCGACCAAGGCAGGCGGCGAGATTCCGCGTCCGATGACAAAGGAAGAGATCCTGACGACCGTAAAAAAATACGGCGAGGCGGCGAAACGTGTACAGGCGATCGGATTTGATGCGATTGAGATCCACTGCGGTCATTCTTATCTGATGAGTCAGTTTATTTCCCCGTATTACAACAAAAGAACCGATGAATTCGGCGGCTCTGTCGAGAATCGTCTCCGTTTCCCGAAGATGGTTCTGGAAGAGGTGCGGAAAAATGTAGGTCCGTGGTTCCCGATCATCGTCCGTATCTCTGCGGAAGAGCGCGTGCCGGGCGGCAACACGCTGGAAGACACACTGGAATACCTCGAATATCTGGATGAGTACGTAGATATGTACGATGTATCCTGCGGTCTGAACCCGTCCTTACAGTATCAGATTGACTCGAACTTTCTGCCGGATGGCTGGCGTTCCTACATGGCAAGAGCCGTGAAGGATAAATTTGGTAAACCGGTTATCAATGCGGGCAACTACCGCGATCCGGAGGTCGTTGAGAAAGTATTGGAGAGCGGCGATGTCGATATTGTCGGCATGGGACGCGGACTCATTGCAGAGCCGAACTGGGTCAGCAAGGTGCAGAACGGCGAGGAAGAGATTCTCCGTAAATGTATCTCCTGTAACGTTGGCTGTGCGGGCAACCGAATCGGCGTCAACCGTCCAATTCGCTGTACCGTCAACCCGGCTGTTCCGGAGGGCGATATCTACAAGAAGCTGAAAGTCAATAAAAACTGCAACGTAGTTGTAGTCGGCGGCGGTACAGCCGGTCTGGAAGCAGCCTGCACGGCAGCCGAGGTTGGATGCAACGTATTCTTATTAGAAAAGAGTGGTAAATTAGGCGGACTTTCCACCTTTATCTCTGACTTGCCAAGCAAGAACCGTATGAAAGACTTCCCGAAATATCTGGAAGCACGTGCGAAGAGACTGAAAAATCTGTATGTATTTCTGAACTGCGAGGCAACCGTGGACAAGATCAAACAGTTCAAGCCGGATATCATTGTCAACGCAACCGGTTCCGTTCCAGTCGTTCCGCCGATCAAGGGACTCAAGGAAAACATCGCAGCCGGTCATGTCGATACCATTTTCGAGATGATTCAGAAAGTAAAAGCCGGAGAATACCCGGAAGATTTCTGCAAGGGCAAAAAAGTGGTTGTAGTCGGCGGCGGCTCTGTTGGTCTGGATGTTGTGGAGTATTTCGCACCGCGCGGCGCGGAGTGTACTATCGTGGATATGCTCCCGCAGATTGGTATGCTGGCAGATCCGATCACGAAATGTTCCATGCGTGAGACACACGACAAATATGGTGTGAAAGAGTATGTGAATACTGCGCTGCAGGAAGTCAAAGAAAACGCATTTACCGTGAAGCTGCCGGATGGCACGATCGAGGATCTGAACTTTGACCTCGGCTTCAACTGTCTGGGAATGCGCGCCAACAATCCGATTCTGGCACAGCTTGAAGAGGCATTTGACAACACAGATACCTTCATTTACCCGATCGGAGACTCTGTCCGCGCCCGCCGTATCATGGAGGGAACGATGGAAGGACGTGCGATTCTGAACGTGCTGGAAGCGAGAGGATTTTTAGAGCTGGCACCGTTGGAGTAAGAAATTGAATATCGCATTTGAAAGATTCTGACTGTTCGCTGAACGAATGATATCGTTTTATTTGATTATAAAAAATAGAGAAGAAAAGAGGAAATTATCATGCCAAACATTACAGGACATACCGAATTAGTAGGATTAATGGCTTACCCGATCCGTCATACACAGTCTCCGACCACCCACAACCTTGCCTATGACAAGAATGGCGACGATGTTATCCAGCTTGCGTTCGAGGTAGACAACGATACCCTGGAAGCAGCAGTTGAGAGTATCCGTGCGCTGAAGATGCTGGGTTCCAACATCTCCATGCCGAACAAGACCGTCGTTCACAAATATCTGGATGAGGTAGACGAGGCTGCAAAGCTGTGCGGCGCGATCAACACTGTAGTCAACACCCGTGACAAAGACGGCAATGTAACCGGATACCTGAAGGGTTACAACACTGACGGTATGGGTTACTGGCAGGGAATCAAGGAAGAAGGCATTGATTTCAAGGGAATGAAGATGGTTCTCATCGGTACCGGCGGTGCAGCGACCGCTATCGCAGTACGCGGCGCACTGGACGGCATTGCAGAGCTGCATATCTTCAATATCAAAGATAAATTCTATGCACGCGGCGAGGAGATCGTTGATATCATCAACAAGAACTCTAACTGCAAGGCCGAGATGCATGACCTGGGCGATCTGGCACTCTTAAAAGAGAAAATGCACGAAGCAGACATTTTCTGTGATGCAACCGGCGTTGGTATGCACCCGCTGGAGGATCTGTCCAATATCCCGGATCCGTCCTATTTCCGCAAGGATCTGATCGTAACTGATACGGTATATGCACCGCGTGAGACCGTGATGATGAAGCAGGCCAAAGAAGCTGGCTGCACCCGCGTATACAACGGCATGAGCATGATGCTGTTCCAGGCGCTGATCGCGATTGAACTGTATACAGGAAAATCAACACCGGTGGATTACATGAAGGAGAAGCTGGGAATCTAATTAAACGATAGCCCCCACAGTTATACCTGCTATTCCGCATTAGCACTTGCGTTCATATCCTGATTCGGGTATAATAATAAAACACACTTTCAATGTAAAGTGCAAAAGTGATTTGAATGAATACAAGTGAAGAAGGATGAGACAGATGGATGAATTAAAGAAGCTGCGAAATGATTTGGACATGTGCGACGAGATTCTGATCGATGCCCTGCGGATGCGCTGCCAGATTATCCAGGAGATTACAAATTATAAACAGAAAAACGGACTTCCGATTTATCAGGCAGAGGAGGAAGAGCGCAAGAAGAGCAAGATGCTTGCGAAGCTGGATGATTATGAATACAAAAAGTCAATCATGGCAGTTTACGACAGCGTCCTCTACCGGAGCAAACGGATCCAGTCCCATGAGTTGTTTGGATTCAATATTTTCCTGATCGGATTTATGGGAGTCGGAAAGAGCACCGTTTCGAATGCACTGCAGAATACCTTTGCGATGGATGTGGTGGAAATGGATGAAATGATCGCGAAAAAGAACAACATGAGCATTTCCGAGATCTTCGATCTGCACGGCGAGGAATATTTCCGCAACGAGGAGACAAACCTGCTTAAAGAGGTAGGAAACGAGAAGAACAAGATTGTATCCTGCGGCGGCGGCGTAGCGATGCGCGAGGTCAATGTACAGGAGATGCGAAAGAGCGGCAAGGTTATACTTCTGACCGCGAAGCCGGAGACGATTCTGGAGCGTGTCAAAGAGAACCATGACCGTCCGCTTCTGGAAAATAATAAGACAGTGGAATATGTTTCCGAACTGATGGAGAAGCGCAGACCGGCGTATGAAGCGGCAGCGGATATTGTGATCGCGACCGATGGAAAATCAGCGAATGAGATCTGCGAGGAGATCATTGCACAGGTGAAGAAGTTTAAATAATGTGACTGCTCAGAAAGTTCTGACAGAGAAAACGAAAGGGGAAAAAGATGTCGAATCATATCACAGGACACACAGGTTTACTTTGTTTACTGGGAAGCCCGGTCGCACACAGTGTTTCGCCGGAGATGCACAACGAGGCGTGCAGCCAGTTGGGTCTGGATTATACATATCTGGCGTTTGATGTGCCGGAAGAGAAGATGCCGCAGGCGGTTGAGGGACTGCGGACGATGGGCGCGCGCGGCTGGAATATCACGATGCCGGGCAAAAATATCATGTGCAAGCTGGCAGACAAGGTTTCACCGGCTTCCGAGATTTCCGGCGCCTGCAATACGATTGTCAACGACGACGGTGTTCTGACTGCTTATACGACCGATGGCGTCGGATTTATGCGTGCAGTTGCAGAAAATGGTGTAGACATCATTGGCAAGAAAATGACGCTTTTAGGCGCTGGCGGCGCCGCAACCGCGATTCTTGTACAGGCAGCTTTAGACGGCGTGGCAGAAATTAACGTATTTAACGTCAAGGACGCGTTCTATCCGAGAGCCGAGGAGATTGTAAAGAAACTGAACGAGCGCACAGGGTGCAAGGTAACCCTGCATGATTACTCCGATCCGGAGATCCTGCGCCAGTCCATCGCAGACAGCGCGATTCTGGTAAATGGTACTTCCGTCGGCATGGCTCCGAAGACAGACAACACGATCATTACTGATACAACGATGTTCCACAAAGACCTGTTCGTATTCGATGTCATCTACAATCCTCAGGAGACCCGTTTACTGCGCGAAGCAAGAGCGGCAGGCTGCAAGACCAGCAACGGTATGTACATGCTTCTCTATCAGGGAGCTGCATCCTTTGAACTCTGGACAGGACAGCAGATGCCGGTGGAGATCATTAAAGAGAAATATTTTACAAAATAGGATTTGAAGAACGGCACACCGCATTCTCGTTACTTAGTGATGAGAATGCGGTGTGCTAATTATTTTAATAACCGTTATTATATAAAAAGTTTGCACAATGCGTGAACGGCAGCATCTAAAAATGTTTTCACAAATTCTTCATAAAAAATTAGCACTCTACTCTTGACAGTGCTAACAACAAGTGTTATATTACTGCTAGAACAAAAGAAGACCAAAAGGTTTTCACAGATTGTTCGAAAGGAGGCAGGTTTATGAATATCAGTAAATTTACCCAGAAGTCTCTGGAAGCCGTTCAAAATACGGAAAAGCTGGCGTATGAATATGGAAACCAGCAGATTGATCAGGAACATTTGCTGTACAGTCTTTTGACTGTGGAAGACAGCTTGATTTTTAAATTAATAACAAAGATGGGAATCTCGGGCGACCAGTTCCGTGATGAGGTGCAGCAGGCGATTGGAAAGCTGCCGAAGGTATCCGGCGGTCAGGTGTATTTCTCCAACGATGCCAACAAGGTGCTGGTGAACGCGGAGGACGAAGCCAAGGCGATGGGGGACGAGTATGTTTCCGTCGAGCACTTATTTCTGGCGATGTTAAAACAGCCGAATAAGGCGGTCAAGGAACTGTTCCGTCTCTACGGCATTACGAAAGAGAGCTTTTTGCAGGCGCTTTCGACCGTGCGCGGCAACCAGCGTGTTGTCAGCGATAATCCGGAGGCAACGTATGACACTTTAAATAAATACGGTTACGATCTGGTGGAACGTGCGAGAGATCAGAAGCTCGATCCGGTCATCGGCCGTGACGGTGAGATCCGTAACGTGGTTATGATTCTCTCCAGAAAGACGAAAAACAACCCGGTTCTGATTGGTGAACCTGGCGTCGGTAAGACAGCCGTTGTCGAAGGACTGGCACAGCGTATCGTGCGCGGCGATGTCCCGGAGGGCTTGAAGGACAAGAAATTGTTTGCCCTGGATATGGGTGCTCTGATGGCGGGCGCGAAGTACCGCGGCGAGTTCGAAGAGAGACTGAAAGCGGTGCTTGACGAGGTCAAGAAGAGCGAGGGACAGATTATTCTGTTTATCGATGAGCTGCATACGATCGTCGGCGCGGGCAAATCCGAGGGCGCGATGGACGCCGGGAATATGCTGAAGCCTATGCTGGCTAGAGGTGAACTGCACTGTATCGGTGCGACGACCCTGGATGAGTACCGTAAATACATCGAAAAAGACGCAGCTCTGGAACGTCGTTTCCAGCCGGTTCACGTTGATGAGCCGACCGTGGAAGATACGATTTCCATTCTGCGTGGTCTGAAAGAGAGATATGAGGTTTACCACGGGGTCAAGATTACCGACTCTGCGCTTGTATCGGCGGCAATCCTCTCGGATCGTTATATCACGGATCGTTTCCTTCCGGATAAGGCGATCGACCTGGTTGATGAAGCGTGCGCGATGATCAAGACAGAGATGGATTCAATGCCGGCGGAGCTGGATGAACTGTCGAGACGTATCATGCAGCTGCAGATTGAAGAGGCTGCGCTTAAGAAAGAGACTGACCGCTTAAGTCAGGATCGCCTGGCAGAACTGCAGAAAGAACTGGCAGAGCTCAAGAGCAGCTTTTCGACCCAGAAAGCCCAGTGGGAGAATGAAAAATCTTCCGTTGATAAGCTGTCCAAACTGCGTGAAGAGATTGAGCATGTAAATGGCGAGATTCAGGCAGCGCAGCAGGCATATGACCTAAACAAAGCGGCTGAACTCCAGTACGGCAAGCTGCCGGAACTGCAGAAACAGTTGGCGGAAGAGGAAGAGAAAGTGAAAAATCAGGATCTCAGTCTGGTACATGAGAGTGTCACCGAGGATGAGATTGCCCGGATTATTTCGAAGTGGACCGGTATTCCGGTTGCCAAACTGACCGAGAGCGAGCGCAGCAAGACCCTGCATATGGACGAACTGCTGCATAAACGTGTCATCGGACAGGATGAGGGCGTTACCAAGGTAACGGAGGCGATTATCCGTTCCAAAGCGGGCATCAAGGATCCGACGAAACCAATCGGTTCGTTCCTGTTCCTAGGTCCGACCGGTGTCGGCAAGACAGAGCTTGCAAAAGCGCTGGCGGAGGCATTATTTGACGATGAGAACAACATGGTTCGTATCGATATGAGTGAATACATGGAGAAACATTCCGTTTCCCGTCTGATCGGAGCGCCGCCAGGATATGTCGGATATGACGAGGGCGGTCAGCTGACCGAGGCAGTACGGCGCAAACCGTATTCCGTTGTCCTCTTCGATGAGGTTGAGAAAGCGCACCCGGATGTATTTAACGTCCTGCTGCAGGTTCTGGATGATGGACGTATCACGGATTCGACCGGCAAAACTGTCGATTTCAAGAATACGATCCTGATTATGACCTCCAACATCGGTTCCCAGTATCTGCTGGACGGCATCGATGAAAAGGGACAGATCAAGCCGGAGGCGGAAAGCTCCGTTATGCATGACTTGAGAGCGCACTTCCGTCCGGAGTTCCTGAACCGTCTGGATGAGATTATTCTCTTTAAGCCGCTGACGAAAGGCAACATCGGAGGCATCATTGAGCTTCTGATTGCAGATGTCAACAAACGTCTGGCGGATAAGGAGTTAAAGATTGCCCTGACGGACGAGGCAAAGGATTTCATCATTGAAAATGGCTACGATCCGGTTTACGGTGCAAGACCGCTGAAACGGTACCTGCAGAAGAACGTTGAGACACTGGCAGCGAAGCTGATTCTGGCGGACGGCGTCCGTGCGGGCGATACGATAGAGATCGGGCTTTCGGATGGCAAGCTGACGGCTTCGGCTGTCCATAGCGCGTAAGCGGAAAACGTCTTACGGCGGATTTATAACTATTATATAGAAGAAACAATAGGGCGCGGAGAAGTGCGAAAGAGCTTCCTCTGCGCTCTTTTTATGTATTTCTGAGATTTTCACAGTCTTGACATTGCCCGGCAACTTTACTAAAATGATTCCATAATGACCGGACTATATCATTTGTTCCGGAAGTCAGTCAGATGAGGAGAAGATGAGATGAAAATTGCGATTGGAAATGACCATTCGGCGGTAGAACTGAAGAACATTATTGTGGATTTCCTGAAAGAAAAAGGAATCGAAGTGTTAAATCTGGGTACAGACAGCAGCGAGAGCTGTGATTATCCAGTTTATGGAGAGAAGGTAGGTCGTGCAGTTGTTTCCGGCGAAGCCGATCTGGGTATCGCAATCTGCGGTACCGGTCTTGGTATTTCACTGGCAGCTAACAAGGTAAAAGGCGTGCGCGCCTGCGTGTGCAGCGAGCCGTACACAGCGGTGATGTCCCGCCGCCATAACGATGCCAATGTACTCTGCTTCGGCGCCCGCGTGGTAGGAAGTGAGCTTGCGAAGATGATCGTTGACGAGTGGATCAACGCAGAATTTGAGGGCGGACGCCATCAGAGACGCGTGGATATGATTATGGCGATTGAGGAGAAAGACTGATTCAGAGTCAGAGGTAACGGATGAAATCATAAGGCAGGCTGACAGCAGGATGCGGGATGCCTGTGAGAACAAAAAGAGGCAGCTGTAAAGAGATGGAGCAGCTGCGAAAAGAACAGGAGGAAGCAGGAAATGATCACAGAAGATATTCGCTACATCGGTGTAAACGACCATGACATTGACTTGTTTGAGGGGCAGTATCAGGTGCCAAATGGTATTTCATATAACTCATACGTGATTATGGATGAAAAGATCGCGATCATGGATACGGTAGACAAGCGCAAACAGACGGAATTTCTGGAAAATCTGGAAACCGCACTGGCTGGAAGAACCCCGGATTATCTGGTAATCAGCCACATGGAGCCGGATCATGCATCAAGTATCCAGGCAGTCGTAGAACGGTACCCGGAAATCACACTGGTAGGCAATGCGAAGACATTTCCGATGCTGAAACTGTACTTTGATCTTGATACCAGCCGTGCGCTGACGGTCAAGGAGGGCGATACCCTGAAACTGGGGCGCCATGAGCTGACGTTCGTCATGGCACCGATGGTACACTGGCCGGAGGTTATGGTAAGCTATGATTCCTGCGACAAGGTGCTGTTCAGCGCCGACGGTTTCGGCAAGTTCGGTGCGCTTGATGTGGATGAGGACTGGGACTGCGAGGCGAGACGCTATTATTTCAATATTGTAGGAAAATATGGAATGCAGGTGCAGACACTTCTTAAGAAAGTAGCCGGTCTTGAGATCCAGCTCATCTGCCCGCTGCATGGATCGGTTCTGAAAGAGACGATCGGTCATGTGCTTGAAAAATACCAGATTTGGAGCAGCTACGGCGTCGAGTCTGAGGGTGTATTTATCGCATATGCGTCCCTGCATGGCAATACCGAGGATGCGGCGAAGAAATGCAAGGAAATTCTTGAGAAAAAAGGATGCCCGAAGGTGGCAATCGCGGATCTGGCGCGCGGTGATATGGCGGAGGCGCTGGAAGATGCATTCCGGTATGGAAAAATTGTATTGGCAGCACCGTCCTATGACGCGGGTGTGATGCCGGTTATGGCAGATTTCCTGCACCACTTACAGAGCAAGAATTACCAGAAACGCACCGTTGCCCTGATTGAAAACGGTTCCTGGGCGCCGAGTGCAGCGCGCACGATGAAGGGAATGCTGGATGCGATGAAGGAGATCACGGTGGTTGAACCGGTCGTTACGGTTCGCGGGGCGCTCAAGGAGAGCGATATTCCGTCGCTGGAGCAGATGGCGGAAGCGCTGCTGGCATAAGAAGCGTCTGGTGACAGAATGAGCTTGTTTGCTTTTGACAGATGGCGAAGTAAATGAGCAGAGAAATTCAAAAAATTGCGAAATAGTGAGCGTATTTAATGAGACTTGAAAAAGGCTTTTTTAAATAAAAAATCCGGAGAGACAAAAGTGTGGTTTTTATATTTATATATGAAAAATCCACTTGATGATTTTGTATGGATGACAGAAAAGAATAGGAGAAACAGACATGGTAGATGAGGTAATGAAGTTCATTACAGAGGCAGACCCGGAAGTGGGAGAAGCCATTGAAGCAGAGGCGGCCCGTCAGAGAAGAAACCTGGAGCTGATCGCTTCGGAGAATATTGTATCGGAGCCGGTTATGATGGCGATGGGATCGGTATTAACCAACAAATATGCGGAGGGATATCCGGGAAAACGTTACTACGGCGGATGCCAGTGTGTCGATGTTGTAGAGTCCATCGCGATCGAGAGAGCGAAAAAGCTGTTTGGCTGTGATTATGCAAACGTACAGCCGCATTCCGGCGCGCAGGCAAACATGGCGGTATTTATCGCAATGCTGAAGCCGGGTGATACTGTTATGGGCATGAACCTGGATCACGGCGGACATCTGACACACGGAAGCCCTGTCAATTTCTCCGGTTTATATTTCAACATTGTGCCGTATGGTGTCGATGACAATGGCGTGATTGATTACGAAGAGGTAGAGCGCATTGCACTGGAAGCAAAACCGAAGCTGATCATTGCAGGTGCAAGTGCCTATGCAAGAGAGATTGATTTCAAACGTTTCCGTGAAATTGCAGACAAAGTAGGCGCATACCTGATGGTCGATATGGCTCATATCGCTGGTCTGGTAGCAGCCGGTCTTCACCAGAGCCCGATTCCGTATGCAGATGTTGTTACGACAACCACTCATAAGACACTGCGCGGACCGAGAGGCGGTCTGATTCTGGCAAATAAGGAAGCAGCTGAGAAGTTCAACTTCAACAAGGCGATTTTCCCGGGAACCCAAGGCGGTCCGTTAGAGCACATCATCGCTGGCAAGGCAGTCTGCTTCGGCGAGGCGCTGAAGCCAGAATTTAAAGAGTATCAGCTTCAGGTAAAGAAGAATGCAGCAGCGCTGGCAGCCGCACTTCAGAAGCAGGGATTCAAGATTCTGACCGGCGGAACCGATAACCACCTGATGTTAGTTGATCTGCGCGGCATGGATATTTCCGGTAAAGAGCTGCAGAACCGCTGCGATGAAGTATACATTACCCTGAACAAAAACACCGTTCCGAACGACCCGAGAAGCCCGTTCGTTACCTCCGGTGTCCGCATCGGTACTCCGGCTGTTACCACCCGTGGACTCAAAGAAGAAGACATGGAAGTCATCGCAGAGTGCATCTGGCTGGCAGCTACCGACTTCGAGAACAAGGCAGATTACATCCGTGCAGAAGTGACGAAGCTGTGTGAGAAGTATCCGTTATATAAATAAGTAGAGAAGAATACGGAGCGAAAAATTTGCCAGTCTATAGATTCAGAAAAATGCTGGAAAATTAATGCACAAATAACAATAAGAAAAAGGCTGTATTGCCTGCCGCATGGAAGCGCGCGGTGGGTGATACAGCCTTTTTTATTTCAACCATTTTTCCTAGAAATTAAGTTTTTGTCCAATTCCTTTGTCCAATGCTTTTTCATAGATAAGCTGTGCCGTCCGCACATCAAAAAGTCCCATGCCGACTGATTTAAAGCAGCGGGTCTCGTTCTGCTCATGCGGATGTCCCTGCTTGGTATCTTCGATCAGATCCTCGATAAAGTGGACGCGCTCCTGTGTCAGAACGCCCTTTTCCAGCGGAATTTTCAGATCGCCGCTCTCCTCGCAGGCATACGGAAGCTCGGTGTACGCGTTCTTGACGAGTTTCCACACCGCATCCGGCAGTTCGCGCCGTTCCGGACGCCAGGAGCCGATGGCAACAAAGCATTTACCGCGAAGCAGCTCTTCATCATCCGGGTAGACCGGATCGACCGCCTGGGTGGCGGAGATCAGGACGCGGCTGTGCTCAGCCAGTTCACGGGTATCCGCGCAGGTATGAATCTGGATGGCGTTTTTTCCAAACGATGCCAGACGCGCCAATAAGCGCTCGATAAAGCCGGAAAGATCCTTAGCGTATGCGTCATACAGATAAATATCTGTGATCGGGCGCACCTCGCAGGCATAGAGAAGTTGGTGTAGTCCCTGCATACCGCAGCCAACCAGACCAACTGAGGCAGCATCCTCTGGAGCCAGATAGCGCAGTGCGACACCGCCGACCGCACCGGTCCGCATTGCGGTCAGGGCACTTCCGTTCATAATCGCCTTCGGCAGACCGGTCTTTGCGTTATTTAAAATCATAAGTCCGTTCAGATACGGAATTCCCAGAGAGGGATTGTCCGGAAATTCAGATAACATCTTTGTACCGATGACGGAATCCAGAAAACACGGCATATAGAGCATCATATTTTTATCACGCTGTGCGATAAAACGATCCGGCATCTTGTAATTACCACTTTTGTGAATCGCATACGCATCTTCGATCGCGTCCATGACATCCTCTAAGGTGACGGACTGCCACATTTCTTGTTCGCTGAGAAATAACATATCAAAACCTCCTGAATATTTATGAATGAAATAAAACATATATACTAAAAATAGATTTATCACAAATCAAATATGGTTTGTATAGCTGGATTGTAGCAGTTTCACGTTTCATTGTCAAGATGAAAACAGAATAAAAATCAAGTTGCATATTTGAAATGGGGCGTGTATAGTAAAGAAAATTGTAGCGGTTCAGTAGGTTTACGCATTTACTGAGCTACAGGAAATGGATAAAATTAGCACAAGCGAGAAGGGAAGAATACCTGGAAAGGAAGGGGTAATGGGAGAAGTAATTAAAGTATTAGACTGGTTGTTAGAGAATTTGGTACAGATATGCACGGTCATGCTAGAATTGTTTGGAATCATTGTGCTGGTTTCGACAGCGGTATCCTGCTTTGTTCAGTGGATACGAAACAAGCGTCAGCTGATCCGCCTGAATCTGGCACAGGGAATTGCGCTGGCGTTGGAATTTAAGATGGGCGGCGAGGTACTCAGGACGGTTGTGGTACGAGAGTGGTCGGAACTTGGAATTTTGGGAGCCATCATTGTCCTTCGGGCAATGCTTACATTTTTGATTCATTGGGAGATCAAGAACGAAAAAAGAGAAACCCAGGAAGAGCAGGGAGGAAAGCCAGAGTAAAAAAGGAGCACGAAAAAGGGAGTCTGCAGGATGAGCGGACTCCCTTTTTTCGTGGTTAAACAAGATTAATGCGAAAATTATTTGTCGTAGAAATGAATGCGTTCCAGAATTTGCTTCTGGCTTTTGATTTCCATTTTGGAATAAATGGAAGCCAGATGCTTTTTGACAGTAGGGATGCTGACGAAGAGGGTGGAAGATATCTGATCGTTGGAATAGCCGCGCAGTAAAAGGCTTAAAACATTTACTTCTCGGTTCGTCAGGGAAAAATCCCGGCTGATCTGGGAAAGAGTACGATCCATCACATAGGATAAATCGAAGAACAGACATACAAAGCAGTCGTTGTCTGGTCCCTCCTTAAGATGGGAGCGGCTTACCTCCAGAAACAAAGGGCTGTTTTCCATCTTGTATTCGATATTTTGTCCGGTGATGCTTCCGGAACGGAGCAGCTGCCGGCAAAGAGAGCGAAAACAGTTGGAAATTGGATTGTTGGATAAATCTGCAAATCCATGATTCTCCATGTATGTATGGTAGGTTGTGTTGCACCCGATAAAATTCAGTTTATCGTCAAAACAGCCGATTCCGATGCAGTTGTAATTTTCCAGTACATGAAATGCCCGTCCGATGTTGAGCTCCCGCCCGTAATTTTTAAATACGTTGCAGAAATGCGGCTGGAATAACCGGACAAGGCTTAATTCATCTGGCAGGAAATTTTTTTTATCGTTGGATCGGTGGATGGAAAACACACCCCGCAGATCCCGGTTCCGAATCGAAAAATTCGTTTCAATGGAATCATGCAGCCCCATGGGAAGTAGAAATTCCTGAAAATAAAGAGAATTTTTTCGAACCTCCTGATTGAACAGTTGGTTGGTCAGGAAAGTTACATTGCTGTCGGAGTCCAGAATCGACAGAACATCGTCCATATGGCAGTATTCTTCCTGATACCGCCGTTTCTGTTCATCATTCCAGTTGATGGTGTAGATGGAATGGGTTTTGTAATTCTGTCCCTGCTTTTGGTAAAACAAAAAATTTGCTTTTTCAAAGAAAACAATATTGTTCAGGTTCAGGAAAAAACTCTCCATCCGTTTTTCAAGAAGAATTGAATCGTCGTAAAGTTCAGCAATGATCCGATTGACGTTTTCAATTCGTGATGTTGTAAAAAGATTTTCAGCACTCATGAAGATGCCTCCTTTCCCGTGAGTATTCAATTAGTGAAAACAAAATGGAATCAATACTAGACTATAGTCCAACTATTGTTTTAAACTATTTTTAATAGACTGATAATATATAAAGCATAATAAAATGTTGTTATGATTATTGCAAGTGGAAAAACTTTGAAAATAGAAAAAGTATCCAAAAGTATACTATGATAGAACCGAAAGTATCTACTGTTAACTGACGTCATGTATCATAATAACCAAAACACAAAAAACTTTGTATTAAAAATGATGTTTTTTGAAAGTTTTCATCATGATATGATTTTAACAACGAGATTTCAGAAAACTGAAAGAGAACGGACAAAATTTTTAATACGGAGGAGCCTATGAAAAAAAAGAATGAATTTTGTTTGCAGGAGATTAAGGGGAGAAAGGCAGTAACCTGTATCGAGACACATACAGAGGGAGAGCCAACCCGAACCATTTTATCGGGATTTCCGGAAATTCCGGGGAATACGATGGAAGAAAAGATGCTCTATATGATGCAGGAACAGGACTGGATGAGAAAAGCAATTTGTTTTGAACCGCGTGGAAATGACGTAATGTCCGGAACGATTGTTACCAAGCCATGCAATCCGGAGGCAGATTTTGGTGTTTTATATTACGAGGTTGGAAACTGGATGCCGATGTGCGGACATGATACGATCGGAGTTTCAACGGCACTGATTGAAAGCGGACTCTTAAAAGCGGAGGAACCGTATACATATGCGACCTTAGATACACCATCTGGATTGGTAAAAGTGAAAATTGAGGTGAAAGATGGCAAGGCGGTGCGGGTATCCTTTAAAAATGCCCCGGCATTTGTGATGAATCGGGATGTAAAGGTACAGGTTCCTGGATATGGTGAGATTCCGTTAGACATCGCATACGGTGGAAATGTATTTGCGTTAGTACCGGCATCGGCAATGGGCTTAAAGCTGGATAAAGAAAATGCAAAAGAGATTGTTGAAAAAGGAAATTATCTTAAAAAGTTTATCAATGAGCAGGTAACAGTCAAGCATCCGTATCTGGAAATCATGAACCAGGTAACGCATGTGGAATTTTTCGAACCGGGTACAGAAGGGGTTTCGGATGTAAAAAATGCAGTTGTCATTCCCCCGGCAGCGATTGACCGAAGCCCTTGCGGAACCGGTACATCAGCGAAGATGGCACTTCTTCATGCAGAAGGAAAGCTGGCAGTCGGACAGTCGTTTGTGCATGAGAGCCTGATTGGAAGTTTGTTCCACTGCCATATCGTTGAAGAGACAGAGGTGGCAGGAATTCCGGCAGTAGTACCGGAGATCAGCGGACGAGCGTTTGTGATGGGAGAGAGTACATGGTTATTCGATCCGGACGATCCATTCCCGGAAGGTTTCTTATTAGGCTAAATCGATAGAAATAAAATAAGAGTTTAAAGGTACAGGGAGGTACTTCTGAGGGAAAGAAGTACCTCGGGAGTTCACATAAAAACAGTATAAAGGAGGATACTTTATGAAAAAGAGATGGCTTTGCGGTACGATGGCATTGGTAATCGGAGCGATGGCAATGGCGGGGTGTTCAGGCGGAAATTCTTCTTCATCCGCATCTGCAGCCGGAACCGAAGCAGCAGATAGTGGTTCCAGCGTAGATACTTCCGGAGCAGAGATGACGATCCGTGTAGCACATGTATGTGGAACCGGTTCTCCGTATGATTACGGTGCGAATGCTTTTAAAAAGCTGGTCGAGGAGGGCAGCGACGGACGGATTAAAGTAGAGGTTTATGCAGGCGATATGACAACCGACGAGGTTGAGTGTGTTGAGATGGTTCAGAATAATAACCTGGAAATCGGCTGGGTAGGAACTGGTGCACTGGGCGGATTTGTACCAGATTTAGGCATTTTTGAGCTTCCATTCCTGTTTGAGGATGAGGATAATGTCAATAAAGCGCTGGAGGGAGAATTTGGCAATTCCCTTCTGGAGCAGTTAAGCGCGGTTGATGGAATTACAGGACTTGGTTTCCATGAGGATGGCTGGAGAAATATCCTGACTAAAGATAAGACAATTAATACCGTAGATGATATGAAGGGCGTTCGTATGAGAACCATGCAGAATGAAGTTTGCGTGGCAACCTACGAAGCACTTGGTGCTACACCGGTTGCATTGGCATCTGGCGAGCAGTTCACAGGACTTCAGAATGGCGTTGTAGATGGAACAGACAATAGTGCATTATATGCAGTAGCAGATGGTTATATTGAGGTTGTTAATAATATCTGCGATATTCATCATTACTATTCCAGCGGTATCATTGTTGCTTCTTCAAAATGGTATGAGGGTTTAAGCGAAGAAGACCAGAAACTCGTGAAAGAGTCAGCTATAAAAGCAGGCGAAGAGCAGAGAGCTTGGTTCCTGGAAAATGACGAGGCAAAGATTGCTGAGTATGAAGAAAAAGGTTATACCGTAACACGTCCGACTGATATTGATGCATGGAAAGAAAAAGTTGCTCCGGTATATGATAAAATGTACGCGGCACATCCGACCTGGGAAGGTCTGGTTGAGATGGTTCGCGCAGCGAAATAAAGTACAATAATTTTTGAACTATCATGTACTCCCGGAGCCTGTTTTCGGGAGTACATTTACAAAGAGGGGAGAAAAATGGCAGGATTGATTGAAAAACTTCACAAGATTGGCGACGTGATCAATACGGTTGCCAGAGTTGCATTAGGGGTTACGTCAATTGCTTTATGTATCGCGGTAATCGGCCAGTTTATTTTGCGATGGTTTGGAGCTACGATGCCATGGGCAACGGAGTTCTCCTGTTATATCTTCGTTTGGACCACGATGCTTGGCAGTGCCGTAGCAAGCCGTCATCTGCTTCATATCGGTGTTGACATGGTAATTAACTTGTGCCATGGAAAAACACGTCAGTTTATGCTGGTTCTGGCGGATGTGATTTTATTATTTGCACTTGTTTTATTTACAATTTCAGGTTGGAACTATACAGTTGCACAGATTCCGCATCTGGGAACGACGATCAAGGTTTCGCTGGCGCTCTTTTATGCAGCCCTTCCGGTCAGCGGTCTCATTATGATTTATTATACATTTGTGCAGCTTCTTGAAAATATATGTTACGGGGAAGCGAAAAAGATTCCTCTTCCGGGGGATGAAGAGTAGGAGGTCAATATGTTCAGCAGTATAATTTTATTTGGAAGCTTTTTCTTGTTTCTTGCATTAGGCGTTCCGATTGCTTTTGTATTGATCGTAGCGACGGTCTCCTATGCGCTTTTAAGTACCGGTGATGCTAACCTGGCGTTGGTTCCGCAGCGAATTATCTATGGTATTAATAGTTTTACCATGCTTTGTCTTCCATTCTTCGCTCTGGCAGGAAATATTATGAATCACGGCGGTATTACCATGCGTCTGGTTCGTTTCGCACAGGCATTCGTTGGACATATCAAGGGTGGTCTGGCGATGGTAGACATCCTGGTATGTATGATGTTTGGTACAGTTTCAGGCTCGGCGGTAGCTGGTACGGCGGCAGTTGGATGCCTGATGATTCCGGCAATGAAGGATGAAAAGTATGATCCGGCGTTTACAGCAGGTCTGACCGCGTGTGCATCCTGCTGCTGCCCGATTATCCCACCGAGTCTGGCATTCGTTATTTACGGTGCGGCAGCGAAGGTATCCGTTGGCGATATGTTTATCGCCGGAGTAGTACCGGGTATCCTGATGGGTATTATCATGATGCTGGTTGTTTATGTATTTGCAGTGAAACGTGATTTTTCAGCAGGTCCTAAGACAAGCTGGAAGGAAAAATGGGAAGCAACCAGACAGGCACTTCCATGTATCGGACTTCCGATCATCGTTGTTGGCGGTATCATGGGTGGTTTCTTTACTCCGACCGAGGCAGCGGCGGCAGCGGTTCTTTATTCCCTGATTCTGTCGGCATTTGTATACCGGACCGTTGGCTGGAAAGAGCTCTGGAAATCGATTATCGACAGCGCGATCGACAGTGGTACGGTTATGCTGATTGTCGGCGGCTGCTATCTGTTTGGATGGGTTATCTCCAATGAGAGATGGGCAGTTTCTGTAACGAATATGCTGGTTGGTCTTCATACTTCTTTAGCAGTAAAACTGTTACTGGTCAATCTGGTTCTTCTGGTTGTTGGTATGTTTATGGATAGTGCTCCGGCAATCATGCTGGTAGCGCCGATTCTGGCACCGGCGATGGCAAGCCTGGGCGTTGATCCGATTCAGACTGGTATGATTGTCTGCCTGAACCTGACCATCGGTCTGGCAACTCCGCCGGTAGGTGTCTGCTTATACACGGCAACCAATATTGCAAGATGCAAATTTGGAGATACGGTTCGAAATGCAGTACCATTCCTGGTAGCGATGCTGGCAGCATTAGCGATTATTACGAATGTTCCGGTAGTATCCAGAATTCCATTTATTTTAATGGGACGATAGAAACGAGAGGGGACGTTGAAGTTGGACGTTCCCTTTTCCTTTACAAAAACACGAATCAAAAATGATGAATAAAAAACATGGAATGATTGATACAAAAAGGAGGACAAACCATGGAAAAACTACCCTGCAGTATCTTCAATGATGTACTCGGTCCGGTGATGCGCGGACCTTCCAGTTCCCATGTGGCAGGGGCGGCGCGGATCGCCTCCATGATCCGGCAATCTCTGGATGCACCGGTGAAAAAAGCGATTGTTGATTTTGATGTCAATGGTGCGCTGGCGGCATCGCACACGGGACACGGAACGGATATGGGATTTGCCAGCGGGCTTTTGAATATGGAGCTGGATGCGCCGGATGTCGCACAGTATGAGGCGATTGCGAAAGAACGGGGATTGGAGATCGAATACCGGATCCTTGATTATGGGGCAGAGCATCCGGGCAATTACCGGGCAGAGGTCTGGGATCAGAATGGAAATGTCGTGCATTGGGAGGCGATCGCAGTCGGCGGCGGTATGGTCGAGATGCAGAAATATGAAGGATTTTCGGTGCAGATAGCCGGAGATTTCTATGAGCTTCTGGTAATTGCGGATGTGGCACCGGGAATTGAGGAAAAAATAGAAGCGCTTTTGCCGGATGTTGAATTTTTCCAGAGCGATCAGAAGAATGGTCAGATCCTATATAATTGGAAATTAGCTGTTCCGCTGACAAAAAATGTGATCCAAGCCATCCGTGATGTGGCGGGTGTCAGCCAAGCGTGCTATCTTGAACCGGTGCTTCCGACGCATTCCAGCAGTACCTGTCAGGTTCCATTTTCAACGGCAGCCGCCCTGGTTGATTATGCGAAAGAGCATCCGATGGAGTCCTGGGAGTATGCATTGGAATATGAAGCTTGTCGGGGCGGTCAGTCGAGAAAAGCCGTATACCGTCAGATGGAACAGATCTTGTCGGTCATGGAACAGGCGGTTGAGACGGGATTAGCCGGGACAAAATATCGAGATCGTATTCTGGGCGAGCAGGTCAGCAAGGTGGCAGCAGCCGAGCAGGCAGGACGCTTGATTCCAGATCCGATTGTCAATGAGATCATCCGCTGTATCACGGCGGTGATGGAAAGCAAGAGCTCCATGGGCGTGATCGTAGCAGCACCGACCTGTGGCTCCTGCGGATGCCTGCCGGGAACGGTCATCGGACTGGCGCGGGCGCTGTCACTTCCGAGAGAAAAGGTAGTACAGGGACTTCTGGTTGCGGGTCTGGTCGGTGTCTTTTTCGCAGAGGAAGCGACGTTTTCGGCGGAAGTAGCCGGATGTCAGGTAGAGTGCGGTGCCGGTTCTGGTATGGCAGCGGCGGCACTCACGGCGATGATGGGCGGAACTATCGAAAATTGTATGGATGCGGCGTCTGTAGGACTTCAGAATATCACAGGGCTTGCCTGTGATCCGGTCGGAAACCGTGTTGAATGGCCATGTCTCGGCAAAAATATCATGGGCGGAAGCAATGCGCTTGCCAGCGCCAATATGATACTGGCAGGTTATGACAAGGTGATCCCGCTGGATGAGACGATAGGCGCAATCTATGAGATCGGTCTGTCACTGCCGCTGGAATTGCGTTGTACCTTTGGCGGTCTGGGTAAGACAAAGACTGCCCGGGAGATTCTGAAGCGGTCCGACGCGCATTTTCCGGGGGAAGAGGCGCGGTAGAAGTTTGTAGATGTGCGTAAAAATGGCAGGCATTTATGGAAATGTGAAATAGGACAAAAATTGATTGAGTGACTCTGTGGAGATACCATTTTTATAATGGTACATCTACAGAGTCATTTTGGATAAATAGTTTAAAGCTATTGTTAAGAAAAGATGCTACTGTTCACAGGTAGGCACTTTTGGAAGCGAAAGTGCCGGAAAAGATAAGAGATAAGAAAAAAGACTCCGTAGAAACAACGATATTATTCGATTCTATGGAATCCTTTATGAATAGTAATAGTAGATTTTATAGCGCCGTCGCCTTCGGCAGACTAAAAATAAATTCCGTCCCCACGCCCTCGGTGCTGACAACGTCAATATTTTCCCCATGTGCCTGAATAATCTCTTTGACAATCGCAAGCCCCAGCCCGGTGCCCTTTTTATCTTTTCCGCGCGATAAGTCGGTCTTGTAGAAACGTTCAAAGATTTTCTTCTGGCTGTCCTTCGGGATGCCAATGCCGGTGTCTTTGACGGAAATGAAGATTTTTTCATACCGGATGGAGGTCTGGATGTAAATGATCGAATCCTCGTGGCTGAATTTGATCGCGTTGTCGATCAGGTTGTAGAGAACCTGCTGGATTTTTCCGAGATCGGCGTAGACCATCTGGATGCTATCCGCAAAGGTCAGGTCAAACGTGATGCCTTTCGCGCTGCACGTGCCCTCGAAGGTTGCGGCGGTATCCTTGATCGTCCGGTTGATATCGAAATTTGTCCGGGTTAAGTAGCCTTTGCTGTCCAGGGAGTTGAGTGTCAGCATGCCTTGGGTCAGCTTGTTGAGGCGTTCGGTTTCGGAAATGACGATGTGCAGGTATTTATGATAGAGTTCCTGCGGGATTGTGCCGTCGAGAATCGCCTCGAGATAGCCCTTGATGGAGGTCAGCGGCGAGCGGAAATCGTGCGATACGTTCGCGATGAAATTGTGCTGGTACTGTTCCATTTCATTTAACTCGCTGGACATATAGTTTAATGTGCTGGCGAGATAGCCGATCTCGTCGTGGGTGGTAATCGGGATATTGTGTGCCAGGTTTCCGGCTGCATATTCATTGGCTGCGACCGTAATCTTTTTGAGCGGGAAATAGACCACTTTTGTAAAAACTAGAAGCACCACCAGGGATAGGAAGAACAGGATGATCGATGTTATGTAAATAATATTCAGAAATCCGTTCTGTTCCGCCTCAATGTTCTGGATTGGCATATGAATCACGATGTAGCCGTAGGTCTTCATATTGCCTGTGATCGGGGCGGAAACGGAGAGTACCTTGCTGTCAAACAGATTGTAATACTGTCCGATGGAATAGAGCCGGTTGCCCTGTGCGGTCGGGTCGAAATCGTCGATTGCGATGCCGGTACGACTGTCGCTGCTGTCCGCAACGATGGTGCCCTCATGGTTCAGGATCCAGATATCCGACTGCAGATAGGCGGAAACCGCCTCAAGCTGTGGGTATGCCGAGTCGAGATTGATGGTTTTGCCCTCGTAGGCTTTGCTGCACCGATCGGCAATCATGGTCGCCTCGTCATACAGAACCTCCGATTCGCGTTCCACCAGATGGTGGTAGGTCATCTCAGATGAGATGGTCGCGATCGTGATGAATCCAAGCAGACCGAAGATGAGATAGCCGATCAGCAATTTATAATAAAGAGAATGTGTGTAGTGGTTTGATTTCATGGTAAACCTCCGGTTACCTCTTCGCGCAACAGTTCAGTTCCTTTACTAACAGTTACCGTTTTACCTCAAATTTATATCCAATCCCCCAGACGGTCGTCAGCGCCCACTTGTCGTTGCCCTTGATTTTTTCACGGAGGCGCTTGATATGGACATCTACCGTCCGCGTGTCGCCGATGTATTCATATCCCCAGATATGGTCGAGAAGCTGCTCCCTTGTGAATACCTGGTTTGGTGAGGACGCGAGGAAATAGAGCAGTTCCAGTTCCTTCGGCGGCAGCTCGATCGAGTGTCCGTTGTAAATGACGGAGTAGTTCGTCAGGTTGACGATGAGATCCGGATATTCGACAAAATTGCCATGCTGTTCGGTCACGGACGATGCAGGCATCTGCACCGGCAGCTGGTAGCGCCGCAGAACGGCTTTGACTCTGGCAACCAGCTCTTTCGAATCGAATGGTTTGATCATGTAGTCATCGGCGCCCAGCTCCAGCCCCAGCACCTTATCAAAGATTTCGCCCTTGGCGGAGAGCATGATGATTGGCACCTGGGAGGTGCTTCGCAGTTCCCGGCAGACCTGATAGCCGTCGATGCCCGGAAGCATCAGATCAAGGAGAATCAGGTTGGGCTGAAATTCGGGAAATACCCGGAGCGCTTCTTCCCCGTCTCCGACAATTTTCGTTTCAAAACATTCTTTCGTCAGGTAAAGTGAGATTAGTTCAGCAATGTTGTAGTCGTCATCTACGATGAGAATGCGCTGCTTTTCAGCCATGTTGATTCCTCCTGTTTTTTTGGATATTTGTAACTGTTCAGTACCTTCACAGTTATGGATATTTCTTATTTAAATGTCACGATTGTAACGCCTGTATCGCCTTCGCCAAACTCGCCAAGCCGGTATTCCTTGACATAGCTTAATTTCTTCAAGTGGCGGTGTACGCCCGCTTTCAAAGCGCCGGTTCCACGACCATGTACGACGCGGACCTGCGGAAGATGCGCCAGGTAGGCATCATCCAGGTATTTGTCGAGTACCGGGATCGCCTCATCGACGGTCATGCCAATCAGGTTGACCTCCGGCGATACGCTGAAGGACTTGGACATCTTGATCTTGCTGCTTCCGCTTCCGGATCCGCGGGAACCGCCCGTATGCGTGCCGGAAAGTCCCGGTCCGGTGATGGATGCTTCCTCGACCATTTCCAGATCGCGGATATTGACGAGGGAGCGCAGAATTCCCATCTGTACATACAGATCGCCCTTGGCGTTCGGCAGGGAGCTGACGGTTCCCTTTAAATTCATCGAGAGAACGCGCACGGTATCGCCGAGACGCAGCTTTTTCGCGGAAACGGCTTTTTTCGGTGCGGCGGTTTTCTTAACTGCCAGTTTCTTGTCTACATCCTGGATCTTGCCGCGCAGCTTGGTCCGCTCGGCTTCCAGTTCTTTATTGACGCCGGAAGACTTGGCAAGCTTGTTGATGTTGCGGATCGTCTGATCGGCGGTGTCCTTTGCATCCTGAAGGATCTTCTGAGCTTCCTCGCGGGCTTTGGAAAGCATTTTTTCCTTCTGCTCGGAGAAACGTTCTTCCTTCTGCTGGAGGCGGTTCTTCAGCGTTTCAATTTCCTGTTTATAGGAGGCGATCTCTTCGCGCTCTTTTTCAATGGTCACGCGGCTGTTTTCCAGATTGGCAAGCAGATCCTCGAAGGATTCGTCCTTCTGCTCCATCTGGTTTTTCGCCTCGTCGATGATATAATCCGGCAGCCCCAGCTTGCGGGAAATGGCAAATGCATTACTTTTTCCTGGAATACCGATGAGCAGGCGGTAGGTCGGGCGGAGAGTCTCGACGTTGAATTCGCAGCAGGCATTTTCAACGCCTGGCGCGGTCAGCGCAAAGACTTTTAATTCGCTGTAATGCGTGGTTGCGATTGTCCGGCAGGTCATGTTGTGCAGGAAATTTAAAACCGCAATCGCCAGCGCCGCGCCCTCGGTCGGGTCGGTACCGGAACAGAGCTCATCGAAGAGACAGAGCGAATTGGCGTCCGCCTCATTTAAAATCGAAACGATATTCGTCATATGGGCGGAGAATGTACTCAGATTCTGCTCGATGCTCTGCTCATCGCCAATGTCGGCAAATACATTGTCAAAAACAGCCAGCTCGGATCCCTCAAATGCCGGGATATGGAGTCCTGACTGTCCCATCAGGGTAAAGAGTCCGACGGTTTTTAAAGAAACGGTTTTACCACCCGTGTTTGGACCCGTCACAATCAGAAGGTCAAACGAATCGCCAACCCAGATGTTGATCGGAACGACCTGTTTCGGATTTAAGAGCGGATGGCGTCCGTCCTTGATATTGATATACCGTTTGTTGTTAAATTTCGGTTCCACGCAGTTATAGTGGCGGGAAAGAGCTGCCTTTGCGAAAATAAAATCGAGCTCTGCCAGAATCGAAAGATCCGAGAGGATCGCGTCGGTGTAAGGCATAAGCTGGCTGGAAAGAGCTGCCAGAACGAACTCAATTTCCCGTTTTTCCTGGATTTCCAGCTCGCGCAGTTCGTTGTTCAGCTTGACGATCGCGAGCGGCTCGATAAATACAGTCGAACCGGTCGAGGACTGGTCGTGCACCATGCCTGGGACCTGGGATTTATACTCAGCCTTGACCGGCAGGCAGTAGCGCCCGTCGCGCATTGTGATGACGGCATCCTGTAAATAGGTCCGGCTGGAATTTAAAATAGAATTTAACTGGGTATGGACGCGTCCGCCCACAATCTTCATGGAGCGGCGCACTTTGGCAAGTCCCGGACTTGCGTCATCGCTGACCTCATCCTCGGATGGCAGGCAGCGCTTGATCTCATTGTTGACCGGCGTCAGCGGATCCAGGGCGCGGAAGCGCTCATCAAGGGAATCATCTGGAAATTCTTCGGATTTCTCATGGCGCCCGTAGCTCTGCGCGCGGGCAGCGACTGTCAGCAGGGAGCTGACAGCGAGAAGCTCCGGGATCCCCAGGGAACTTCCGATTTCCAGACGTTTCATGGAACCACGCACATCCTTCACGCCGCCGAAGGAGAGACTTCCCTTCATGCGGACGCGCGTCAGGGCATCGGTCGTCTCCGTCTGGCTCTGCCGGATCGTCCCCAGATCACAGGACGGCTGCAGTTCCCGGCACATCTGTTTTCCCATCTCCGTGGAGGCGTACTCCGTGAGCTGGTCGATGATCTTTGTATATTCGAGAGTTTTTAATGCTTTTTCATTCATGTTGTGGTAATCCTCTTAATTTAAATGGTGTTCACATGATACCGTGACCACTAAATTCGTGAAAGACCTCATTAAGTGGTCAGGTATAAGTTCTCACTAGACTCGAAAAGACCTCGTCAAGTGTTCACATTATATCACATTCCCCGCCGTCTAGCCAAGCATTCGCACTTTTTTCTTGCATAACCTTAAGAAGGAAAGTATAATTAGGATATGTTATGCAAAGGGGAAAGTGAAATGCCGGATTCAGAAGAACTTGAAAAAAAGGAAAAACGGGAATTCATGAGAGAAACGATAGTGAAGCCGCCGCTGACCAGAAAACAGATTGCGAAGCGGGTGGCTCTCTTTGTATGCGCGTCAGCCGCATTTGGAGGAGTCGCGGCGGTTTCGTTTGCGGCGGTAAAGCCGTTTGCGGATCGGTGTTTTCAGGAAAATGGGATGCAGGAGACATCCTCAGTCGAGTTTTCCAAGGACGATCCGGACTCTGTTTCGCCGTCGGACGGTGCAGATGCGGATATGACAGCGCAGCCGGAACAAATGGAGCAGGAGATTGATGAGGCGGTCAGCGAGGCGCTTTCCAGCTATCAGTTTTCCGTAGACAATTTCAATTCGATGACGTCGGTGCTGCGTGGAATCGGGGAACTGGGTGATAAGTCGATCGTGACGGTCAGCTCCGGCAAACAGGATACGGATATATTTGGAAATCCGGTGGAAAATACGGGTGATTATGCAGGTGCAGTCATCGCGGAGAGTGATGGAGAATTTCTGATCTTTACTTACGCCGATGCGGTGCGGGCGGCAGATTCGATCAATGTGAGATTTTCGGATGGAACGAAGATCGCTGGTACAGTGCGCCAGATTGACGAAGTGCTCGGAATGGCAGTTGTGGCGGTGCCGTCCGGCAATCTGCCGGAAGAAGAGCGGAAAAAGGTGCAGGTGCTTTCACTTGCCAATTCATATACGGTCAAGGCAGGCGATGTCCTCGTAGGTATCGGCGGTCCGTCCGGACAGGTGCATTCGCTTTCGTTCGGAACGGTATCCTACGTGGCGCGCAATGTGCAGATTACAGATGGACTGACGCGGATCCTGTATGCGGATATCAGCAGCAATTCGCAGACGGGTACCTTTTTGATCAATACAGCCGGAGAGATGGTCGGCTGGACATCGGAGTCCTGCCGCAGCGAGAGCTGTACAGATCGGACGGCGGCGTACACCATTTCCAGCTACAAGCCGATTCTGGAGCGGCTGACGAATGGCGCTTCGGCGGCATATCTGGGCATCCTGGGACAGGATGTGAGCCGTGCGATGCAGGGGAGCGGCATTCCGGCGGGCGTTTACGTGACGGAGGCAGTCTCCGGCAGCCCGGCATATGACGCTGGCATCCAGCCCGGCGATATTATTGTGAAATTTGGCACAAAGGAGATCGGAAGTTTCAAAGATCTCCAGGCGCAGATTGAAAATTCCGCGAGCGGCGTGTCTGTATCGGTAAATGTGATGCGGAAAGGGCGCGACGGATACACGGAAATTCCATTTTTGGTATCTCTGCGCGCCAGATAGAAATTCAGGAGGATATAGGCAGAATGAGATATATTGAACAGTTCCGGGAAGGAATGAGAGTCTCGGACGTATATTTATGTAAGACGAAACAGCACGCGGTGACGAAAAACGGAAAAGAGTACGCTTCCGTGCTGCTTCAGGATAAAACAGGCACGGTAGACTGCAAAATCTGGGATTTAAGTTCCCCGGGCATCAATGATTTTGAGCCGCTGCAGTACGTCTATGTGGACGGCGATGTGACGGTTTTCCAGGGTTCCAACCAGTTAAATATCAAGCGCATACGCAAGGCGGACGAGGGCGAGTATCAGGAAAGCGATTACCTTCCGGTCAGCTCAAAGGATATCAAGATAATGTATCAGGAGCTGACGGCTCTGGTGCAGTCTTTCCAGAATCCGTACCTGAAAAAGCTGGCATCCAGCTATTTCCTGGAAGATAAGGCATTTGTGAAGAAATTCTGCTTCCATTCGGCGGCGAAGAGTGTGCATCATGGTTTTGTGGGCGGACTTTTGGAACATACGTTAAGTGTTATGAAACTCTGTGATTTCTACACGAAGTCATATCCGGCGCTGAACCGCGATCTGCTTCTGACGGCGGCGCTGTTCCACGACATCGGAAAAGTGCAGGAATTATCCGCATTTCCGGAAAATGATTATACGGACGACGGTCAGCTCTTAGGTCATATCGTGATCGGCACGATGATGGTTGCAGACCGTATTAAGGAGATTCCGGGATTCCCGGCAAAGACAGCGGCGGAGTTAAAGCACTGCATCCTTGCGCACCACGGCGAATTAGAGTACGGTTCCCCAAAGAAACCGGCGCTTCTGGAGGCGCTGGCATTGAATTTCGCGGACAATACCGATGCGAAGATGGAGACGATGCTGGAAGTTTTAAAGAGCGGCGGGGAGAATCCGGGCTGGCTCGGATATAACCGTTTCCTGGAGACGAATGTGAGAAAGACGACGCCGACGGAATAATAATAAGATAACAGACATCTAAAATGAGTCTAAATGTATATAAGAAAAAGAAAACAGCGCTGCACAAGCAGATGCTGCCTTGCAGAAGCGGGGGAACGAAAAAATAGGAATCAGGACTCACCACCTAAAGAGGTGGGAGTCTTCTCGTTTCATAGGGAATTGCGTCCTATGAAACAAAAAACGCTCCGCGGGATGCGCACTCGCGCGAAGAAGAAACATGTCGCAAGCGACCGCGCCCGGCACGAGAATGTGCCAAGGCACATTCTTTTTTAACTGAGATAAATAAGAAAAATGGAGAAGGATACCAGGAAGGTACAGCGGTTCAGCAGGGACCGCACTTTTCTGATATCCTTTTGTTTCATAAAGAAAAATATAGGGGTACAACAGAAAATATGAAAAAACGAGAAAATACAGGCAAAATCATTGGAAAGGTGTTCGGAGAAGCCAGGGCACTTGGCGTCACTGCCTTAGCGGCGGCAGTCATGCTTTCCGGATGCGGAAACGCTGGAAATCAGGCGCAGAAAGGCGGTTCCGGCGCAGAACAGACGGAAAATGTTGAAAACGGCGAAAATGCAGCGGAAAATACCCAAATAAGCGTTATTATCGCGATGCCGCCGACTTCAGAGCCGGAGGCGGGCTTTGATCCGGCATATGGCTGGGGCGCGGGCGAGCATATGCATGAACCGCTGATCCAGAGTACCCTGACAGTGACAGAAGCAGATTTGAGTATCGGGTATGATCTGGCGACAGATGTGGAGACCTCCGAGGATGGAATGACATGGACGGTGACGATCCGCGACGATGCGAAATTCACGGATGGCGAGGCGCTGACCGCGGAGGATGTGGCATTCACTTATAACACATTGAAAAAGACGAGTTCCGTCAACGATTTTTCAATGCTGAAACAGGCGGAGGCGATCGATGATGTGACGGTTGTGTTTGAGATGGAACGCCCGTTTGCTATCTGGTCATACACGATGGCGGTGACGGGAATTGTGCCGGAGCATGCATATGGAACGGATTACGGCACACATCCGATCGGTTCCGGGCGATATATCCTGAAACAGTGGGACAAGGGGCAGCAGGTGATTCTGGAAGCCAACCCGGATTATTATGGGGATGCGCCGAAGATGCGGCAGGTCACGATTCTCTTTATGGAAGAGGATGCGGCATTTGCGGCGGTGCGCGCCGGGCAGGTGGATGTGGCGTACACGGCGGCGTCCTATGCAGACCAGTCGGTTCCAGAATTCAGTCTTTTGGACTGTGAGACGGTGGACAACCGTGGATTTAACCTCCCGGCGGTGCCGGAGACGGTACGGGAGGATGGCGTAAAAATCGGCAATGATTTTACCGCGGATGTGCAGGTGCGCCGGGCGATCAACCTGGCGATTGACCGGCAGGAAATGATCGATCATGTGTTAAATGGTTACGGCAGCCCGGCATATAGTGTCTGTGACAAGATGCCGTGGTACAACGATGAAATGGAGAACATTTCCTATGATGTGGAGAAGGCGGAAGAGATGCTGGGTGCGGCGGGATGGAAGAAAAATGCTGACGGCATCCGCGAAAAGGATGGAGTGAAAGCCATTCTGGAATTTCTCTATCCGACCGGGGATTCGGTGCGTCAGGCGCTGGCAGCCGATACGGCACAGCAGTTAAAAGAGATTGGAATTGACGCATCGATCCGCGGCACCGGCTGGGATACTGCGTATGACGAGGCACAGTCGCAGCCGCTTCTCTGGGGCTGGGGCGCGCACACGCCGATGGAATTTTATAATATTTACCATACAAAGGCAGATACGGGGCTGGCAGAATATTCGCCGTATGCGAATGAGACTGTGGACGCTTATATGGATGAGGCCCTGGCAGCACCGGATCTGGAAAGTTCGTATGAATTGTGGAAAAAGGCGCAGTGGGACGGCGAGACGGGTGTTTCAGCCGAGGGTGATCTTCCGTGGATCTGGCTGGTGAATGTCGATCATCTGTACTGGGTGAGAGACGGGCTTCATGTCGCAGAGCAGAAGGTGCATCCGCACGGTCACGGCTGGTCCATCGTCAACAATGTCGATCGGTGGTACTATGAGTAGGATGAAATGGTTTGGGCGCAGTCTGCTGCACCTGATTCTGCTGCTTTTGGCAGTCAGTCTGGTATCGTTTCTGCTGGTGTCGATGTCTCCGGTCGATCCGCTGCAGACGAATGTCGGGCAGACGGCGCTCGGCTCGATGGCGCCGGAGCAGATCGAGAAGCTGCAGGCGTACTGGGGCGTTGGTGTGCCGGTCTGGAAGCGCTTCTTTAGCTGGATTTCGGGCATCTGTCATGGTAATTTTGGCATTTCCCTTCTGTACCGCAGACCGGTGCTGGAGGTGATCGCGGAAAAGGCGTCTGCGTCAGTGTGGCTCCTTCTGTCTGCGTGGCTGTTTTCGGGAATCGTGGGGATATTTTTAGGAATTGCAGCGGCGGCAAAACGGGGCAAGTGGGTGGATCGCCTGATTACGGGCTATTGCATCGTGATCGCGGGAACGCCGTCCTTCTGGCTGGCGCTGGTGCTGCTGCTTCTCTTTACAGTGCAGCTTCCCATCTTCCCAATCGGGTTCAGTGTCCCGGTGGGAATGGCGGCGGACGAGGTCAGCCTGGCGGATCGCCTGTATCACGCATTTCTGCCGGCGTGTACGCTGGGACTGACAGGGATTTCTTCGATTGCGATGCACACGCGCGAAAAAGTGATTGAGATTCTGGAAAGTGATTACGTACTCTATGCGCGGGCGCGGGGCGAGAGCGGCTGGCGGCTGATTTTCCGGCATGGACTCCGCAACCTGCTTCTCCCGGTAATTACGCTGCAATTTGGCTCGATCAGCGAGATTTTCGGCGGTTCGGTGCTGGTGGAACAGGTCTTTTCCTATCCGGGACTCGGACAGGCGGCGGTCACGGCGGGGCTGGGAAGCGATATCCCGCTTCTGATGGGAATTACACTCATCAGTGCCGTGCTTGTATTTGCAGGAAATGCAGCGGCGGATGGGCTGTACCGGCTGGTCGATCCGAGACTTAGGAAAGGAGGCAGGGCATGAGAAAGAAAACACTCTGGCTGCTGGGAATTTCCCTCCTTTTCCTGATTCTGGTGACAGTGCTTGGAATCGTCTGGGAGGATGCCGCACAGCAGGTCGATTTTGCGAGAAAAAACCTGCCTCCGGGAACCGGCGGGCTGTTTGGAACCGACTGGATGGGGCGGGATATGCTGAAACGGACGGTTGCGGGGCTTTCTTTAAGCATCCGGCTGGGGCTTCTGACCGCGGCGATCAGCGCCGCGGTGGCATTGGCGCTTGCATTGCTGGCGTCGCTTGGCGGGGGACTGATAGATTCATTGGTATGCGGGCTGATTAATCTGGTAATGGGAATCCCGCACATGATTCTCCTGATCCTGATTTCCTACAGTCTGGGAAAGGGATTCCGGGGTGTGGCAGCCGGGATTGCCCTGACGCACTGGGCGTCGCTGGCGAGACTTTTGCGGGCGGAAATCTTACAGATCCGGGAAAGTCCGTATGTGCGGATCTCCGAAAAACTGGGGAAAAAGCCCTGGTGGATTGCCTGGAACCACATCGTCCCGCAGGTATCGCGGCAATTTGTGACCGGGTTAATTCTTCTCTTTCCCCATGCGATTCTTCATGAGGCTGGCGTGACCTTTCTGGGCTTCGGTCTTTCCTCCGAGCAACCGGCGATCGGTGTTATTTTATCCGAGAGTATGTCGTACCTGATTACCGGAAAATGGTGGCTGGCGCTCTTTCCGGGCGCGGCACTGGTGCTGGTAACGCTGGGATTTCAGGCGATCGGGCAGAGCCTGGGGCGGCTGATGGATCCGGGGAGCGCGCATGAGTAGAGGATGCTGGGAATGAGGCAGAAAAACATATATTTTGATAAAATGATGCGATTAAGACAAAAACAATCAAAAACGATGCGGCTATCAGATTTGGAACAGACAGATGTTCTCAAAGAACGGAGATTGCGTGAAAATCGTGATTCCATGGAAAAGCCGATATTGAAAATTCAAAATCTAAACTTATATTTTACGCAGTATGCGCGTGGGCTTAGACGGCGCGAACTCCATCCGCTCCGCGACCTTTCCTGCAAACTTTTCAGTGGGGAGCTGACGGCGGTGGTCGGGGCGAGTGGTTCGGGAAAAAGCCTGCTGGCGCACGCGATTCTGGGGATCTTGCCGTACAACTGCCGGATGGAAGGAAAAATTTCCTATCAGGGAGAGGTTCTGGATGAGACGCGGCTTGCCGGGCTGCGGGGCAATGGGATTTCCCTGATTCCGCAGGGGGTTTCCTATCTCGATCCGTTGATGCGGGTCGGGGATCAGATCTGTGGCGGCAGAAAAGATGAAGCGACGCGGGCAAAATGCCGCCAGCTTTTGAAGCGGTACGGGCTGGATGAATCAGTGGAAAAATGTTATCCATTTGAGCTGTCGGGCGGCATGGCGCGGCGCGTCCTGATGGCAGCGGCACTGATGCAGGAGCCGAGGCTGATTGTGGCGGATGAACCGACACCGGGGCTGGAGGCGATGACCGCGCGCCATGTGATCCGTCATTTAAAAGAGATGGCACAGGACGGGGCAGCGGTGCTTCTGATTACTCATGATCTGGAACTGGCGATTGAGATGGCGGACCGGATTCTGGTGTTTTATGACGGGACGATTCTGGAGGAAGTAAAGCCGGAGAACTTCCGGGAGGGACGGAATCTGAAAGAGCCATACACGCAGGCGCTCTACCGGGCACTGCCGGAACATGAATTTTTTGGAGGAGAATGAGATGTCACTAAAGGCAGAAAACCTATCTTTTTCGTATGAAAATGGAGGGCGCCACGTGCTGACGCGTATTTCCCTGAAAATTGAGCCAGGAGAGCGCGTGGGTCTGGTGGCGCCGAGCGGATATGGAAAAACGACGCTGTGCCGCCTGCTGGCGGGATATGAGAGACCGGAGGCGGGAACGGTAGAGATTGACAGCATACCGATTGAGAATATCCGGGGCTGTATGCCGGTGCAGTTAATCTGGCAGCACCCGGAGCAGGCGCTCAACCCATGCTGGCGGATGCGCCAGGTTCTCAGTGAGGGCGGTCAGGTGGATGGGGAGAGCCGGGGACGGCTTGGCATCCGGGAAGAATGGCTGGATCGTTTTCCATCGGAGCTTTCCGGCGGCGAACTGCAGCGGTTCTGTATTGCCAGAGCGCTGGCGGCAAATCCGCGGTATCTGCTGGCGGATGAGATTACCGCGATGTTTGACGCAGTGACCCAGAGCCAGATCTGGCAGGCGCTTTTGCATGAGGCAAAGGAGCGGGAGCTGGGAATGGTGATTGTGAGCCATTCGGAATCTCTTTTGAAGCGGATTTGCACGCGGCGGATTGATTTAAAGGCATTGCAGGAAAAGATGGCAGCAGTTTAGCCGGTTCACATATTGACAGAGAAAATCGGGATTGACCGAGCGGAATGGAACAATCGGGATTGACCGAGCTCATAAGAGCGAGGGATGCTTCTTGTCCAAAGGACAAGAAGATGGGCGATAGTAAGAGATTAATAATTCGGGATTTGGTAAGGAGGAGAAATGGACGTTCGGAAGCTGTTGGAAGAGGTAAAACAGGGGACTACGAGTATTGAGGAAGCGGAGAATGCGTTCAAGAATCTTCCTTACGAAGATTTAGGGTATGCGAAGCTGGATCTGCACCGGAAATTGCGTTCGGGATTCCCAGAGACGGTGTTCTGCCAAGGAAAGCCGGATGCCTATCTGGCGGATATTTTCGAGACGCTGTACCGGGAAAATGGGGAAGTACTCGGAACGCGGGCGACGCCGGAGCAGTGGAATCTAGTGCGGGCGCGCATCCCGGAGATAGAATACGATCCGGTTTCAAAAATTTTGCAGGCGAGAAAATCATCGGAGACACCGCGGAAGCTGGAAGGGCTGGTGGCAGTCTGCACAGGCGGAACCGCGGATATCCCGGTTGCGGAGGAAGCTGCCAAAACGGCAGAATTTTTCGGCTGCCGCGTGGAGCGCTACTATGATATAGGGGTGGCGGGCATCCATCGCCTTTTATCCAAACGCGAGGTGATTGCGCGGGCAAACTGCGTGATTGCGGTGGCGGGAATGGAAGGCGCGCTTGGCACAGTTGTCGCCGGGCTGGTGGAAAATCCGGTCATTGCGGTTCCGACCTCGGTCGGCTATGGTGCAAGTTTTCATGGACTGTCGGCATTGATCACGATGATTAATTCCTGTGCGAACGGCATTTCGGTTGTAAATATAGATAACGGCTACGGCGCAGCATATCTGGCGGCGCAGATCAACCGCCTGGCGGTGCGGGAGCCGAAGAAGACGGCAGAGTGATAGTGGTTTGTGATAATTGCATAAAAGCGAAAAACGGAAATGTATCAATAAAATGAGAAAAGTAGAGGGAGAAGTAAAAATGGATGAGAAAATCTTATATCTGGATTGTGCGTCTGGAATCAGTGGAGATATGACGGTTGGCGCACTGTTGGATCTTGGAGCAAGCCGGGAAAAACTGGTACGGGCATTGGACAGCCTGGGCGTATCCGGGTATCATCTGCATTTTGGGCGGACGAAGAAATGTGGAATCGATGCGTATGATTTCGATGTACATTTAGAGGAAGAAGAGCATCATCATCATGACCACGAACATGGTCATGAGCACGAACATAGCCATGATGAGCACGACCATGAGCATCATCACGATCATGAACACACTCACGACCATGAGCACAGCCATGATCACGCTCACACCCACGATCATATGCATCCTCACGTCCACCGCAACATCCATGACATTTTCGAGATCATCGATCGTCTGGATGCATCTGACCGCGTTAAAAACCTGGCGCGCCGGATGTTTGAGATTGTGGCGGGGGCAGAGTCGAAAGCACACGGAATCCCGGTCAGCGAGGTTCATTTCCATGAAGTCGGTGCAATTGACTCGATTGTGGATGTTATCAGTGCGGCATTCTGCCTGGAGGATCTGGGAATCCACCGCGTGGTGGTATCGCCGCTTTCCGAAGGTCATGGATTCGCGCGCTGCCAGCACGGTTTAATGCCGGTTCCGGTTCCGGCGACGGCGAATATCGCAGCGGCACAGGGCTTGGAACTGACGCTTCGGGATGTCGAAGGAGAGATGGTAACGCCGACCGGCGCGGCGATCGCGGCGGCATTCCGGACAGAAGCGGCGCTTCCGAAGAAGTACCAGATCGAAAAGATCGGTATCGGCGCCGGAAATAAGGATTTCGCGCACGCGAATATCCTGCGGGCGATGCTTCTGACGGATAAAACGGTGGAAGTAGAAACCGGAAAAGACGGTCACGACGAGAGCTCCATGTGGGTCATGGAGGCAAACCTGGATGACTGCACCGGCGAGGCGCTGGGATATGCGATGGAGGTGCTTCTGGAAGCGGGCGCCAGAGATGTGTGGTACACACCGGCATATATGAAGAAAAACCGTCCGGCGTATGTGCTTCATGTACTGACAACGGCAGAAAAACGGGAAGAATTAGAACAGCTTGTCTTCTCCTGTACGACCACGATCGGTGTGCGCCGTTATCCAGTAGAGAGGACGATACTGCCACGGGAAGTAAAGGAGATCCAGACCCGTTACGGGGCAGCAAAGGTAAAAATCTGCAAGCGCGGCGGCGTGGATACGTGCTATCCGGAGTATGAGAGCGTGCGCGCGATCTGCCGGGAGACAGGGAAGCGCTTCATGGAAGTATTCCACGGAGTAATGGAAGACGGAAGTATTAGTTTACAGTAGGCACTTTTGAGATTGAAAAACGGCACAGTGCATTCTCGTTAGATAATTAAGAGGAGAATCAAGAACCATGGAAAATAAACCAATGATATCAGAGACAGAAAAAAGAGAAGCTTTAAAACATTTCATGGCAGAAAAAGCGAAAGCACCGGTCTGTGTCGCCTTTTCGGGCGGTGTGGACAGCAGCCTGATTCTCAAGCTGGCGTGTGATACGGCGAAGAAGACGGGAATGCCGGTTTATGCTGTGACATTTCACACCATGCTGCACCCAGCCTGTGATCTGGAGATCGCGGAGCGGGTGGCAAAGGAGCTGGGCGCGATCCATAAAATTATCCAGGTCAATGAGATGGAGCTGGAAGCCATCCGGATGAATCCGGTCAACCGCTGTTATATCTGCAAACACCACCTGTTCGCGACACTTCTGGATTTTGCAAAAGAAGAGGGGATTCCGTGCGTGATGGACGGAACCAATGAGAGCGACCTGCATGTGTACCGCCCGGGTATCCAGGCACTCCGTGAGCTGGGGGTCGTCAGTCCACTTGCACAGTGCGGACTGGAGAAAAAGGATGTCAAGGCATTTGCGGCTGACTTAGGAATTTCCGTTGCATCCCGTCCGTCCATGACATGTATGGCGACCCGCCTTCCATATGGAACTTCCTTTGACATGGAAGTTTTGAAGCGGATTGAGAAAGGCGAAGATTATCTTCGAAGCGTGTTTGGCGGAAATGTGCGCCTGCGCCTGCATGGCGATATTGTCCGGATCGAGGTGGATGCGGATAAATTTGAAAAAGCGATTGCCGAGCGGGAGACGATCTGCAGGACATTAAAAGAAATGGGATTTCTGTACATTACACTCGATCTGGAAGGTTTCCGGTCGGGAAGTATGGATATAGTGGAGAAACTCAACGCGCTGGTCGGGAAATGAATGTAAAGGAGATGGAAATCCCATGCAAGAAGAATGTATTGTCTGTAAAGCACCTCTTATTTATCTGGAACAGGATGAATGGATGGAGTGCGAATTATGTCATAAAAAAGAATTGAGCAAGACCAGATGCCAGAACGGGCATTATGTCTGTAATGATTGTCATACGAAGGGACTGGACACCATTCTTTCCCTGTGTATAGACGAAACATCCAGAAATCCGATCGAGATTGTCCGGAAGATGATGGATGCACCGTTTTGCCATATGCATGGACCGGAGCATCATGTCATGGTGGGAGCGGCGCTGCTTACTGCATATAAAAATGCGGGAGGTGCTATTAATCTGCGGGAATCTGTGATGGAAATGCTGAACCGTGGGAAAGCCGTTCCAGGAGGAACCTGCGGATTCTGGGGTGCCTGCGGAGCGGGAATCAGCGCAGGTATGTTTGTATCTATCTTGTCTGGGGCGACGCCGCTGACGGAGGAATCCTGGGGACTTTCGAATCAGATGACATCAAAAGCACTGGAAGCGATTTCGCGCACCGGCGGTCCGAGGTGTTGTAAAAGAGATTCTTATCTGGCGATTCTGGCGGCGGTTGATTTTGTAAAAACGCATTTTGGAATCGAAATGGAATGCACAGAAGTCCAGTGTACGCATTATACTCAGAACAATCAGTGTATTGGCAAGCGCTGTCCATTTTGGCGATTTGATGATAGTATTTGACTATAAATGGATAAACGGAGATAATAAAGCTGCGATATAATTAGATTGTGCGAGATGGGATTGCAGTTTGCATAATGTGTGAACTGTGATGAGAGAGCAATTTCTCGTGTAATAGGAAATTCCCTGGAATGCCCTATTACACAAAAAGGCACATCCTTTTTTACGTGGAAAAATCGAAATTTATAAAGGAGAATATTGATGAAACTATTTTTATGTTCACATTTTTCAAGTGTAGGAAGTCTGATAAAGGAAGAAATTGAAAATAAAAAAGTCGCATTTATTCCAACAGCTTCGCTGCGTGAAGGCTACACCGGTTATGTCGGCTCGGCTCGAAAATTATTCAAAAAGT
>ERZ832317.965-NODE-965-length-38622-cov-4.727928_pt1 | contig 38622 bp, 24 predicted proteins | sample MGYA00519695_ERZ832317 | MGnify/ENA primary metagenome ERZ832317 (study PRJEB31850, sample SAMEA3708726) | human gut metagenome | biome: human gut; feature: human-associated habitat; material: faeces | place: China | collected 2014 ...
CCCACACCTCGGCAGCATTTTTGAAAAACTGCTGCACCGAAAAACTTTTTATTTGTGCTTCGCACCTGCTCAACAGAAAACCGCCTCTTCCGATAAGAAAAAAGCGGTTTCAAATGCTATTCTGTTTGATGCGGTTCGGAATCCGTTCCGACTGTTTCCTGTGCCAATTCTGCCTTTTTCTTTAGCTTTCGGTTGGTATCATTTTTCAGAAGTGTATAGACGACGGAAGTCAACGGAATAAACAAAATCATTCCAAACACCCCGAACAAATTCTGTCCCACCAAAACGGCAACCAGAACCCAGAACGAGGACAAGCCGACCGAATTACCGACCACTTTCGGGTAAATAAAATGTCCTTCGATAAACTGTACCACCAGATAAACCAAAATACAAAGCAATGCTTTCCACGGGTCAATCATCAGGTTCAGCAGTGCTCCGGTGCAGCATGCCAAGAATGCCCCCACAAAGGGAATAAACGAACAAACTGCCGTCAAAACGCCTATCAGCCCCGCATAGGAAATGCCGCAGATTGCAAAGGCAAGGAACATCAGTGTTCCCAGAATGACCGCTTCCAAACACTGCCCACACAGAAAACTTCGGAAAATCTGACAGATTAAATTTCCCGTATCTCGAATTTTCTGGCAAGTGGTATGCTGCAAGTTGGCTTCCAGTACCTTGTTCAGTTGTCTGCCGATGGTATGCCGTTCCATCAGGAGATAAATTGCCAGAATAAAGCCAACGACACCATCCACCACAACACTTGCGGTAGATGCTGCGGCAGAGAAAATGGTTGGTACCCAGTTTCCAACGCCGACAATCAGCTTTTGCAGCAGCTGTCCTTGTTCTGCATTTTTCAGCCATTCTTCCAACATCGCCGTATCAATGCCATATGCTGCCAGCTGATTCAGCCAAATCGGCAAGTTATGCTGCACCTTGTTATAAATATCCATAATAGATTGAATTAATGCCGGAATCATCAGCATACAAACCGCTGCCAATACAATACAAACTGACAGCAACGTCAACACCAGACTAATGGTATTCCAAAACCGTTCCTTGTGGGGACGTTTGGCGTGTTTTTGCAGGAAATTCCGGAAGCCATTCATCGGAATATGTAAAAAGAATGCCAGAACACCCGCTACAATGACCGGCTGAATCAATTCAAACAAAAATGAAAATGCATAGGATGATTCTTCAAAATTCGCTAAAATCAAAAAAATCGCTGCAATAAATAAAACAATCCCAAATACTTTTTGCTGCCACTGTTTCACTGTGATTCGCCTCTTTTCGCTGAACTTACTTCATCTTTTTTCGGTACTGATACCGCCGAATCTGATTCTGGATAAACTGCCAGAAATCTTTTCCGAAGAACAACAGAATATTGGCAAAAGCAAAGAGAATTGCCAGCTTTCCCGACCAGCTGCTCCGCAGAAATTCTAACGCTAAAAATGCCACATCCAGCCATGCGAGCCATTTCATTTTCACCGGCAATATAAAGAACAGCATCACCTGAAAATCTGGATACAGCAGAGCAAACGCCAGAAACAGCGAAAAATTCAAATAGGTGTTGCCCACATAGCCCGTAATCAAGCCGGAAATAATCGTTCCAATTGCTCCGCAAAGATAAAAGACGTTGAACCGAAAACTTCCCCATTCCCGTTCCAAGCCAGACCCAATCAGCCAATAAAAATACATGGAAAAGAGAATCCAAATTGGACTAGAATTGATGGGAATAAAGAGAAACGACAAAATTCTCCAAACTTCCCCGTGAAAAATCGCACTACGGCTAAAATAAAGGTAGCTGGAAAGGGTTGTTCCATACTGAACACTCAAAAAAATATCCGACAGGAATACCACTGCCATTCCGACCAAAATCAAGTTCATCAGGTTGGGAATGGAAAACTTTCCGACTTTTCGTTCTAACTTGTTTAACCAGTTTGATTGCATCATCATGCTCCTTTCAATTTCCCCGAAAACAATGTCCCCATTTCTCCGTTTGTAAAGAAGTATTATACCATATTTTCAATGAAAATACAATGCAACCGGAAAAATTAACACTTTAGAAAATAAAAAATGCCATTCTCATCCACAGATAGAATGGCATCAAAAAGCATCTTGATTCACGGGTAATCATTTAGGAAATCCGCTCGCAACGAACCGTTACACGCTGCGTTCCGCTGAGCGTACAGGTGAACAGCGTCAAATCCCAGTTTCCCTGCTCCATCTCCTCCACAGCGGTATCCGGTAATATTTCCGTCTGTATGACCTGATAATGATAGACCGTTCCGGTTACATCCGTGAAGTCAATCGGGTCGCCGCTATCCAGCTTTCGGATTCGTCCAAAGTGAGAATCATAGTTATGGGCTGCGACAATCATATTATCGGTCAGATAGCTGCCAGCATAGCGACAGGGAGTATAGGGCAACTGTTCAAATACATATTCCGAAAAAATCGGAACTTCCACCTGTAAGGTTGGAATCGTCAGAATGCCAATATACCAATCGCTGTCAATTTCCGCCCATATTTCCTGTTCTTTGGCAGGATTTGTTCCGGTTGTCGTCTGATAGGCATCCCATGCATCCGCAATCTGCGGGCGGGACGTTTCCACACCGGAAATCATTCCTGTTTCGGAATCCTGACCAGAACCAATCCCTCCTGCCACTTGTGTTGTGGTTTGTCTTTCTGGAACAGAAACAATCGTTGTGGCAATCGGGAAACCATTGCCAGTTTGCTCCTCTTCTTCTAGGGCAGAATGAAGGGTATCCCGTATTTTTTTGGCAGATTCTCCGCCCTGATTGCTTTCATGCCAATTCCAAAGAACAAGGGACAGTGCCGCTATCAGCAGCACTGCCCCCGCCAGCATTACAAAATGTCCTGCTTTCCATCGTTTCATGCATTAGTCCTCTTTTTTATCCATTCGCCAACCAACACCCAGCAACACCAATCCGCCTGCTGCCAAGCATGGAACTGGCCACCAAAGCTGCCCTGTTGCCGGCAAAGTCGGCTTTGTAGTCGTAACCGTTGTTCCCGTTCCAGAACCACTGGTTGTAGAGCCACTACTTCCGGTTGATGTTGTACCACTGCCGGATGTTGTGGTTGCTGTTCCGGTTTCTGTTGTAGAAACAATTGCTGTACCGCCAGAAATCGAACTTCCAACAGAGGTCGTCGTTTCTGGTGTTGTCGTTTCTGTTTTAGAAAGTACGGTTTCCGTTGTGACGGTTGTGGTTTCAGTCGTTGTGGTGGTTGTAATGGGTGCGGTTGTCAGTTCCTGAGAACCCGTCTGATTGTGAGAGTTGAAAATCAAAAACTGTGTATCATTCTGCTTATAGACCACCAAATAATTCTCCGGAACGACAACCTCCTTGACATGCCATTCTTCCAGAGAATTTCCTTCCCAGGAATACGACCACCCATTTGCTTCATTCAGCGTGACTTCTTCCCGCATGACATCATCGCAATACAGCTGAATCACCAAATCTTCCGGACGATTCATGGTCATGCCTTCATCATGCAACCAAACTTTTTCCACGCTATATTTGACTGTGGAAGAAGTCGAGAACGGCTTCACGGTAAATTTCGGGTAAATATTCCATTGAAACGTATCGCTGTCGGATTCTTCTGTCAGATATAACAGGGCTGGTGCTGGAATATATCGCTTATCGCCAACGACAACCGGCTTTCCGGTAATCAGATATGCTCCGGTTTCCAGTGGGGCAAACGTCACTGCTCCGCTCTGGTCTGTTTTTCCAGTCGAAAGCGGTGCAATCGCATCCACTACCGTTAAATTCGCCAGTGTATCCGCTGCATCCTGCACTTCGGCGGTGGTGGTCAGCTTCCCGTTGACGGGGTAATCTGCAAAATCGCCCTCTAAAAGCAATTCTCCGCTGGAACGATAGCTGCCGACTCGATAGAGCTTCCACGTCAGATTGGGAAGAATGGTATCGCCGTCTTTACAGATAATCGTCAGCATTCCGTCTGTAGCAGCTTCTGTCTGCATGGGTGTCAGCCAAAAACAGAGAAAAAATAACAATGCCGCTGCACCATAACGCAAACGGGCAAACCATCTTCGCTGTATCATTCGCAGTTCCTCCCTACTTTTTCTTCTTTTTCGGCGGTTCTTCGGAAAACAGGGACAGCGGGTCTTCGTGTGGGAAATGCCGCTTGTTTCGCTTTCCGCTCACGCCCCAGAAAATAAATAATCCCAACAACAGCGGTGCAGATAAACATGGCACAACCAGCATCGGGTCTAACTGTACCGCATCGGCAGCAACCGTAGCGTGAGATTGGTATTTCGTATCAATTCGCTTGGAACGAATCAATAACCGATGGGTATTGACTCCGTAAGGTGTACAAGTCATCAGCGTTACCATGTCCTGTTCCGGCTCAATATAGAGATTTTCAATCTCCTCCGGCAGGATAATTCGGATTTGTTCGACCTGATAGGTCAGAACCTGATCCAAAACCGTAATCGTGAACGTATCCCCCACGACCAGCTGGTCAATATCGGTGAACAGCTTCGCCGAGGGCAAGCCACGATGGGCGGAAATGACAGAATGGGTATTTGCTCCGCCGACCGGCAGGGACGACCCCTTTAAATGTCCGGCTGCAATATTCAGCACTTCTTCGCTCGTGCCGTGGTAAATCGGCAGTTCCACATGGATGACAGGAATGGTGATATAGCCCATGATTCCCGTTCCGGAGATATTCAAGAGCGAATCATACGCAGAAAGCTGGTCACAATTGGTGAACGGGGCGGGCAGGTTGTAAAGGTCTTTGTTGTAGTCCTTTGCCTGCTGGAGCAGCAGTTCCGCTTCGCCGTCGTCCATTTCCTCGACCGCCTGACTATAGCTTGCAATGGCACGGGTTTGTACTTTGGAATTCCACCAGTCGCTGATGGTTGGATACAGCATTACGGAGAGCCCCACCAGTAAAATCAAAATCAAAAAAATGGTTGAAATAACACCTGTTTTTTTCTTTCTCATGAGGCACTCCCTAATGCCTGCCGACAGGCATACACCCGCCGGCAGACTGTGAAATTAGGATTTTTGAAAACCGGACGTTCCGGATCGTGGTTTATTCAGCGTCTTTCTTTGCCCGCTTCTTGGTGATGAGAAGCACGCCAGCTCCTGCAACCAGCACACCGCCGCCAACGTAGAACATCGTTGTACCGATACCACCGGTGGACGGGAGAGTAGAACCCTTTAAGTTTTCAATTGTTGTTTTTACAGAGCCATTATCAGCACCAGAAGGATCATTTGAATCATTAAGCAAGTAAACCTTACCTGTTGCAAATGTTGCACTTGCACCGCCATCAGCAGTTAAAGAGGTCAATGCTTCAGAGCCATCATCCTGTTTTTCAGTTGCAGAAATTGTAAATGTAATTGGCTCAATACCATTATACTTATCTGGTACTGTAGTTTCTTTCAACACATAAGTACCGTCATCCAAGCCATTAAACATAAATCTGGTTCCTTCAAGTGCTGTTACAACTTGTACTGTCTTTGTAGTACCATCTTTCAATTTCTTTTCCAATGTAAATTCTGCACCCGTCAGCGGAGCCTTTGTAATACCATCAATCTTATCAATTACAGTCTGATAAGTAAATGCTACGCAATAGTCTGTCGGCGACTTTCCAGTATTACCAGTATCACCTACACCACTTGCATTCGGATTGTTGGAATATTCCAAATAAGCACCATTCCAGTTGCCTTCAGCACCCATTTTTGCCTTGTCTGTTAAGGTTGCTGTATACTGTACTTCAAAATGTCCTTCACTGGTAGGTGTAATACCATCAATTCCCTTGATATTGTTACAAGTTACAGTGAAATCTTCTGTTCCATCTGTGTGACTCTCGAACTTACTCTTATCCTCAGCCGTAGAAAGAGCAGTAATAAAGGCTTTTGTTACATCCGTTCCTGTTGTGTCACTTGAAGAAGCGTAGTACGTAACCTTCACACTATCTTGATTAAATGTGAACACATCTGCCTGTAAGTCATCGTGGAAAATCATCTTATAAGTATCATACTTTGCAATATTACTTGGAACAGAAGCAATCAACTTAAACGGAACAGCATCGCCCATATCGTGGTCAGCAGCTTCGTCGAAAGTATAAGTATTAGCAGCATCATTAGTATCATTGATGTCACCAATCTGCTTATCGAAAGAAGGGAAATCTCTCTTTACTGTAGCAGTTGCATTTTCACCAGTTACTACTGTCAACATACCCAAAGTAAAGGAAGTATAATTGCCATTAGATGCTGCTTCTGTATCAACAACAATATAATAACCAGTATTCAACCCCTCAATTACATTTCCAACTGCAGCTGTGCCCTCACCCTGTTTGCTCTGAGCAGCAAGTTTCGCAAACGTTTCTGCCTTAGACGCATTTTCTCCTGTATATCCAGAAACAATATCAGCTACTTTCTGTGCACTTGCTTCTGTATTTTCAAAAACAACTTCTGAAAAATCATTAGTCAAATCAGAAGCTGTAATTGCAGCTGAAAGCTTGTCAAGATCAATGCCATCGCCCCATCCAGTTACAACAACACTATCACCGCTTACTTGAGCAGTGAAAATCTGAAAAGCTGCCATTGTAGATGAAGTTGCTCCACTTCCATCTGTAATTGTAATTTTACCAGTTCCCACTGCACTTGCAGAGAACGAACTACTCATCGGAACGGCTGCACAAGCTGCCATCACTACGGCTGCGGCGAACGCTGCGGCTCTTCTTGCTCTTTTTGTGTTTTTCATAATAAACGCTCCTTCTTTTCTGTGCCGGCTTTGTTTCAGTTGCCAGTCACATTTTAATTTTTTGTTACGACGGTATGTTTTCCGTTCCGTACATGGTTCTCTGTTTATTCAGAACTCCTTGATATTATTGTAACACAAGTCAATGCGTTTGTCAAGGAGTTCTGAAACTTTTTCCAAAAATGTCAACAAAAGAACTCTAATTTTGTTTATTTTGCACAATTTCCATGGCGTTTCCGCCGAAATTGATAACAAACTACCAGTCCGCTGCCACCCACCAGCAACAAGCCGATGAGATAATAGCGGGTCACGCCCGTTCCGCCGGTGCTGGGGAGGGTGTAGGAGGTATCCTGCTTGGTGTTCAGGACGATGATGTCTGTGCCGTCTGTCAGCTTGTCAGCCCGGATTGCAGTACCCTGCGTTTCGTCGCCGTCCTGATAGAGATAGCTTGGCGTATAGCCCGTGACGGGTTCTTCCACCGCCCAATAGTAGTAGGTGTTGCCGTTGCTGTCGGTAACCGGAAGATTCGTCACGCTGCCCTGCCAGTGGTCAGTTGCGTCGATTTCGAGCAGCAGACCGCTTGCCCAGTCAGCATCGGAAACCTCGGCAGCGTCGATGGTATTTTCGAGAGCCTGCGTCTGAACGCCGCTGGTTTCGTCGTCAGAGAGCAGCTGTTCCGATTCGATGACAGCCGCCGCTGCAACGGCTCTGCGTGGGGCTAAGAGGGTTTGGGTGGAAGGGGTATCATAAGTAATTGTGATTTTACCACTTGTAGCAGTATCACCAGCTTGACAAATATCAAGATTACTCAATAATACACTTGGATTAAATTCAATTAAACAATATTCTTTATCTACAATTGTAGACTTTGCTCTATTGTTCTTATTTTCTTCTATATCAAGTGTATCTACACCATGATATCCAAATTTTATATATTCGCTTTCTGCGTTTGTTCTAATTTGAATGTATGGATACTGTGCATAATTATCAGGATTTAACCACACTTTAATACTTTTTACCTTCTTATCAGAATCAAAATCAATAGATTTTACTTCTCCTTTGGAATTCGTAGCAAATGTTTTCTCTGTTACTCCGCTTGAGCCACCGCCGGAACTGCTGTCACTAATTGTGTAGGTAATATCCGACACCGCTGAATTGTTGTGCCATACCTTGAAGAAGACATCTCCATCCGTATAGGTATTTCGAACAGTATGCGTCAAGGTCAATGTGCCATCTGAATTGATTTTTTGACTACCAAATTCCCATTGATACCAAGTTGGTGTTGTGGGATGATCGCTTCCACTATCATTGTATCCAAAGCAACCATTGATGGTAGTGCCTGCTGTACCTTTTACGGTAACTGTAATGGTTTTACCAGCAGATACGCCAGGAATTGTAAATACTTTTTCCTTCGCAGTAGTGGTAGTTGTGGTTGTAGTCGTGGTTGTAGTTATTGTTGTTGTGGTGGTTGTTGTTATACTTGGCGTATCTCCTCCACCACCAAAATCAGTGACAGTATAGGATTTTCCGTCTGTCTTGGTGATTTTGATTTGTGTGATGGTGCAAGAATTCGCCTTAGGATTTGCTTTTATAATGATTTTTTGACTTATGGATGTTCCGCCAGATTTTTTATTCCAAGTTGCTGTATCAGCAGTATAACCACCACTTTCAAATGATGAATCCCATACATGAAATTCTTTGATTTTATCTTTTGAAAGCTTCACCCAGCTATTACGACTTGTATTATCAAAATAAACATTCATTCCGCCATCAGTATTATTTTCATCCCCTGAATAATCCTTAAATGAAATCTCTACTTTTTGGATGTTATTCTGATAGTCTGCTGGAACATTAAACTCATAAGATTGCCCATTTGTCAGCACTTTTCCATTCGCCACTTGCTGCGGATTAACAGTAACCGAAACCGTCTTTTCCTGTCCGTCCGAATCCTCTACCTTGAAAGAAGTCGAACCCGCTGCAACACCTGTTACAGTAATGTTTTTTCCACTTACAGAAGCCGTTGCAATGCTGTCAACTGGAGCTTGTGAAATCGTCACAGTCCGGTTTGCCTGAATCGTAGCCGTATCACCAACAGAAACAGTCACATTGTCTTTATCCAAACTCAGCGGTGGTTCTGTAACGGTAATGGTAACAGGATTTGATGTTTTGCCGTTTCGCTCTGCAACAATGGTTGCTGTTCCGGCTTTCGAACCAGTAACTGTATTACCGCTAATCGAAACAACATCAGTATTTGCTGTAATCGAATAAGTAACACCGCTACAATCGCTTCCATCACTCATACTTGGTGTCAGAGTTGCAGTTCCTCCAACTTGAATGCTTGTCGGCTCAATATCCAGATTCAAAGTTGGTTCTACCGATACAGTAACAAAAATCTGCTTTTCCATCGTTCCATCGGTAACTGTAATCGTAGTTGTTCCTGCTTCTTTCCCAGTAATGGTCAAGGTTTTTCCGTCTTCAGAAATAGTTGCATTTGCAATTGTGTCATTTGCGATTTCCTTTACAGTAATCTTTTTGTTTGCAGTAACCGTTGCCGTTCCATTGACACCAACAGAAACCGTTTCCGGTGTAACCTGCAAGGTCAGATTTGCATTTGGAACTTTTGTTTGATCGGTTGAACGATAAATCCGAACTCGAACTGCATCCTTCAAGTGCTGATTCGTTGCACCATCCGACCACTGCTTTTCAATCTGCAATGTAATCGCACGGGTATTGGTTACATGCAAGGTTGCAGTTTCGCCAGCTGCTGCAGTCACGCCGTTTTCTTCTCCAACTCCATTAAGACCATAAGAAACGGTATAGCCGCTGACCGCTGCTTCCTGTACCTTGTAATGGTAATCATTCCCATAAACATCCTTTGCTGGAAGTCCTGTATAGGCAAACGTCCACCGGTTGCCGCTCGTTGTCGGTGTTGGTGTTGGAATTCTCAGTTCTTCCCAGAACCATTCACTTGTGTTTGCAGCATCAGAATTATCCTGTTTCTTGCGATTGCTTCGCAGCAAAGTCAGCGAAATGCTGTCTGGTCGATTAGATGCATCATCTTTCGCCCAAGTCTTTTCTACTGTAAGATCGATGTCAGTCGGCTGCTTCTGGTTCTTCACCAAAATTGGTGTGGTGCTGTTTGCCTGCTGTGCGTTATTTTCATAGGTGACATCCCAGCCATCTGGAACATTCACTTCTTCTACACAATAGGTATTATCACCAGCCGGAACATCGATTGCAGCAGTCCAGTTGTTGCCGTTGTTCAGCTTAATCTCCAAATCATCCTGACTATTATCTTTTTTAAGATATTCCTTGTTGGTGTAGTAGTCCTGAATTGCGTTGGAATAAGCGGTTGCAATTTTCGTGTAGCCAGCTTCATTTGGATGACAACCATCCGCACGAATATCATCATCTGTTACAACGCTGCATACATCCACAAAGTAAACACCTGCTGTTTCTTCTGCATATGCTTTGATTTTTGCATTATACTCATCAATGAGGCCATTTGGCTTTGCACCGTCATTAACTGCATAACCTGAGAGCCAATTCCACCAGTTTCCGCCTGTTGTTAATGTTTCATTTTTGTAGAAGTCAAAATGCGGAATGCTACCTACAAAAATCGTTGCATCTGGTGCTTGCGTTTTAATTTCGCTAATCAATCCTTGCAAACGGTTAAAGACTCCTTGCGGATTGCCCCTTACAGAACTGCCACTTTGATGAATATCGTTCGTACCGCCTAGTAAACATACAATCTTAGTATCAGCTGGAATATCGCTTGTTACTCGGCTGCGGAATCCATTCCCAGCTTCACCGATTTGCTCTCCACTATTGCCCTTATTTGCAACTGCATCATTTTTTAATTTGAAACCAGCTGCTGTAAGCATGGTTGTCAGTTTACTTGGATAACACTTTTCATTTTTAGAACAGTTTAAGCCACCAGTCTCCCATGAATTATTATATCCATCTGTAATGGAGTCCCCAAAGGCAACAATGCCAATTGGATCTGTTGGAACTGTTCCAGTCTTTTTATAAACCTTCAGCGTGATTCCCTGCAAATTTGCCATATTATTTACGATCAGATTTCCATCTTCATCATACAGATTGGTAATCAGATTTCCATCTTCATCATACCACTGCTTCTGTACTGTAATCGCACTTCTGCTGTTGGTGATGGTGTAGTTGGTCTTGTAGGCCGTGCTGTTGCTGGATTTCGTATAAGTTGCTGTATACTTATCCTTGTTTGCAATCGTACTGTTTGCGGTATCTTCCCATACATAATAATAATATGGTTGATCGCTATCATTTTTCAGCGGCAGTTCCGCCCAAGTATAACTCCAGTCGTTATCCTTGTTCAGCGTTACAGTCTTGTCAGCCAGCTTTGTTGCGTTTTTATTCAACCAATCCAAGCTGAATGTTGTACCACTCGGCAGAGCAGTCGTAGACTGATACAAATCTACCGATACTGTATCTGCATCGTGCAGATTTTCGCCATCGCTCCAAGCTTTCTGAACCGTTACAGAAGCATCGGTTGGCTGTGTGCTCTTGTTGGTAACGATAATTTCACCAGTATTCTGGTTTAAGTTAAATACGCAGCTGATAACCATATTGCTGGTATCCACGCCTGTTTCTGTTACCTCAAACCGCTTGTAAACACTCAAATCTTTATTGCCAATCAAGCTTGTAATATCTAGCTGCCAGCTGTTCGTATCGCCCAGTGTAACTGGATTTGTAAACAATGCTTCTTTGGTTTCATTACCAGCAGAATCTACTTGAATACCGTAAACCATAACATCAACAGAACTCGACAGTGGCTTCATATCCTGATTGTTGATGTCTTTCCACACCTTTTTCAGCATCAGACGCTGTGTGTTCTGAATCTGAACCGTTGCATCTCCATTGGCTGCATTGTTCTGATAAATCGGCAAATATCCGCCGAGGTCAGAACCATCTTTATAGCTGCCACCTTCCTGCAAGGTATACGTGTTACCACCATAAGTATAAGCAGTTTCCTTTACATAGTAGTAAATCGGCTTGCCAGCTTTTCCGTTCGGCAAATCTGTCCAAACTTTTGCATTTTCTGGCTTTGTCAAAGTCTTTGTTGCGGTAAAGCTGCTGTCCAGAATGCCTAAATCTTCAGCTTTTGCCAATTTTGCACTGGCTGGAATGCCGCTGGTACTCTTTTCATATGACCAGTACAGTTCTACTGTAATTGAAGCATTTTTCGGCGTTGTGTTGTTGCTGTTGACCCACTGCTTCTGCACACCAATGTCAATCAATTCACTATTCGGGATATTAAGGTCGTCGCCCGACTTAATCTGTTGAATCTCGCTTTGACTCACATCATGTGGAATATTGTTTCCGCTGACATTGCTGTTAAAGGAGAAGTAATGATTCGGATTATAGTTGTTCAGGAATGTTGCATAATCCTGATCTCCGTACTTTGTCAAATTGCTGTTCAGATAGCCAGTCACCAACGCTCTGAAATCTGTACCAGACGGCAGATTCAAGTTGGAACCCTCATAACCTGCCGGAACAGAGATTTCTACCAGCTTATAGAGCACATTTTGTTCCAAGCTGATTTTCGGCTGTGTTCCTTCCACTTTGATGACATATGCATCTGTTGCATTTGTTGCAGGGACATTTTTACCATTGAAAGAATGATTGCCCCAAGTAATCGCTCCATCTGCATTCACATTCGATGCATAATACCAGTTTCCAGATTCATACTTTGCCAGCAAGAAGCTTGCGTTCAAAGACTTAATGGTATAGTCGCCGGTATTGATTTTATAAACCTTTGGAATCGGGTTGGTAGAAATCGTACCGCCAGACTGGAATACGGTATATTCCTGATTGTTATGAGAAGATTCTCCGGAGGCACTGTCTGCTTTCAGCTTTGCCGTGTTGGAGAAGGTAATCTTATCGCCTGCTGGCGGAACAAGACCGCTCTCCATTGGCACATAGCGGCCATTTTTTCTGACTTTGCAGCCATGAATGACAGATGGTGTATTCTTGTTGGCGATGATTTTATAGGAATAAGTCACCTGCAAATGGGTTGCATCCGGAACCGTCAGTTTCAGAAGAGCTGCACCCTTTTCGCCATCACTCTGCACACCATTTTCGCTGCAATCGAACTGCAGGGTATACTCACTGGCAGAAAGCCGCTGTTTGTCGCCGTTTACATCAATCTTGTAAATATTGATGTTTCGCATCAGGACATCGACCAGATTCGTACCATTTGTCGTTTCGCCGCCGTTCCAGTCGCTGTCATAATAGCTAACAGTTTTGAAGAGGTCTTCGATGTCGATGGTATCGCCGCTGGAAAGGGTCTTGCCCTGCGGGTTAATATCCAAGGTATAAGAGATATAACCCGGAAGAGCGGCTGCCTGATAGGTTTTTGTGATGAGGTCGGTTGGGGTTTGGTTTTTGATGATCAAAGAACCAGTTGTGTCCCCTGTATGACTTTGGTCTTTTTCACAAGCATATGCAATGTTTTCAATTTTAAAGCTACCATTCTGTAATTTGCTATTCAGAACGCTTTTTTCTATCTTGATTGCATAGTATATTTGTGCTTCAGATGTAGCTGTATATTTGTTAAAATATACTGTATTATTTGTTCTATCATAGTAATACCATAAATTTGGATCTCTTGTTGTACTATCATTTGATGATGTGTCACGGTAATATTTTCCAAATATATCATCTTTCGTTTCAGCTACTCTACCTCCACATCCAAATTTTTGAATCCAAGCTATTGCAGGATGTACAAAATAGTTACTATTGTTGTAATAAGCAAGTAATGTTTTTGCATCTGTTACAGAATTACCATACCAAAAATTGCTGCTTATCCAACTTGTATCTTCGCACAAAGAAAATCCATCTGGTAATTGGTCTTCTACTGTTGGAACTAAACCACCATCTCCCCAATTTGTAAGGTCATATTTAATGCACCAGTTAAAATAGTAATAATTATCATCAGAATATGCATAATTATCCAACTGTTCCTTTTCAATAGTGTCTGGCATAATTGCACCGCTCTGATCCATTGCATATTTTAAAATACCAACATATTTTGAAAAGCTATTTGTAATGGTTAAAGTTTTGTTGCTTCCGTTATTTATTGCAGAAGAATAAGCATAAATTCCATCAATATTGTTTCCATCTGCATCTTTTACAGAAACCTTGAAAGAAACATCCCCAGCAGGAATTTTTTTTGTTGTTCCATTCAATGTATATTCTGTTTCAATCAAACGATAAGAATACTTTATTTCTGTATAAGAACCATTCGGATTTACTTTAATTTCATTTGCAGGAAGGTCTGTAAATTTCTTGTCATTCGATGACCATGTGCTTTTATCCCACTGATTTTGAAGGTCAGAAGAAGTTAATGTAACAGTTTTTCCCTCTACATTTTGCCACTCGCCGTTTTCTCCAGCTTTTCTTTGCAGCTGTAATGTAATACTTGTTGGGCGGACGGTTTCATTATCTCCTGTCCACTTCTTTTCCGGTGTCAGTTCAATGGATGTCAGCGGTTCATACTTGTTTGTAATGGTAACAGTTCCGTCCGCTGTCAATTCCTGATTCTGATAAGATACCCGATAGATTCCGTCTGCGTTGCCCTGTGCATCCTTTGCCAGTGCGAACGCATTATTCTGAATCGCAACTTTCGTTCCATCTGTCTTTACATAGCCAACTTCTACAACCCGATAGGTATAGCTGATTCTGCCAGTACTGTCTACATTTTGGTTTGGCAGATTGCTCCAGCTTGTGTGCCAGCTGTTAGAACCATTTAAGGTTTGCTGTGATTTTGTGGTATCGTTTTCCGGATAAGCTGTCCAGTTATTCGAGTTGCTGGCTTTCCGCTGTAATTCTACCACAACGCCCGAAACGCCGTTTGGTACTGTAGTTGGATTCCATTCTTTTTTTGCCTGAACAGTAATATTTTTGGTTTCATATACGGTATTGGTAACAGAAATCGTTGCGTCCGCAGTCGGCTGAACAGAATTGCCGAGCAGAGTTGCCTTATAATACGTTCCGTCTACTGTAAAAGACATTTCCTTACTGTTGTAATCTGTGCCACTATCGGAAACAGAGAAGAGGTCTTTTGTTGTCCCATCTTTCAGCTTAACCGCTGTTTCGATCAGGAGATAATTCTTTTCGCTGGACAGACCGCCCCAGGCAGTCAGCTTCTTGCCCCAGTCGTTGCTTGCATCCAGCGTAGCAGTCAGAGAGTTTCCACTGCTATCCTTTACCGGATAGAATTTTCCATCACTATTCTTGCTTACCAGTTGAACGGTGATTTCTGTAATATCGCCATTATAATTGGTGATGTCTTGATTGTTGCCGTCTTTCCAATATTTCACCGGTTGCAGAGAAACATTTGGATAATACTTGTTGATAACGAGTGCTTCCCCGTTATTTGTTCCTACTGCCGCACTATAACCGCCGCCGGTATTCCGATAAACACCGTTTTCAGTGGAAAAAACTCCGTTTTCAATTGCCTGATTGCCTTTATACTTGATTTCCTGAACACGATACTGATAAGTTTTCGTATTCCCGTTCACTGTGACACTGGATGGCAGTCCGGAAAGCGTGGTTTCCCATCTGTAATCTGTCCAGTTTGCCTTATTTTCAGCGTTCAGCGTAACTTCTACTACGCTTGCACTGCTATAGTCCGCATCCCCTTCAAACAGATAGGTATCGCCAGATTTTTTCAGGGCTTTCCATTCGCCATTGTTTTCCTGATACTGTACCTTGAAAGTAATGCTGGTTGGTCTATCATTGGCAGAATTGTTATTATCCTCCCAATCTTTTCTTACATGAATTGAAATCGTCTGCACTGGATTTTTCTTTTCAATGGTAACGCCCGGATTCGGTTCACCGCCGCCCTTGTTGGAAGAACCCTTGTTGTTAAAGGTATACTGTCCATAAGCAGCAGATTCTGGAATCGTAGCGGTTGTGCTGTATCCGAAAGAAATATAGTTATAATCTTTTGTTGTAGACAAGAATTTTACTTCAAATCCACTTTTATCTGCTTTTTCGACAACTTCATAATCTCTACCTTTTACTAATTCGGTTGCGTTTCCATATTCTTGCGTTTTTGCAAGGACTTTTAAAGCAGCTAATTGTTCATCTGTAATGGTATGTGTTCCATTTTCAGGAGCTGTCAAGGTATCCTGATAAATATAGCCATCAAAGCTGCCATCTCTTGTAATGTCCACTTTCCAAGAAAACTCTTGCGAAATTGCATTGCTTTGTGATAAACTCATATTTTGACTGCCAGCTGTTTTGGTAATGGTATTTCTGGACTTTACAGAAACAGATACAACCTTTGTTGTCGTAAATTTATCTTCGATTTTGTTGGTAACAGCGGTTGTCACTTCTGCATTGGTATCATTATTCGGAACAGAAACTTTTGTTTTGTATTGCAATGTGACAGAATGTTTAATATCACTTGTAAATGTTAATCTGCCATTTTCAATTTTAAAATCAGATGTATTGCAATCTGTCAACTGGAAATCACCTGCTGATGTTGGGAACTGACTATCTTCCAGATAATAATCTTTCAAGGAATAGCCATTTACCGGTGTTACCTGAATCGTCCAAGTAATCTCGTGGGTATCCTGATTGTAATTACCGTTTTTATTGACAGAAATCATTTCTGATTCTTTCTTATAGTACACAGTTTTTTCTGCATTTCCATCAGTCGGACTTCCGTCTGGATAATTAATAGAAACGCTGTTTTTATTGTCGCCATCAGTTGCATCTGCACTATAATTTAAGGTAACTCCTGTCACATTATCCGCTACATTCAATGTCCAAGTGCCATCACCATTTTTCGTCAACGTGCCACTTGGTGAAATGGTAACATCGTTGTCTGGCAAATTAGCATCCTTAATCTGATAACCATTCAGAGATGTGCCATATTTGCTTGTAATGGTAATTGTCCAGTCAATTTTCTTGTTTCTGGACTTGCCATTTTCATAGTCTGCTTTTCCGTCTTTGGTAACATTGACAGGTGTTTTATCAAAAGTAACGGTCTTGGAATCTTCAATTGGATTTTCTCCATCCTTTTGAAGAGTTGCCTTATTCGTCACACTCTTGTTTTTCAAATCCTCTGTTCCAATTTTCGTGCGATAGGTAATTGTTACATCGCCAGTATTGCTTTCATCAAAGGTTACTTTTTTATCATTGGGGTTATAGGTTGCTGCACTGGATGGGTTAATGGAAACATCACCAGAAGCATTTTTCAACATATTATCTACCAAAGTATAATCTTTCAGAGAAAGTCCGTTTGGATTTACATTAATCGTCCATTCAATTTCGCCCTTGCTGGAATCTACCCAATAATTTTTCTCTACACCAGCCTGCTTATCTTGAAACTTAATAGTGATTTTCTCTCCACCAATGTTGACGGTTTGGTCACCACTGGCAGTATTATTTCGGCTCAACTCACCGGAAAAATTCAGAGTACCAGTTACATTTCCCGTACCGCCATCAATATAATCAATATATTCATTTGTTAGTTTAATATAAATTTTTCCATTTTCGAATTTATAGCTACCAGCTTTTATAGATTCAGAATACTGTTCATCATACAATTCTCCGCTATCATTTGCATCAAAATTAGCAATATCAATATAGAGTTGATCAAAGTCCGCATCTTTTTTGAAGATGTTTTTCATATTATTTAATGTGAATTCTAAATAAAATTCGATGTTTGCCTTGTCTTTATTAATAATATAATTATCATCAATTGTTTGCTTTGCATCTAAATCTGTAATTGTTATTTTAAAAGTGCCATCACTTTTTGCTTTTTCTGCAAGGTTAATCGGCTCAGTTTGCACCTGTCCATCTCCCAGCAGCATGATATTTTCTTCCGCCGGCTCTGCATCAATGGTATCCACCGCTGCTGCATCGTCCAAATCCTGCATAGTCATACTGATGGCGGGCATAATCAGACTGCTGACAACAGAAAACACAATCATCAAAGACAAAACTGCCGTAAAAATTCTTCTCTTCTTTTGATATTGATGTTCTGTCAGAAATTCCTGAATTTTCTGATTGATGTTCATAAAAAATGCCCTCCTTCATTGGATAAAATCAAACTGTCTATCTCTATATCAATGAACTGTCCCAATTTCTTTTAATGGCCAAACCCGAAGAATGACCCTGCCAACAACATATTCCTCTGCAATACAGCCAACCACACTCGAACGGCTGTCTACAGAAGTAGCACGATGGTCACCCATTACAAAGATCCGGCTTTCCGGAACTTGATACGGCAACTCTAAATCACATTCGCCAAATGCCAGTTCATTGACATATGGTTCTTCTAACGCTGTTCCATTGACGTAAACCGTTCCGTCCTCTTTGATGTCAATGACATCGCCGGCAACGCCAATCACCCGCTTCAATAAGATTTTATTGTTAAAATAAAAAGCAACCACATCACCGCTTTTGAAGTTGCTCCGCTTTCCGCAGATAACCAACTCATCATTCGTTAATGTGGGTGTCATGCTCGTTCCTGTCACACGCAGAACCGGCAAAAACAGCATCGAAATCAACACGGCAACCGCTGCAACCACCAGCAAAGAAGAAATGGTGCTCCGCAGCATCTTCCGAAAGCCTTTTCGGTATCGGATTCGTTTCAGTTCCTCCGTCAGCTGTGCAGCAGTTGGAAAATCCATCGTTTGCTTCTCCATCGAACCGCCTCCTTACTGAGAATCCGCCGGAACTTCCGGTGATGCCGATTTTGTTTCTTTGGATTCTGCTTGGATGCGTTTCCGATAAGCAGCGGTTTCATCCTCAACTGCTTTTAATATTTTTTGAACTGCCAGCACTGCATCTGTTTCCACCTGATGCAAAGCGTTCTGTTCCGCTGTTTTCAGCTGTTCCTGCAATGCATCCCGTTCTGCCTGCACCCGATCCAATTCGTTCCGCAGGGCAATCATCATTTCCAGCAGTTCTGTTTTTTTCAGTTTTCGCAGTTCTTTTTGTGTCATGATTGTTCCTCTATTCTTTTTGCAATTCTTTTTCTCAAGTATGGGAAGCATTTCCCTTTATTTCAATTCTATAAACACATCATAACAATATTATACCAATCCGCCTGTGCTTTGTCAAGACTATTTTAAGATTCGTCACGATTTCATCATGATTTTCGTCTGCTTTCTCAATTCACAGACTTTGATTTTGTGCATAATATACAATACTTTTTCTAAAAATAGTGACTGTTTTTATGAAAATAGTTATTAGCCGAAGAAATATTCCTATTTTTACCAAAAATACTTAAAAAACTTCCATGCAACCCTAAAAATACCGTTCACATTTTTTTACAAATCTTCTGATTTTCTCTATAAAACACGGAAAAAATTCTTGCAACATGCTTGCAGAATGTGAAATCGTATGGTATAATGAAAAAAAATTTGGAGGTTGTCTATATGCGAATTGCACTTGCACAAACAGAAATTTTTCCCAAACAATACGAAAAAAACAAGAAAACAGCTCTCTCCATCTGCAATCTCGCACAGGCGATGGAAGTACGGCTTCTGCTGTTTCCGGAGATGAGCTTCACCGGCTTCAATATGGATACACATTCCAGCATTGCCGCTGGTCTGGATACTGTCCCTTGGATGCAGAAGTTGGCAACCACTGGGCAATGCTATCTTGGATTTGGTTGGGTCAAGGCTACCAAAAGCGGAAAAGCAGAAAACCATTACAGCATTGTTGCTCCGGACGGTTCACTTTTCTTCGATATGGTAAAACTACACCCCTTTTCCTACGCACAAGAAGACCAATTTTTTGAAAAGGGCAACGCTCTGCCGACCTGTGAAATTGATGGGATTCGGTTCGGCTGTCTAATTTGCTATGATTTGCGGTTTCCGGAAGTTTTTTCGGCTCTCGCTCCAAAAACGGACTGTATTCTTGTTCCGGCAAACTGGCCAGAACGCCGAAAGCTCCATTGGTGCAGCTTGCTGACTGCCCGAGCAATTGAAAACCAAGTCTATATAGCCGGAATCAACTGTGTTGGCACACAAGATGAACTTCATTATAGCGGTGACAGCCGTTTCATTGCTCCAGATGGCACAATTTTACAGGACTGCCGCAGTGCAGCAGGTTGTTTTGTCTGTGACCTCTCCGCAAAAACGGTTGCCGAAACCCGACAGGCGTTTCCTGTACAAAAAGATCGCCGTCCCGATTTTTATCGAAGTATACTATTATAATAGGGAAATCACCGAATTTGATTTCAGATGCAAAAAACCCGTTCCGATGCAGCTGCACCGAAACGGGTTTACTTGTTTATTTTATGCCCATGATGTGTGTCAAAACAATGTTGTCAATGAAAAGAACTGGTAAGGTGCAAATTAATATGCAACACCCTGCCACTTCATTGCATCTGCAACCTTCAGGAAGCCAGCGATGTTTGCACCAACAACCAGGTCGCCTTCAACGCCATATTCCTTGGATCTGTCATATGCGTTGTGGAAGATTTTGCTCATAATGTCCTTCAGCTTTGCATCAACTTCTTCGAATGTCCAAGACAGACGTTCGCTGTTCTGAGACATTTCCAGACCAGATGTTGCAACGCCGCCTGCATTTGCAGCCTTTGCCGGGCCAAACAGCAGACCGCTCTTCTGGAATACTGCGATTGCTTCCGGTGTAGACGGCATGTTTGCACCTTCTGCAACAACCTTTGTACCATTTGCAACCAGGATCTTAGCGGATTCTTCGTCGATTTCGTTCTGTGTTGCACACGGCAGAGCGATGTCGCACTTAATTGTCCAGATACCCTTGCAGCCTTCTGTGTAGGTTGCACCTTCTACCCGGTTTACATATTCCTTGATTCTTCCTCTTTCTACTTCCTTGATCTGCTTTACAACATCGAGGTTGATGCCGTTCGGATCGAAGATGTAGCCGTTGGAGTCAGACAGAGCAACAACCTTACCGCCCAGCTGAGTAGCCTTTTCTGTTGCATAGATTGCAACGTTACCAGAACCAGAAACAACGATGGTCTTACCCTTAACGCTGTCGTTCTTCATTACGTTCATCATTTCTTCTGTAAAGTACAGCAGACCGTAACCGGTAGCTTCTGTTCTTGCCAGAGAACCGCCGTAGGACAGAGCCTTACCAGTCAGAACGCCAGTGAATTCGTTCCGCAGTCTCTTGTACTGACCGAACATGTAACCGATTTCTCTTGCACCAGTACCGATATCACCAGCCGGAACGTCGGTGTCAGCACCAATGTGCTTGCAGAGTTCTGTCATGAAGCTCTGGCAGAAACGCATAACTTCCCCGTCGGACTTGCCCTTCGGATCGAAGTCAGAACCGCCCTTGCCGCCGCCCATCGGCAGTGTGGTCAGGCTGTTCTTGAAGATCTGTTCAAAGCCCAGGAACTTGATAACAGACGGGCAAACAGACGGGTGCAGACGCAGACCGCCCTTGTACGGGCCAATTGCAGAGTTGAACTGGCAACGATAGCCGTGGTTTACCTGTACCTTACCATTATCATCTACCCAAGAAACACGGAAGCTGATCATCCGTTCCGGTTCTACGATCCGGTCGATAACGCCGTTTGTTTCATAGGACGGATCCTTTGCAACAACCGGTTCCAGAGACTGCAGTACTTCACCAACAGCCTGTAAAAATTCTGGTTCATTTGCGTAGCACTTTGCAGTCTTGTCATATACGCCCTGCAAGTACTGATTCTTAAATGTGAACACCATGGGTCAAAACCTCCTGCATAAATTAAAGTCAGTTTTTACGATGAGGGAACGGTGTCGTTCGCCTCACGCAATTTATATTATACACTCTTTTTCTTCGTTTTTCAAGAAAAAAGAAAAGAAAAACAAAAAAATTTGATTCTGTAGCAAGAACCCACCTAAAAAAACAAACTCCCCCCATCAGAAACCATGATTTATTAAGAATTCGCCCTTCAAACCATCATTCTGAAAACTCTATACCGTTTCTCTGTGGTGGACGGATGTCCGCCGTTCCGCATCATTTTCCCGTTTTTTTGATTTTTCTGCACCAATTTTTTCTATTTTTCGCCCGAAACGCAAAAAAGTCCAGCCGATTCCAGCGAACCGACCAGACTTTCAAAAATAAAGTTTCTGAATGTTTCTCTCCGCATTACGGGAACAAGCCCTTGATGACTTCTGCATCAATCAACCGTTGCAATGCCACCACATATGCACCCATCCGTAGCGTGCAATGTTTTTCCTGAGCGGTTTCATAGAGGGCTGCAAACGCCTTTGTCATCAGCTTTTCCAGCATCTCGTTGACCTGTTCCCGCTCCCAAGTGAGTTCCTGAATATTCTGCACCCACTCGAAATAGGATACAATGACACCGCCACTATTTGCAAAAATATCCGGCACTAACACAATACCACGCTGTTCCAGAATCTTATCTGCTGCCGCAGTGGTTGGACCATTTGCACCCTCTACAATGAACTTGCACTGCATTTCTGCTGCAATTTCCTCATCAATCTGATTTTCCAGAGCAGCCGGTACAAATACATCACAGGCACAAGTCAGCAATTCCCGATTGGAAATATGCTGGATACCAGCACCGTTATAATCTTTCAGCAGACCGCCGTTTCCGGTATAGGCTGCAATTGCATCCGCATCCAGTCCATCTGCACAATAAATCCCGCCGGAAACATCGCTCAAAGCAACAATTTTTGCATTCCGATGATAAAAAATCTTTGCTGCATTGCTGCCAACATTGCCCATGCCCTGAATGGCAACCGCCGTTCCAGCCAATTCTTTTCCATGCTTTCCTAAAATCAGTTTGGTACTGATGACAACCCCTCTACCGGTTGCAGACGGTCTGCCCTTTGAGCCACCCAGTTCCACTGGCTTTCCGGTTACAACGCCCGGACACGGCTTTCCTTTCAGCATGCTGTAGGTATCCAGCACCCATGCCATCGTTTGTGCATTGGTGTTGACATCCGGTGCTGGGATGTCCTTATCCTGTCCAATCAGCGGTTCAATGGCGTAAGTATACCGCCGTGTCAGTCGGCATAATTCCCGTTTCGATAGCATATGTGGGTCAACCCGTACACCGCCTTTTGCACCGCCATACGGAATATTTGCAACGGCACACTTCAAGGACATCCATGTCGCCAATGCTTTGACCTCATCCAGATTGACATCCTGATGAAACCGGATTCCGCCCTTAAATGGTCCACGAATGTTGGAATGCTGCACTCGCCAGCCCTCGAACACGTGAATGCTGCCGTCATCCATTTCCACCGGCAAATACACTTTCGTTTCTCGCTGCGGATTTCGGATAATTTCAAACATTGTCCGGTCAATTCCGCCCACTTCCATGGCTTCTTCCATGACAGTCTGTACATTCTCAAACGGATTATATGGCTTTTCCATTCAGTACCTCCACATTGTAAACAGATTTGTTTTTGTTTCTGCATGTCTGCTATTCGGCAGAAATTATTTTTTCGCTTCCTTTCGCAAACAGAACATGATTCTGTGATTTTAAAAGTCTGTCGCTATCCTGTAGAAACATTAAAAAGCAATGTCAAACTGTCTGAATTTCTGTATGAGTATCATTATACACTTTTTAAATCATTTTGCAAGGGCTATCCAAAAAAAGAAAAGAAAAAAATCATTCCATCCTATCCAAATAATAAAAAATCAGTTTGATGCAAAAAAACCATCTTTTTCAAAGAATTCTGTTCGTGCAATTTGTTTTTAAAAGCAAAAACGTGTTTTTATAGAAAATCCAATTGTTTATTCATCACGGACAGTGATACGAATTTTTTCTTTTTTCAAACAAAAAAGAAGGGCATCTGTTTCCAGATACCCTTGTTTTCTGTAAGAATCAATTTGCTTATTCCGGATTTGCTTCGGTGTCTTCTTCCGCTGGTGCAGCAGCATCCAATATTGTGGATACAGTTGTTGTTGCTCCTCCGGCAGCACCTGCTCCCGAATTTTTCTGCATTGCATTTGCTAGCAGGCAATCTTTCCAGAGTGGCAGCGAGCTACCGCCCAAGTGAATGCCGTCTGAAGTATAGTCCGAATTTAAGTAGCCACTGCTGTCCACCAAAGAAGGATTCAGGTCAATATAAAAGACCTGCTTATTATCGGCAATCTGGGACAGCAATGCATTCTTTTCGTTGATGTTTGCATTGCTGATGACATCGGTTTCCGCCGACGCTGCAACATTGATGATACTTTGTACATAGACAATCGCATCCGGCTGCATCTGACAAATCTGCTGTACTACAGACTGATAATATTCTACGAACGACTCAGACGTACCCGTGCCCAGTTCGTTGATTCCAAACATGATATAAATCTTTCCGTACTGCTTGGCAGTCAGCAAGCCCGTCAGCGTATTGGTTGAACCGCTTTCTGGCGGAACATCAATATTTGCATCCATCACATCATAGATCGTCATACCAACATCGGCAAAGAAATCCGTACTTTCCGGCATATCGCCAAAGAGATACATGCCTACAGTTCGAGAGTTTCCGATAAACAGAGCATCTTCAAAATAGCTTTCATCCGCATTTGCAAGCGGAACATATTCCCCAGCCGCTTCTGTTGTAACCGTTGTTGTCGTCAAATCACTACCGGAACCAGCGGTTTCGCTGCTGTCCGGTGTTGCTCCATCATTGGCAGGCGGTGCAGTCGTTGCTGTTTCTGTTGCCATCGTCGTGATTTTTGCAACTGTTGTCGGAGCAGCCTTTTGACTATCATCCTCTTTTTTCAGCAGTTCCCACGGAATCAGCAGAGAGGTCAGTAGTACACAAATCAACAGGGGGCATTGCTTTAAAAAATCCATGAAATCTCCTCTCCTTAGAACTGATAATACAGGAATGGGTTGCTGGTCTGGGTCTGCATCTTATAAACAGACATCAGGTAAATCAAAACCAGTCCCAAAATCACCAGTTTGCTGTTTTTATGTTTTTCATACCATCTGGACGGGAACGGCAGACAGAACACAACGCAGGCGATTAACAAATACCAATAGTCATGCAGTGCCCGTATAACATCCTTGGTATTGACAAAGCTTGCGGTATTGTCTGCAAAGAACGGGAACAGACGGGAGAAATATGTTGCAATATCCTGCATATTCGGCAGGGCAAATACCACCCATGTCAGCGGAATCAGGAAAATCACATAAATATGTTTCAGTACCTTTGTTTTTGCCAGCAGTTTTCCCAGCCCCAGCCGTTCAATCGTCAGGAGCACGAAGAAAATCAATCCCCACAATACAAAGTTCCAGCTTGCACCGTGCCAAAGTCCGGTAAACGCCCAGACCACAAACGTATTCCGAATGGTCTTTGCAAAGCTGCACCGACTTCCGCCCAGCGGAAAATATAAGTACTTCTTGAACCAGCGTCCCAAGGTCATATGCCATCTCCGCCAGAATTCCGCCATCGAACCGGAAATATACGGGTGGTCAAAGTTTCTCGGCACATACAAGCCCAGCATCTGCCCTAGACCCATCGCCATCAGGGAATAACCGGCGAAGTCAAAATACAGCTGGAAACTATATCCGAATGCCCCCAGCCATGCATATGGGCAGGACAGTGTTTCATAACCATAACGGGACATCCCAGCCCAGAGTGTTCCCATCGGATTTGCAAGCAGCATCTTTGCCCCCATACCGATGATAAAGGTCTTTAGCCCCGATTCCAGATTCAGCACAGAGCAGTGCCGGCGAAGCAAAGTCGGCTCTAGTTCGCTGTAAAGTCCGATTGGCCCAGAGGTAACCTGTGGGAACATCGCAATATATACGCCCAGATTGATGATATTTTTAACCGGACGCTGTTCGCCTCGATAGACATCCACTAAGTAAGAAACCACTTGGAATGTATAAAAGCTGATGCCCAACGGCATGACCACAGAAATGGTTGGAATCTGAACATGCGTTGCCGTCAGCAAGGCATTGATGTTTTCGATAAAGAAGTTGGTATATTTGAAAAATACCAGCAGCCCGAAGTTATAAATCAAGCCCAGCACGAGTAAGGGCTTTTTTTGTGATCGCCTCTCTCCAATCAACCTACCAAACGTATAGTTGACAACAATCGACAGCATCAGCAACAGCAAATAGAAATGCTGTCCCCACGCATAAAATACAAAGCTGCCAATCAACAAGATCATGTTTTTATATCGTGTCGGCACGACATAATAAACGATCAGGAAGATGGGCAAGAATCGAAACATGAATTCAATCGTTGTGAATGACATAAATCCTCCCTAATTCCCTATTTTTTTTATTTCTACATGCATCTGGAAGACACGATTCTTATTATAGACGTTTTTTTGCAATCTGTCAAGTGGGCATGCAAATTTCGAATATTGATTTTTTAATTTTTATATTTCGGGTTTGACTTTGGTTATTCTCATTCTATGCAGCCATTCCCACAACCTTTCCGCCCAATCTTCATACAGAGAAAAAGCGTGCATACAATCGCATGCACGCCTTCTTGTCAATCAGGAAATGGTTATAATCTTGTCAGGAACTGTGCGAGTAGCACAACCAGAATCAATGCAATCGGATAAGTTGCAGCATAAGCAGAAGCCACATTCGGGGTGTTGGCTGTTTTAATCAGCGTGCCCAATGCCGGCGTACTGGTCATACCACCGCAAATCGAACCAAGATTATTGAACAGACTCAGCTTCAAAACATACTTTGCAAACAGGAATCCAACAATCATGGGAATCAAAGTCATCAATGCTCCCCACAGGAACAGCAATGCCCCATATTCCTTCAAGACAGCAACAAATTCTGCACCGCCGTCCATACCAGCACCAATTAAGAACAGAATCAAGCCCAATTCCTGAAACAGGCTCAAAACGTGCTGGTCAACTTTCAGGCTCAGCTTGCCGATTCTGCCGAAGTGTCCAAAAATTAAGCCTATAATCAATGGGCCACCCGTTGTTCCCAGATTGAATGAACCTTTTCCCAACGGAATATGAAACGAACCCAGTATCAACCCTAGCATCACTGCTAAGAAAAATGCTGCGATGCCGAACTTATCCATTTCAAACAGCTTTTTCTGCTTGCCGCCAACTGCATCATTCGACTGAATCGAAACCAGCTTTGCCCGTTCTTCATCCATGTTTGCATGCAGGATTTTCGGGATAATCTGAACGAACAATACAACGCCGATAACCCCGAACGGGTACGCAATCGCATAACCAACGGCAACATTGCCATAGAGCGGACTTGCTTCGCCAACGGCTTCTTGTGCTGCTGCAAATGCCGGCGTACTGGTCAACGCACCGGCAAACAGTCCAACGCTCATGGACGAATTGATGTTTGGAACAAGCAGCGTAATGACTGCACAAACCAGACATCCGGTAATAATGATAATGCCACCCAGTGCCACATAGGACTTTGCATTCTTTTTCAGGTTCTTAAAGAAGCTCGGCCCTGCAATCAATCCAACAGAGGTTACAAACAAAACCAACCCCAGATTCTGCACCAACTTAAAATAGTGGTCAACTGCCGGCAGACTCTCCTGCCAAGAAGCAATGTCTTGAAACGCAACGCCCTTGAAATGTCCGGCAACCAGTGCAACCAAAAAGATTGCAGCAGAGCCCAACGATACGCCCTTGATGGAAATTTTTCCGACCAGGTAGCCGACAACAATAATTGCAAAGATGAAAAACAAGACCAGCGTCATTGCTTTCATGCTGAAAATATGCGTTCCGGCAACCTCCAGAAGTTCAAACTTCATGCATGTGTTCTCCTTTTTTGTTTTTCATGAATGACGAAATCATACCCCTGTGTTTCTTTTTTTGCTGGGCGAATGGGAAAAATGACCAGACCGCACGTTTCCGATGCGTCCCGCAAGACCTGATTGACAAAAAATAAGATACGCCGTTTCTCTTGGTTTCTGCAATCTGTTCTCTAAAGATGGGACTTTCTCAGAGTATCACAAAAAAGAAAAGAAAAGAAAGAGCGTAGACAAGTGCCGATTTCTGCATTCATTCTTTTCATTATAGCATGATTTTTCTTTCACTGTCAAGATAAAAATCGAAAAAGCGACATAACTTCCACGATTTTCTTGAAAAGCCCGTTTTTTTTGAAAAAAACTTTTTCTTTTTCGGAAAACCGCCGAGATTCCCTGCAAAAAAATAAAAAAAACCGAAAAAAGACTTTCCTTTTTCAATCTGGTGTGGTATAATAAAGAAAAGCGGTTTTCTGTGTGCAAGGGGTGCATACAAACCAAAAGGAGGCAATTTTTACATGCAGGAAAAAAAGAGAAAGAAAAAGAAATCAACTGCTGAACAGGAGGAACAGACCAAAAAAATGCAGTCTGTCGCCGAAACCGCTTCGGAACAACCGACAGCAGAAGAACCGCCGAAAGAATCGGCTCAAAAATCGTCCAAATCCAAACAAAAGCCAACGGCTTCCGGCTCAGCCAATGTAAAGGAAAAACAGCGGACAGGCTGGATTTTGGCAGAAGTTGCAATCTCTGCTGCCCTGTTGGTTGCCATGCGGCTGACGCTGCTACATCCATTTCTGGATAACTGGACGGAAATCAACACGATGTCCGGCAGCACTTGGCTGGAAGACAACGCCCAGCAAGTTCCGCTCACCACAACCACACCGGATTCTACAGACCCAACAGGAACAACGGATTCCAACAAAAACGGCAATCAGAGCGACCTGTACAAGAGCGTTTCCATGGACAATCAGGAAATTCACAACGGGGATTTGATTCTGGTGAATAACTCCACCGCCTATGAGAGCACAGACGAAAACGAATTGGAAGCGGTTTATGAAAAGAAAACGGATTCCTATTCTGTCAGCGGCTCAGAACTAATGCTGCGGGGCGATGTCATTGACAACCTGAATCATATGCTGGACGACTTCCAGACGGAAACTGGTCACAGTGATATTATCATCATCAGCGGCTATCGTACTACGGAACAGCAGCAGGAATTATATGATGCTGATTTAGAGGACACGGGCGAAGATACGTCTACGCTGGTTGCAAAGCCCGGATACAGCGAACATGAAACTGGCTATGCCATGGACTTTTCCCTGTTTGAAGACGGTATTTCCGCCGACTATGACGGCACGGGAGAATATGACTGGATCAACCAGAACTGTGCCCACTATGGGTTCATTCTACGGTATCCGGAAAATAAAACTGACCTGACGGAAATCCGGTATGAATCGTGGCACTATCGCTATGTGGGGCAGCCTCATGCTTATTATATGCAGCAAAACGACCTTTGTTTAGAGGAATATACAGAAACACTGAAGGATTATTCTGTTGACAACCCGTTGGAAATCACCAACTGGGACGGAAAAGTTTATCAGGTCTATTATGTACCGGCAGAAGCTGGTGACAGCACCTATGTCATGGTACCGCCGGATCAGGAATACACCGTTTCCGGAAACAATGTCGATGGATTCATCATTACTGTTGATACTGGGGTAACCAATCTGGATGAAGCCGAAGCGAAAACAACAACGACAACGGCAACCAGTGACAGCGAGGATACAGAAACAACCGAAACGGAAACCGAAACCGATGCACTGGCAGAAACTGATTGGAATACAGAAGATTGGGAATATTAACGAAAATCGCATTTTTTACAAAAAGACGATGCCGACTGTAACAAGTTGGCATCGTCTTTTTCTGTTTTGAATCACATTTATTCCTCTACACCACGGTTTCATCATTCATGAACCCCCGTTCTCCTGCATAAACTAAAACCAAACCCATAGACAGGAGGGACTTCATGCAGCGAAAAAGTATTCTCAAAGATACCATTCAATTGACCGTGGTACAGTTTTTTCTGGAATGGGTAAGTTTATTGCTGAACGTCTGGCTCACGCACCGCATTGGTGCTGCAACCGTCGGGATTGTCGCATTGACCGGCTCTTTTTTTCAGCTGGCTGCGGTCGCTGCCAACGGCAACGGCTTTCTCTGCACCAGCCGCTTTGTATCAGAAGAGTTGGGAAAGCCCAACGGCAACCCCAACCGTGTTCTCGGCTATGCCATTGGTTTTTGTTTGCTATTAGGGATTCCGGTTTCTGCCTTGATTTTTTGCAGTGCCGAACCACTGAGCCTGCGATTCCTGAAAAGTGCAGACCTTGCCGCTGCTGTCCGCATTTTCACATTGATTTTACCGCTGGGCGGTGTTTGTTCCTGTTTAAAGGGCTATTTGAATGCTGTCTGTCGAGTGGCAGACCCTGCTATCTGTGATATTGTCGAATGTCTGAGCCGCTGCGGTGTTCTCATGCTGTTGTTGCAGCTGCAATCTGTTCATACCAATGCCTCTGTCTGCATGGCGATGGCATATAGCACCGGATGCAGTACGATTTTAGGCTTTTTCTGCCTGCTCTGGTTCTGCTGGAGAAGCCGCCTTCCCCGTACGGGAACATGTTCGCTCTCTTTTGGCAGATACATCCATGCAGCGATACCCGTTTTATTCGGCGGATGCTTAACAGCTGCTCTGAGCAGCACCAACGATGCTTTGATTCCGGTCACGCTCCGACAAGCTGGAAACTCCACGGAATTGGCACTGAGTCAGTTCGGCACATTTGAAGCAATTGTAATTCCGGTGCTATTTTTTCCATCTACCATTCTCTGTGCTCTCTCCGGTATCTTAATCACAGAAGCTGCCCGTGCAACGGCTGCCAACAACCAAGCCCACTTGCAGCGGCTGACAAAAGCAGTCATCCAGAAAACGTTGCAGCTCTCTATTTTTATCGCTGCCGGATTGCTGTTATATGGCAATCTCATTGGTACATTGTTAGATGGCGGAGCATTAGCAGGCCATTTGATTCGCCTGTTAGCTCCTGTTGTGCCCTTCATCTATCTGGAAATCGTCTTGGAAGCCCTTTTGAAGGGCATGGGGCAGCAGTCATTCTCCTCCCTCAACTACTTAGCAGAATATACCATTCGCATTGCAATTGTTTTAGTTTGCATTCCAAAATTCGGCTTTTACGGAATTGTGCTCTCCTACTATGCCAGCAATGTTTGCGGAAACTGTTTCCGCCTCTGGAAAACCTGCAAAACTGCCCATATTCGCTTTTCGTTCTGGAGTGATGTCGGATTTCCGCTGTTTGCAGCAGCACTGGCATTTCAAGTGCCACTTTGTGGGCTGCGGTTGCTGCATGGTATGCAGTTCGCATGGATTTGCCTGCTGCCTGCTATCCTCATTGACTACGCCCTACTCAAAAGTTACGGGAAAATCACTGCGATTCCGCTGCTCTCCAAAAAGCAGCGTGCCTGCTCTTCCGCCTGATTACTCAATAATATCTGCAAAGGTGCAGCCCGTCACTTTCTGAATATCCAACGGAGAAACTTCCAACTGATGCCCGATTTTCCCAGCACTGCACAAAATCGTATCAAATTGCAGGGCACTTTCATGGATGACCGTTGGAAACAGCTTTTTCATGCCAATGGGAGAACAACCGCCGTGTACATATCCGGTCAATGGCAGCAATTCTTTCTCCTTAATCATAGAAACTGCTTTTTCCCCGACAGCAGCCGCTGCCTTTTTCAAATGCAAAGTTTCTGCAACAGGCAGCATAAAAACATAATGATTCCCAGATTTTCCAACCGTAACCAGCGTTTTAAATACCTGTTCCGGCGGCTGCCCGAGTGCCTGTGCCAGTTCTACACCTGTATTCTCTTTTGTCGCTGCTGGCCAGCTGCGGTGCTGATAGGAAACCTTTTCCCGTTCTAAAATTCGAATTGCATTGGTTTTCTCTAATTTTTCTTTTGCCATGGTTCATCGTTCCTTTCCATTTGAAACAGAAAAAACGGACACTGGTCAAGATGTCCGTTTTTTCTTTTTGATACCCTCAATTAAAAAGCAGAAATTGCGTGTTTAGATGGAGAGAAATAATCCTCTAAAATTGCAATGTAAGACCGGAAACAAACCTGATCATTTACATACATGACATCATTGTTCTGCGGAACACCCAGCCGCTCCAAATCTTGGTCGGTCAGATTTCGCAGATAAATGGTAGTGTTTTCATCATAACCCAACGCTTTCCGGTCGCTTTCCGGTAATTGCAGGGTGACATCTTCGGAAATGGTCAGTAATTCTTCGGTAATCTGCTGACGGGTCTGGGTTTCCCAGCGAACAACTGTTTCTTCCTGCATGGGTCGTTCCAGCGAAACTGTCCGTTCATAGCCCTCTGCCCGAAATTCGAGAACGCCTAGGTTTACATCATAATTATTCGGTTCAACCGTCACGGCAGTGCTGCCGTTGGAGCTGTCCTCGGTATTGATGACTTCATACCGATACTTGCGAGAAGGTGAAATTCCACTATCTACAACGGTCGATGCCATAGAGGTAGAGAACAGCGAACTTCCCAAAAAATACGCCAGCGAACCGAGCACATACAACAGCAGGAAAATCGTTCCAAAGACAGTTTTAATCGTTTCGGTACAGCCACATAGGAAAAATGCCAGCAGAGCCGTCACGACCAAGGGGACGAGTACTTCCCACTCTCCAAAACAGAGCAGCACAGATGGCAATAAAAATGGCAACAGCAACACGCTGCATATTTTCGTCAGCACCTGTTTTCTCGAATACAGCATGGCTGCCAGTGCACCGCCGGAAATGGCAATCAAAACCAAACAGCAAGCTGCCTTTTGCGGAACTTCTACCGTATAAAAAAAGCTGAGCACCGCCAATGCTACAATCAGCAAAAAATATAACAAGCTAATGACGGACATCGCACGTTTTCGTCCAAGATTTTGCGTTTGTTCCATAATGCGTTTTTTCCAGTCCGGCAGATTACCGAACGGGAACTCCTTTCTATCCGACTGAAAAAGATCAAGACATACTTCCCTGTTATTATAACATTTTTTTCTGGTTGTGACAAGTCCTATTCTAAAAAAATCATACGAATTGCAGTTTCTTTTTCTGTTTCCTCTGGAAAATCCGACCATTTTTCGCTTGTTCGTCAGAATTTGTAAAAAAATCCCTTACAAATTCGTTCCACAGCTCTTTACTTTTTGCCGAAATCCGTGTATAATAGGAGCATCATTGAGAAAGAAGGTTTTTGCTGATGCAAACACAAAAATTTTATCAGCGTTCCAGTTTCTGGTTCTGCTGTACGCTTTTATGGTGTGTTGTGATTTTCTGCTTCTCTGCACAGGATGCAACACAATCGACCGCTGTTAGCAATAGTGTTTTACATAAAATTGCACAAATTTGTACGGGTTGGATTCCAGCAGATGCAATGGACTTAGAGAGCAGCACCCACACTTCCATGGTGTTTCTCATCCGAAAAATCGCTCATTTTACGCTATATTTCATCTTGGGGCTGCTCTCTTGTGCAACGATGATGACGTATTGCCAGAAGAAAAATCGTTCCCTTTCCGCAGGCTGGTTTTGTGCATGGGCATTCTGTATTTTCTATGCCACCACAGACGAATTCCATCAATTATTTGTTCCGGGCAGAACCGGCAGACTGTTAGATATTGGGATTGACAGCTGTGGAGCACTGCTGGGCAGTCTGATTTTACTCTTTTTCGTCTATCGTGCCGCCCAGCGATGTCAAAAACCAGAAAAAGGTGTTTGATCGTACTGTTTCCGCAGCATGGCGATTGCCCGCTTTTCCAGACGGGAAACATACGAACGAGAAATGCCCATTTTCTTGGCAACTTCTCGCTGGGTCATGGGAATCTGCCCATATAGCCCATAGCGATGTACCAAAATCTCTACCTCTCGTGGCGTTAACTTTTGCTGCAAAAACTGGTAGAGCTGCTGAATCTGCATTTGGGATGCCACTTGTTCTTGAATGTCGCAGCCGTCCTCGATAATATCCAGCAATGTCAGCTGGTTGCCGTCTTTATCTGTATCAATTGGCTCTGCCATGGAAATGGCATCTCCCTGTTTCCGGCAGGTGCGGAAATGCATTAAGATTTCATTTTCAATGCAGCGACTGGCATAAGTCGCAAACCGTGCTCCCTTTTCATAGTCAAATGTAGAAACAGCTTTCATCAATCCGACTGTTCCGATGGAAAGCAAATCTTCCTGTTCCGTCTGATTGGTGTAATATTTTTTGATAATGTGTGCGACGAGCCGCATATTATGCAGAATCAGTTTTTCCCGTGCTGAGGCATCCCCTGCACGCATCTGCTGAAAACATCGCAGTTCTTCTTTTTGCGAGAGCGGCTTGCGGAATGCTCCAGAGGTTTCCACATGCAAGAAAAAGCAGAGCAGCTGTTGGAATAATGCCGATAAAATCATGAAAATCCCCCCTTTCTCTCATCTATATGCCGGAAAGAAATTGTCCTATGTCCGCATATGATGGCAAAAAGAGGGGATTTTTCTCATGCATTCTAATTCAATTAAGAGTGTACCGTTGTGATTTCTTTGGTCAGAGAAAACGTGTGTTCGTTTGCAGACAACAGCACTTGGTCACCTGCAGCAATGGTTTTCTGTAAGAGTTGCTGTGCCAGTTGTGTTTCCACTGCTTCTGTCAGATATCGCCGCATGGGTCTTGCTCCATATCGTCCGGTATCCGGTGCATGGGCAAGCTGCTGCACGGCTTCTTGGGTGAAGTGCAGCTGAACATGAAGTTGTTCCATTCGTTTCTGCAAATTTTGCAGCTGTTTTTCTGCAATCTGACAGAGTTCTTCCTGTGTCAGGGGCTGGAACGGGATGATTGCATCCAATCGCCCCAGAAATTCCGGTGAAAAATACTGCCGCAGAGCCGTTTCACTGGTTGTCTGTGTTGTCTGCACAAATCCAGCAGGCGGCTTGCTGCCCGTTCCGCCGAGGTTGGACGTTAAAATCAACAGAGCATTGGTAAAATCTGTTTTTCTGCCGTTGGAATCGCTCAAAACACCATCTTCCATAATTTGCAGCAGAATGTTACAAATATCCGGATGTGCTTTTTCAATCTCATCGAAGAGAATCACACAATATGGACGTTTTCGCACCCGTTCGCACAGCGTTCCGCCCTCCTCATAGCCCACATATCCGGGCGGTGCTCCAATCAGCTTGGAAACGGTATGCTTTTCCATGTATTCCGACATATCAAACCGGATCAGGCTATCTTTATCGTCAAACAAATGCAGAGCGGCGGCTTTTGCCAGAGCCGTCTTGCCAACACCGGTTGGACCTGTAAACAAAAAGCATCCAATTGGGCGGTTTTCCTCTCGCAGTCCTGTTCTAGCACGAATCAACGCAGCGGAAAGCTGCCGAATAGCCGCAGTATGTCCGATAATTTGCTGCTGCAACTCCTGTTCCAACGTCATCAATCGCTGCTGCTGAGCAGTCGTAATCTTCTGCACGGGAATTCCAATCCGCATGGAAACGATTTCTGCAAGGTCGGATTCTGTCACCACCGGACAGGAAACATGTTCCTGCTCGCAGCGAATTCGAGCACGAGAACAGGCTTCATCCAGCAAATCAATCGCCTTATCTGGCAAATAGCGGTCGTGGAGGTAGCGAACCGAGCAGGAAACCGCCTGCCGTAAAATCGCATCTGGAATTTCAATGTGATGAAAGTTCGCATATGTTTCCCTTAATCCGCAGAGAATTGAAAAGCAAGCTTCTGGGCTGGGCTCTAAAACCTGAATCGGCTGAAACCGCCGTTCCAACGCACTATCTTTCTCGATATATTTGCGAAATTCTTCCGTTGTCGTTGCTCCAATCAGCTTGACTTCTCCACGGGCAAGCTGCGGCTTCAACATATTTGCCGCATCAATTGCCCCTTCGGCTGCTCCTGCTCCGACAATCGTATGCAGTTCATCAATAAATAAAATAATCTGTTCGTTCTGGGTTGCCTCCTGCAAGCAGTTCCGAAACCGTTCTTCAAAATCGCCCCGATATTTTGCCCCCGACAGCAATGCTGGCAAATCTAACGAGAAAATATGCTGTGATAAGAGGGCTTCCGGTACTTCGCCCCGTAAGATTTTCTGAGCAACGCCTTCTACAATTGCCGTCTTCCCAACGCCGGCATCGCCCACCAGACAGGGATTATTTTTGGTACGGCGAGTGAGAATCTGAACCATCTGCTGTAATTCCGCTTCCCGTCCGATTACGGGGTCATATTGATGCAGCAATGCCGGATCGGTCATCCACTTCCCATACTGAAAGAGGTTCGGCAGTGTTTTCTTTGAAATTCGCTCTGTTCGCCGTTCCTCCATACGGATATGACAAGAGGTTTCCTGCCGACTGACTGCCCCCAGCTGATTCAAGCTAACGCCCAGCTTCTTCAGAATCGCAACTGCCGTACAGCAAGGCGTTCGCAGAATCGAACGCAGAAGATGTTCCGTTCCGGCAAGGCTGCGACCATCTTCTTTCGAAAACGCCTTTGCCTGCTGCATAATTTCACTCAGGGCAGGAGTGAGGCAATCCTCCTGCACCTGTGCCGGAATGCCTCTTCCGACCAGTTCCACCAATGCATTCCGCACCCGTTGTGCAGTGATGTGCTGAGCTGCCAGCATGGCTGCGGCAGCATTGCTGCCCTCCTCCAGCAGCCCCAGCAGCAAATGTTCACTACCGATGTAAGTATGTCCCAATTCTTCTGCCGCACAGATTGCTTCTTTCAAAGCAACAATGGCTTTTCCTGTAAACCCATCTGTATATCGCATACACCAAATTCCTTTCTGCACTCATATAAATTTAGTATGCCACAAAACTTGTGCGTTATCTGTCGAAGTAGGAACGCTTTTTTGACTTTTGCATATGATGTACTATGAAACAGACAGAAAGTCGTTTGTTTCAAATTTAATCTACAAAAAAGGAGATTTTTACTATGTGTGGATGCGATGGAAACAACGGTTGCTGGTGGATTATCATTCTGATCGTGCTGTTTGTATGCTGCGGCTGTGGTGGCTATGGTAACTGCGGCGGCGGCTGTGGCTGCAACAACAACGGCTGCGGTTGTGGCTGCTAATTAGCAACCTTTAACGCTTGCAAGCAATGCCCCGAACGGTGTGAACTGTTCGGGGCATTGCTGCATTTGATTTTATTTTTATGATGGGTTTATCTCCCCTGCGGAATCGGTCTTCTCTTGGCGGTATACTGCTTAACAATAATCTGATAGACAGCAGTTCGTTCAAGATGTGCCTGTAAAAATGACTGAAACGGAATTCGGTAATGCTCCAGCAGCTTTTTCAGCAAATCTTCTTTTTTCTCTTCCGGTGCGAGTTCTGCAATCCCTTGACCAATTACACTTTCATAGGCAAAGCCAGCCGTACAGGATGCTGCCCCATTCGGCGGAATCAACTGCTGTTTCCCCTCTACTTCAAAGGAAACATGCGGATTTTTTTGCAGCAGGTCGCATTTCTTCCCGACTTTTGCCCCGTGAAAAAATAAGACAAGCTGGTCATCCTGCATGGTAAACCCAAAGTTGACCGGCACAATATACGGGTATGGCTCATCGTGCATCGCAAGCCGCAACACTTCTGCCCGTTCTAAAATCTGTCGAATCTCATTGCAGTCGGTTACTTCCCGTTCGCTTCTTCGCATGACAGTTCCTCCCTTTTCTTAGTTTCCTTTTCTTGCAATCCAGAATAGTCTTGGAAACCGGAACAGAATTGTTCCATTTTTCTGCACCGGATAGGTTTGCTTGATTCGTTTTAACAATTCCTGTTCAAAAATTCATCATCGGCAATTTCTTTGAAACTGGCACAAGATGTATCATATCAGACCGTCCCTCCTGCTGTCAAAATCAAACAAAACCGCTTTTCTGGAAACTCCATACAAGCGGTTTTGTCAAGATATGTAATATCAAATTATTCGGAAATCATCAGATTTTCCAGGAATAATTTTGCATAGGGAAACAGTTCTGTCTGCAAAGCATCGGAAAAACTCAAGCAGTAAATCCGATGTTCTACCAGAAACAGAAGGGTAACGGTTGTCATTTCCACATCATTGACGGTAACCGTATACCGCATTCCATAAATCGGCTGTTCTGCATCGAAAACGCCCTCATAGTCACAAAGTTCCGTATAGGTGTAGTTTTCGAGCTGTTCCCGCATGCCGTCTGCAAATGTATGCAGAACAGATACGCTTTCAAAATCCGTAATATCTGTGGATTCCGGAATGACACTCTGCACACTCAGTGAACTTTCTCCCTCTGATGGCAATAAGTATAGCAAAGATTCTGACTGTTGCTGTACTGTCCAATCAAGGGGAAGCGAAAAGCGAATTGCTTCTAATGCTTGCGAGCATTCCATAACCAGTGGCTTTTGTGTCGTTTGAAATAGGGTTTCAAACAAATCTTGATTGCATTTCATAAGAAATCCTTTCTGCTCTTAGATATCAATATCAATGTTAAAATCTTTTCGATATGGTTCAGACTGCATCGGGTCATTCAAGACCGGCGGATGTAGTGGCGGCATTTTCGGTGCAGGCGAAGGGGTTGGCGTAATCGGCTTTTTCGGCGGAGCAGCGGTCGGCTTCGGCTGCTGCGGTGCAGTCGATGCGGTTTCCTGCGGTGGCAGTTCCGGCATCGGCAAGTCGTCCCATTCCTCTTCAATATAGGTCACTGTAGAAGGAGCAGCAGCGGATTCTGTCGCTGTTTCCGATGCAGTTGGTTCAGAAACTGGCTGTTCCGGTGTCGTTGTCTCCGTTGCAGGTGCTTCTTCTGGTGTTGGAATAGATTCTGATGTAGGCAAAACCGGCTCTTCTGGTTGCTGCGGTTCTGCTGGCTGTTCTGGCTCTGCTGAGGCTGCTGCTGCCGATTCTGATTCTGTCAGAGCAGCTGTCTCCGGTTTTGATTCCGGCTCTGCTGCCGGAATGGCAACAGGTTCTTCACTTGTTTCCGAATTGGTTTCTGGCAGCGGTTCAATCTTCACCGGTTCTTCGGTATGTTCCGAAACAGGTGTCAATGAAGCAGCTGCTTCAAAATCCTGATGCGGCAGCGGAAATTCCATGACTGTCGGTGTTTCATCTGCT
>ERZ832317.966-NODE-966-length-38578-cov-7.110583_pt1 | contig 38578 bp, 33 predicted proteins | sample MGYA00519695_ERZ832317 | MGnify/ENA primary metagenome ERZ832317 (study PRJEB31850, sample SAMEA3708726) | human gut metagenome | biome: human gut; feature: human-associated habitat; material: faeces | place: China | collected 2014 ...
TTCTTAGGTTTGCCATCCTGTTGATTTCTGGGAGTCTGTTTGTTGCTGCGGGCATTAGAGATCTTTTCTGGATTCTTCTTCTGATTATTTACCAGACCGTCCACCATATCATAATTGGCTTCGGTACCGGATTCTCTGCTTCGTTCATAAGTGCCGTTCTGGTAGAACTTCTGGTAATGTTCCAGACGGATTTTACCATCTTGTTTTAACTGTTCGACCGGATTTAGCGGTACCTGCTGTTGGATGTAATCATGAATCTTTTGTTTTGTCTTTTCATCGAATTTCTTACATTCTTCGACAACCATTTTTCCATAAGCATCCAGGATAACACCCTGGGCCTGATCTCGGTATACCTGATGTTCCATCAAATAAAACTGTTTTCCATCAATAATGACGGTGTCTGTTGCAATCCAGTTCCCCTTTTTCCCATCAATCTGATAATTCTCAGTTTCCATAGTGATCAGTGCACCGGATGTGTTGATACGAATAAATCCGGCCAGATACTGTGGATAGTTCTCATCTACATAGTAGCAGCTGATTTCTCCATTCTTGTTCAATACGAGCACGTCACTGACTTCGCATTGATTTTTCGTCCGTTTCCAGATGTCAGCGACTTTTTCATTTTCCTGCATTTCATGAATCGAGATTAATCGGTAATTTTCGACAGTAATCGACACATTCTGCTGTCTTGCCTCTTGATATGGCAGATGCCACAGTGCTTTTCCTGCTGTCTGCTGATCTACTCGGTAGACTGCAAATTGATTAAGCTTCATAGGCATCATCCTCCAAGTTATTCAGATAATAATTCAGATCCAGAGAATAGTAGTATTTGTCTTCGATCTGCTGTAATTTTCCAACTGTAGAATTGATGATCTCAATCATTTCATCATTCTCAGGATCACTTTCTTCCTGTTCCAAAACTTCCAAAGCTTCTTTCAGTGTTTGGATTGTTTCTTCCTTTGTGTGCTGCTGGAAGATAGCAGTAATAGTCAGTTCGTTTTCTTCCAGGTTTACATTTCTCATAGGCTCATTTCCCCCCTTTTCTTTTTCGGTATTGGTTTCATCTGTATATTCAGCTCCTTCTCGTTTTTTTCTTCGCTTATATTTTTTTCGTTATCCACTTCCTTATTGGATTTCATAGGATTTTCCACATTTGGATATCTTTCTTCCAAGTACTTTTCCACACGACTGATTGCATTTTGCACATAAGAATTCTCTCTAAATCCAGGAATCGAATTCAAAAATTCTTTCTGTATTTTTCCTTCAATCATCAGACTCTGCATTCCTTCATAATCACTTCCGTCTTTCAGATCAAAGCCAACACATTTCAGTCCATGCATACGTTCTGATGGGATTTTCTCATAAGCTTCCAAGGCTTCTGGTAATGTCAGGTCATAATGTACTTCACCCATTACAGGAAATTCAGCACATTCAGCCGCATAAAAGCTGATACATGTAAGATCATTTTCATAATCCACATTTTCTATTTCCGGGACAATATCGAGTATTTTTTCTCTTTGTGCTGCAAAGTCTGGAAGTTCTGCAAATCCAAATCGATCCACGTAATATGCCTGCATATCCCCACCACGGTTTGTAATGATAACATCACTGACCGACATAGAATGTGCTTTATAATCTGCCGGTGGATTATCGTTGAACATAGCGTACAAATCATCCAGCTTTTCATTTTCATGTAATCTGCCAGAATAGACACATTTATAATTGGCCGCATCGATTGTAATGCCATCTTCTTTGACCATTGCCATATTCATAAATAAATGTTGTTTTCCCGGTGTGCCTTCATCCACATGGTAAATCGCATAGCGGTCACCATTCCCTCTGAACATTTCTTCCTCTAGGGTATAATCAAACTTAAATGGATACAAAGCCCGATCAACTCTTTCCGAAATATCCGTTCCTTCTGCAATCGTATCTTCCAGCCAATCTTTGATATCTTCCCATGATTCAAACTGCAAATACCCAGCAATTTCATGTGTCCCATCCGGTGCCAGTACAATATGTCCCGGTTCGCTTTCCCGATAATCATAGCGGTATCCGGCTGCTTCCAGTGCATCTACCAGAATGCCGTATTTTTCATGTAATTCTGTTTTTTGTTTTTCTTCAAGAATGATTTCCAGTTCTTCTGTAAGCTGATCGATCATTTCACCGGCTGTCTTGCGGATCACATCCATAGATGCTTTCATTTCCTTCATTTCCCGGCTGCTGCTCCAACCTGCAATATAAGGAAAACTGTAATCCGATGTATCCAAACCAAAGGAAGAACACACACAGTAAGCAACGGATTCTGCTTCAACCTCTTTTGTCAGACGGTCTTTTTCTACACCCAGGCTTTCCATGATTTCCTTGTCATGCAGTTTAGCATGGGCTGTTTCATGAATAGTAGTCTTTAAGGTCTGACTTTCACTGAGCCCTTTTTTGATCACGATTTCCTTGTCTGCATTGTGATAATATCCATTGGCATTGCCATCGATCTCATCGAATCGTATCGGTACTGGGGATATTTTCTGAATGGCCTGCATGAAAGAATCAAAGTCCTGTACAGCTGCAGTCAGTAATTCCGGTGCCAGTGTCTGTATCGGTTCTCCGGATGTCTGAGCAATATCAAAGACGGTAACTGCTTTAAAATGTGGAACTGTAACTTCCACTTTTTCAGTCTTAGGTTTTCCATCAGTTCCCATGATCGGTCGCTGATTTTCATCCAGAACCTCTTTTTCCTTCATTTTCTTATATGGTGCCGGTGCAATGATTGTAATTCCTTTTTCCCCTTTCATGACCTGTCTCCCCATGGACTGCCAGTTTTTGTAACTGGTAACAAGTGTGGCATCCGGTCGTTGCATGGCGATCAGCATTGTATTATTAAAGGAATAATTGTGAAACTTTGCCATGGTTTTAAGAAATTCCTGATAGCGGTTACTTGTAAAAAGTTCTTCCACACCGGATTCCAGTGACTGCATAATGCTGTCCATATCTTTTCCCTGGACCGGCAGTGGAATAGTAGTAGTTTTATTTTGTTCTGTCATAATACTCCTTTCCAAAAACGCCCTACGACATTGTGCTTATGCCGCAGGGCTTTTTATTAGTTGATGAGATGATTATTTTTTATTAGAGTTCCATATCGTGCTTCTTTGTTTTCGGTTTCTGATCCGGCTGTTCTTTTCCAACTTTCTCTGTTTTTGCAACCTGCGCTTCTTTTTCTTTCTGACGTTCTGTGAACCTGTCTGCCTTTTCAAAGACGTGATCCTTTGTGTCAAAGTGATATACATCATTGGTAAGGCGTTCTGCTGGTGCTACCTGAGTGGCATTAACTTCTTTTACCATATCTCTTAACATTTCCGCATCCACTTGACCGTCATCCGGCAAGATCAGCATTTGATGGATGGATGATGGCAAAATGAAGAAATCATTTCCCAGAAGTTCCCCCATGTTATCCATGAATTCCGGATAAAAGATCACACCGGCTCCATCAATTCTTTCTGTATTCGTAACAACAAAGAATGTCGGCATCTCGCTTGACTCCTGCAATGTTTCTAGCAGCATTTCACGTTCATCTGGTGTCAGCATGAGAATATTTTTCTGATATATTTCATCTATCAGTACACCTATACTTGATACCTCTGGGACCATGACACGCGGTGAACTTTTCATAGCGTCTTCATGAATCTGCTCCTGTGTCACTCCATATTCCTTCATCATTTCATTTGTAATCAGCATGGAACTTAATCCATCCTGATTCTTGCCTACTGCCACATGATAGGTAATTGCAAGATCTTCCTTTAACTGGTGTGGCACAATTTCGAGGACTTCCTTATTTGCTTCGGCTGATGACACACGGATAAACAGCTTGTCCTTCACATCTTCATAGTTTAAAATAGCTTTCAGATCAACCTGTATCGGTGCCTCAATAACTATATCTGCAATCTTTCTGCATACAGTTTCCATTGTTACGCCAGGCTGTGCTTTATATGCTTCATACAGCCGGTTAAGATTGATCGTCGGGGTAAGCATCTCACCTTCTTTTCTCACCATCAGTCCCGTATAGGCACGGTTCAGTTTATGACACTCCATCGTTGATACCTCTGCATTCTCATAATCCCTTGGTAAAAAGAGTTTGATATTGTCCTTTACTTCATTTACAAATTCATTAAAATTCATTCTTCGTTTTCTCCTCTAATCTGTTTTCTTATTTCTTTTTGCTTTTGTTTTTTGGTTTCTTTTGTGGAAAGGATAAAGAGAAATTCACCCTTCCGGTTTCATCTGCATCCATATGAAGATCTGCCTCAAAGTACATATTTTTCTTTCTGGAATACAGGTCTTTTACATGCACACTTCCGTTTTTCAGAAGTTCTGCAGCCATCTTTTTATCCATGGTTTTTTCCATGCTCTGCAGATAGCGGTTATCTTTCCAGAGAGCAAAGTGGCAATCGTGGTTGCTGCAATAGAAGTTGGTCTTGCTTTCGTATACCAGGCTGCCGCATACCGGACAGGTTCCAATGCTTTCTCTGGTCTGAAATCTTCTTGTTTCTTCTTCGGAGATCGCATCACATCCATTCAGCATCATGGTGAGCATATTTTTGATCCCAGTCATAAACTGTTCCGGTGCAATTTCTCCATGCTCCATCAAGAGCAGCTGATTTTCCCATTCTGCAGTCATACTTGCAGATTTCAGGAAGTCTGGAAGAATCTCAACAAGGACTTTTCCATCATCTGTTGGAATGATCTGTTTTCCTTTTCGGGTGGCATACTGGGAATAGATCAGTTTTTCGATGATACCGGCTCTTGTTGCCGGAGTTCCTAATCCTTTCTTTTCTGTATCTTCATCGAATTCCTTATTTCCAGCAGTTTCCATTGCCGCAAGGAGCGTATCTTCGCTGTATGGTTTTGGTGGCGATGTAAAATGTTCTGTCTTTTCTGCAGCTACAGCATAGAAAGTCTGTCCCTGGGTTACTTTCGGCATCCTCTCTTTCATTTCCTGATCCGGATCTACGATTGCCATGCGATCCTTATTTTTGAAGCAGTTTTCAAAGAGTTTCCATCCATCCTGCAGGACAATTTTTCCTTTTGCTTTGAAGATTTCTTCCTGGCATTCCACTTCAATCTCTGTTTCCTGGTAAATGTGATCCTTACTCATTGCCATGACTGTATGGACTGCGATTAGAAACAGTATCTTTTCTTCCCAGGATTTCAATTCACCCAGATGACAGGATGCAAGCTCCATCGTTGGGATGATTGCATGGTGATCTGTCACTTTACTGTTATTCATGACTTTCTTCACATCTGGCTGCTCCGGCTGATCAAACGGACCTGTCAGTTGATATTTCTCATAAATCTGACGAACCACATTTCTTGCGGTCTGCTCCATATCTTCGGTCAGATACTGGCTGTCCGTTCTTGGATAAGTGATCAGTTTCTTTTCATACAGGCTCTGAGCGGTATCCAGTGTCTGTTTGGCTGTTATTCCGTAGATACGGTTTGCTTCTCTCTGCAGTGTGGTCAGATCATAAAGCTTTGGTGCTTTTACTTTCTTTTCCGTTTCTTTTACTGCTGTGACAATAGCTTCACTTCCCTGGCATCTGCTTCTTAACTGTTCCGCCTCATCCGGATCAAAGATTTTTGGCTTTACAGCCGGAATTCCATCACAATCGAGTTCCACATTGAAATACTTTTCTTTCTGGAAATTGCTGATCTGTCCGGCACGTTCCACCAACATGGCAAGTGTCGGTGTCTGAACCCTTCCAACGGTCAGCTTTTTGAAGTACTTTGTGGTGTAAGCTCTGGTTGCATTCATTCCTACCAGCCAGTCAGCCTGAGAACGGCATACAGCAGCTTCGGCCAGATGTCGGTATTCCTCTGCGGATCTCAGATGCTGCATTCCATCAAGGATTGCTGAATCTTCCAGAGAACTGATCCATAATCGTTTCACCGGCTTTTTACTTCCGGATAAGTCATAGACATGTTTGAAGATTAATTCTCCTTCACGTCCGGCATCACAGGCATTTACGACGTATTCAATTTCCGGACTGTTGAGCAGTCTTTTTAAGATATAAAACTGATCTTTCTTATCTTCTGAGACTGTAACTTTCCAGTCTTTCGGGATGATCGGGAGATCTTCATATCTCCACTGGCTAAATTTTTCATCGTAGACATCCGGTGAAACATACTCGACCAGATGTCCGAAGCACCAGCTGACCATACAGTCGGTTCCTCTTAAATATCCGTCTTCTCGTTCCTGTGCTCCAATCACTTCTGCGATTGCTCTTGATACACTTGGTTTTTCTGCAATTACTAAATACATGATGTATTACCTCCTTCATATAACGAAACGGAGAGAGCATGTTTTACAGCCCCCTCCGCTAAAAAAGTTTATTTATTTTTCATTTTCTTCAAAATCTTCGTCTTCAGACTCTTCCTCATCCGGAACTTCTTCCAGTCCACCTGTTTCCAAACCTTCCGGCTGATCATCCTCATCTTCCTCTTTTTTAGGTTTATAGATCTTGAAGTAGTAGTAAGCTGCCACACCGCCGAGAGCCAAAATCAGGATTGTTGCCATTGCACCCATATTGGTTTTTGCAGATGCTGTTTTCTCAGGATCAACAGTAGCTTCCTTGTCTACATCCTCATTATTTGTCTCATCCAGCACAACCTTCGATGTATCCGGCTGTGGTGTTACAACAGCAGCTGTACTGTCTTTATCCAGAAACTCGGACAGATCATTCTCATCAATCTGAGATAACATATAGACATTCTGGGATGTGGCACTGCGGTCGATCACGATATAGAAAGTGTTATTATTCTTCGTTGTAACCGTAAGAAATTCCTTTGTGGAATCATCGGTAATGTCATCCTTGACTTCGCCATTTCCTGGTGTCGTAAATGCAGTTCCCTGGTCTGTTCCATCTTCCGGCAGCACCTCATTTGTACTTGCCGCCTCATCCTTTTTCTCTTCTTTGTCTGTTGATTGATCTGTCTGAGTTGTCTCTACTTTGGATGCCTCTGCTGATTCATCCACATAGGCAAATGCTGTGGTTGATGCTGTAAAAAGCATCATGACTCCCAACAGCAGTCCTGCCATTTTCTTATTCATTTTCTTCCATTTCACCATTCTGATATTCCTCCTTATTTTCTTTTGTGAATACAAAGGAGCCTGAACCTTCTTCGTCAGACTCCCTGCTTACCTGAAATTTAACTGTTCCATTCTGGATGCCATCCAAAAGATCATATAACTGATCATTATCCATCTTCATACCACGGATGCACCTGATCATCTCATTGTCCTCTTCCTGCTTTAATGCAGCCTGGACACCCCTAAGATATTGCTGCAGATCCGCGATCTTTTTCTCTGTCTTGACAATCTCATCCAGATATTTTTTAATCTTTTTATTCAAACTTTCACCTCCCTTCGTTCACCCCTTTATGGCAGTCTTCCAAAGCACATGAAATGTTGCTGCCAGTAGGATGTGCTGATATTTGAGTAATGGATCGGATCCCCGCAATGGATCATCATATTGTTACCGACATAGATACCCACATGGCTTGCACCGGATGTGTTATACGTTCCCTGGAAGAAAATCAGATCTCCTGGTTTTGCTTCTCCCGGTGATACATAAGTACATACGCCTCTTAATCCTTCTGCGGTCAACCGTCCATAGTTCCAGCCATTACCACAATGGTTAATGACATAGGATACGAAACCTGAGCAGTCAAATCCAGATGGAGAGTAGCCACCCCATACATAAGGTACTCCCAGATATTTTTCTGCTTCTCGGATCATCCGGGCAAATTCTTCATCCTGCAGTGCTTCCGGTGGAATCTCATAACTCATTCCATTACCGCCTGATCCACTGGTCACATTGTTTACATCCCACAGATAATTTCTGTTTCCATAGGTCGTATTTAATGCATTATAGATGATCAGCTGCTCCGCATTCAGATTGGCTCTTGCCACAGCGTCAAAGCTTCCATTTGTCAGTGTCACATATAGAATCTTCTTAGTGCTTGTACTGGTAACCGTTACTTCCTGACTGCCATTGTCATCTGCGATATAGGCTTCCCAGGTCTGATGTCCATGAGCAGAAGCGGCAGCATGGTTATCATAGTAAACGTCAAACTGCACACCATATCGTGCAAAGGCTCCGGTATCCTCAACTGTGTATTCCACACCATTCATTACTACCTTAGTGCCAATCGGCACAAATGGATTGGAAGCATCTACAGCAATGGTATGGTTTGCAGTTGGATATGCACCACTAGCAGTTGGACCTCCGGACCATACACCACAACAGATTCGACAGTTACAATATCCGCTGGTCACTACCTGTCCTAATGATTCTCCGACTCGAACATTTCTGGTTTCTGTCACCGTTTCTGTTCGACCTTCTGTATTCAGATGATATTGTGCTTCAAAAAGAGATTGCAGCTCGTTTTCAACATCTGAGTACGTCCAGTCCCCATATTTTGCGGTAAGATACGAGATAAGATGGTATGGATTATGACCAATCTCAGCAATGTTGTACTGATACTCGTCATAATTCGGATGTCTTCGTTCCATCTCATTAATCTGCTGGTTCAAGGCACTTTCCAAAGCAGCATATCTGTTTTCGGCAGCATAGATATCCTCGTCTGAACTTGGATACGTTGTAATACCAATCACAGATCCAGCTCCCTCGATAGAAGCACTGCAGCTCCCCAGAGATACTGAAATGACTAGAAAAAGAAGCGCAAAAATACCGATGCCTGCGAACATGGCACGATTACGCTTTATAATCTCTTTCAAGGCAATCTTTGCTTTTACCGTCATGTTCTCGACACCGGCAATGGTTGTTGCTCCACCTAGACTGCCAACGGATTTTCCGGCTCTGGCTGCCCGGTATGCATCCTTATATCGTTTTTTCTGAAAGAAGCGGTTATAGAAATGTCTCTTTTGCTCAGCGTTCTTTACCGATTCTGCATGTTTGACTCCTTCCATACTTTCTGCAGAACCAAATTTCAGTTTCTTTTCTACAGTAGCCTCACGATAACCTCTGCGATGGGTTTTCACATCCGTTCGTTTGCTGCGGATCTGAGCATGACGTAGGCCACGTAACGCAGCTTCTGTTTCACGCTCTGCAAGTCTGGCACTTTCCACACCTGCATTTTCATCTGTTTCTTCCTCTTCGGAAGTGACTGCTTTCATGCCAGATATAACAGCTTGTGTGGCAATGTACTTCCCGGCTGTCCCTCCCGGTTTCATGCCAGCACCTTTCACCATCTGATTTTCTTCATCATCAAAGGATAATCTTCCGGCTTTTGCCTGTTCTTTGGTCATCTGTTTTTGCAGCTGTTTCTTCCGAATGGATTTCTTTTGGCTGTTCAGAGTGTTATCATCATCCGGGATTTTTTCATGGCGATGCAGTTTCTTTCGATATCCGGATACTTTTTCTTCCGGTGTAACTTCAACTGTATTCTCAACAGCTTCCTGCCGGACAGAAGATTTCCGGATCTTTTCCATCTGCAGTCGTTTACCTTTTCCCGATTTTGAATCTTCATTCTCAGCCTTTTTCCGTTCCCGTTCAGGAACAAATTCTTCTTTAGTTTCCGGTCGCCCACGGCTCCTGTGACTGATATCTTTTACACTACCATCATGGAGATTTTCTTCTGTCAGACCATCTCTGGTCATCTTTGCGACCTTTTTATCTTTGCCTTTAAATTCTTTTCCAGCTATAGGTCATCACCTCCTGGCACAACTTTTCTTTCTGTACTCATTCAGTTCCTGGCGTCCTATAATCGGGATACCAGGATAACCATCTGCCTGTGTCCTGATTGCTGGAGAGCTCGCCTGGATATGAAATACCCAGTTCAATTCACTCGGATCTCTCGGCCAGAAACCATTGATCAGCATAGCCTCCTTGAACTGATTGTTGTGCAGATGGATCTGGGTACGTTTATACAAAACTTCTTTCAGATCATCACTGGTAAGATGCGGATAGATTTTCTGTGCCGGATAAAAATTCCAGAATACCCAGTCAAGGATAATGTTCTGTGTTTCCAGCGGAAGTTCATACAGATGATGATCATCATTGACTGTATGAACACGGTATCCAGGCTGTGCATTTTCCAGATTTTTCATCTGAATGTAAGGATTATCCTGGTTCCACTGCCTGATTCGGATCTTATCGATTTCCTTCATGCTTTTCCGCCTCCATTTCTTTCTCTCGTTTTTCAACTTCTTCCGGTTTTGTAGTCATCAAACTGTACAGCTTCAAGTTCTTATCGAACTTGTCTTTAAATGGAATAATTGTTGTTCCATAGAAAAGAAGTCCTTCTCCTTCCCCGGAATTCGTCACATAAGACAACTGATATGGGGAAATATTCAGCTGTTTTGCAAGGATCTGTCTGTCACCTGCAGCCTGGTTCAGCATCAGGATAAAATCACTGTTCTCAAAGATATTTTCAATTTCCCTGCTGGCAAGAAGATCTTTGATATTCTGTGTGATTCCAGTCGGTACGCCTCCCCATTTTCTGAATCTCTTCCAGATTTCTACGGAATAAGCTGCTGTCTGTTCTTCTTTGAGCAGAAGGTGGAATTCATCGATATAGTACCTGGTAGATTTGATGCCACGGTTGATCGTAACTCTGTTCCATACCTGATCCTGAACGATGAGCATTCCAATCTTTTTCAGCTGCTTTCCAAGTTCTTTGATATCAAAGCAGACAATACGGTTATTCAATTCCACATTGGTTCTATGGTTAAATACTTTCAGTGATCCATTTACATAGATTTCCAACGCTGTTGCAATTCTCTGGGCCTGCGGTTCTTTCTGCTTTCTAAGACAGTCATACAGGTCACCGAGAACCGGCATATTTTCCGGTTTTGGATCTGCAAAGTACTTCTGATACACCAGTGGAAGACAGCGGTCGATCACTGATTTTTCCTCTGCTTCAATTCCATCCCTGCTTCCCATGATCAGCTCGCATAAAGACAGGACAAAATCGGATTTCACTCCAAGTGGATTGTCATCATCGGAATAATCCATATTGATATCCATCGGATTGATATAATCCTTACTGGTCGGTGAAATGTGTACGACCTGTCCGCCAAGTGCATGGACCAGTGGATAATACTCACCCTCCGGATCTCCGATGATAATGTCATCCTTCGTGACAAAGAAAGCGTTGGTGATTTCTCTTTTTGCAGCAAAGGATTTACCGGATCCAGGTGTACCAAGGATTAGTCCATTCGGGTTTTTCAGCTTTTTACGATCCACCATAATCATGTTGTTGCTGAGTGCATTTAATCCGTAATACAGGGATTCTCCTGCCATAAAAAGTTCCTGAGTGGTAAACGGTACGAAGATAGCAGTGCTGGTCGTGGTCAGTGCACGTTTGATGGGGATATGATTGACTCCCAGCGGAACACTGCTCATCAGTCCTTCTTCCTGCTGATAGTCCAGACGTTTCAGTACACAGTTGTATTTCTGTGCAATTCCGGCAGTCTGGAAGATGGCATTGTCCAGTGCCTGTTTGGTCTTTGCTGTATTTAAAAAGAGCGCTGTTACAAGGAACATACGCTCATTTCGTGACTGCAGGTCTTCTAACAGACGCTTAGCTTCTCCGCCATACGTGTTCAGATCCGATGGAATGATATCCATATCGTATCCGGCCCGGACTGCTTTTTTCTGTTCTTCGATTTTCATACGGTTGATATCCGTCACTTTGCTTTTTACCAGCTTGATTGCCTTCATCTGATCCACAGACTGGACATGCAGGTTGACGATCAGGTTCTTATCGATATCCAGAAATTCTGCCAGCATCTTATCCGTAAGCTCCGGTGCCAGGATCTGCAGATAAGAGACAGCCCCGATAGTATTTCCCATCTGGAACGTATTTCTGTCTCGGAATACAAAACTGGTCGGTGCCACATAATCCTTTGTATTGAGTCCTGTCCGGATCATGGAACCATAATCAAACTGGAAGTCTGTCATGATATCCGGATTGAAAGTCTCATACAGTATCTGCAGACGTTCCACGCCATTCAGCGGATATGCCGGAACTCCAAGGATCTTGAAGTTGTTCAGGATATCTGATTCAATACGTTCCAGCTTTGGCTTTGCTTCCCGGATATTATCCGCTTCGATGGAAAAGGTGATATATTTTGACTTCACCAGACCGTTGTTTCCTTTTGCCAGCTGCTGTTTCAACATCTTTGCGTATTCCATACGGACATCATCAAAAGCATCCTCCTGTGGTCGGATCCGGATGACCTGTTCAAATTCTTTCATGCTGCTTTTATGATTGATAAAGCTCAGCTGAAAATGGATACTGGCATCAAAGTAATTGAGGAAATCGCACCAGTTTTCAAAGATCGCATTTTTGTCCTCGTTCTGAGCCAGCTGGTAGTTGATGTCATAAAAGCGGATACACTTAGAATACGTTTTTCCCTGTACCCTGCAGATTCCATCCTTTCCCATTTCCTTATAAGCGATCGACTGCTGGACGGACAGTTTTTTCTGCCTGCGTTTCTCTTCCTGCTTTTCTTTTTTCTTTTTCTCTTTTCTGTCTACTTTTTTGTACCCGGTATCTGCGACAGTTTTCTTATTTTTCTTTTTTCGCAACCGTTTTTCCTCCTTTCGGTTTTCCTGTATCCGGAGACTGCTTGATCTGTTCCGGATCTGTTTCATAATAGTTTTCAGTTTCATATTTTCTGACGGGTGGACGAAGAAACTTCACCCGGATCATATGCATCAGAACATCTTCCAGATGCATCCCGTCTTTTTCGTACATGGCAAATAAAAATGCCGGTAACATCAAAAGCACCATGACCGTTGCTGCATTACTGTTTCCCATCACATTACGCAAGAGGAAATAGCTTGGAATTCCCATTGCAGCACCTATCCCGATACAGATCAGCTGTCTTTTGGTCAGGTTAAATGCTACTTTATTCTTTACCTTTGTTAAATCTTTCGGTACGCTGACATATGCCATGATTTTCACTCCTTCCTGTAATTTAGTGTGCGTTAAATATCGACTTACTTAAGGATGCCGTCTTAAAGAGGCTGTAACATAAGATCACTGTGTAAGCCATAACGCCAAATAATGAAGAACTCAGATTATCTGAATACTGGATACCTGCAACAAGCACTGCATAGATTGCAACGCATACCATCATCAGAAATGCCTGGAAAGCCAGGGCAAAGAGTCCTCTGAAATAATTCGTGCCGATCTGTCCCCATTCTCTGTTACTCATAGTTGCGAATGGAATCGGCGCAACTGAGGTATATAGGTAAATCTCTATCATACGTCCATACATGATCACTGTGATCAGTACAGACAGGATTCTCATACAGAAGCCGGCGATAAGGGTTTCCAGCGCCAATACAACAAGTTCTCCGATTTCCATACTTTCCAGTGTTGCGGAAAGATCCGTCAATGCCGAAGAAATATCAATGGCGGTACTTCCTGTGATAACACCGGCCGCAGAATTAACTACGTGCTGGCCCACATCGAATACCGCCATTGTGATCGTAAATGTGTTACTCACCAGATATACAGCAATCCACATTTTTACGAAGTACTTGAAAAACATCCAGGTATCAATATCATGCATGTTGTTGCGCTCGGTCAGCATAGAAATCAATTCGTAGCAGAGTACGAGTGTGATAATAATACCTGCGATCGGCATGATCACGGAATCCGATAAGTTCCGGATCATACTGAATATGCTGCCGTTCCACCCTTGCGGGGTCTGTCCAACCTGGGTAGCGATCTCACCGGTCTTTTGATTAACATCAGTAAACATCGTGTCCAGGTTGGAAGTGATCATCCCGGTTAAGAGTTCCCTCATCCATTCCTCAATCGCATCAAAAATCTGACTGAACATGGATCTCTACTCCTTTCTCTTAACCAAATAATCCACTCAGAAGCGGAATCAGCTGTGTTCCGATCAGGATAACACCACCACCGCTCATCAGCTGCTTAATTCCCTGGGATTTTGCACCCGGGTTGTCGTTTCCATAACCTTCCATCAGGTTGATTACGCCCCAGACACCAAGACCGGCACCGATTGCAACGACCAGTGTCTGAAGGATATTGATTGCACTGCTAAAAAAAGCCATAATCATGTGTGAACAAACGCTTTTTCTTATGGTCTGTAAGCGTTTGGCTCTACTCCTTTCCCTTTTATTCAGACCTTTTTTTACCTGTTTTATTTGCAAGGCGATCTTATCTTTATCTTCACTTTTTTCTCCTTTCTTCCTACTTTTAGATTTCTTTCTTGAAAAAACATAAAAAAAATAGAGCATATAGATGGATTTTTCTACATGCTCTAACGCTTTTTGTTCTTTTTACAAATACTTGAAATTTTTTACTTCCTATCCAATTTTTTTGCCAGCACAAAATTAAACAAAAATGCTACTGTCACTATTAAAATACATATTATCGTAATCCACGCTGGTACTTTCATATCAAATTGAACTCTTAGCAACAAAGAAATTACTAAAAATATACCTCCTATAATCTCTATAAAATCTAGGATCCTTTTTTGCATCATCTGAATTTTTTCCCTTTCTTTTACCCTATCAAACTTCCATATTCCATATTTTGATTGAATATCTGTGATATCTTCATCAGATATAAGTTCATCCAAAGTGACTCCAAGCTCCATTGCTAACTTTTTTGCTGTAATTAGATCTGGACATCTTGAACCGTTCTCCCATCGGCATACAGTTTGTCGTGATACGTACAGTTTATCGGCAAGTTGTTGTTGTGTATATTTTTTTTCTTCTCTGATTTTTTTAATGTTATCATTTAAAGCCATACTTCTTACCTCTCTTTCATTCATATCATATAATGATACCATTAAAAAAGAAAGAACCAGCATGGTTTTCCTATGTTTCCACTTTGGTAACATAGAAATTTTCTTAATTAATGATTTCAATTTGTCTTATTTCATCCTCTGTTACATCAATCCGAAACATCTCAAACTCTGTATCTTTTGAAAATGTCAGATTATGATTCAGATATTTTTCAACATCAAAAGCATTTTTCTTATCATAATCGGCAAGTTCCTTGTACCGTTTATGCTTTGTGATGTCATATTTGTTGCTTAAAAACGGCCGAACTCCTCGAAGCTGTAAGATACATTTTTCTCCATCCATGACCGCCAGCTCATCTCTACTCATCAGTTCTTTTCCAGTCTTTTGATAGTTCAGCCCATAGGACCGATTGCTGCCTCTGGTGTCTGATGTGTTGTAAAGATCTATGGTTTCCTTTCCCAGGGTTTCTGATATTTCTTTCAGTGTGGAACTTTCCTTTCCACCCAGGAAAAGAACAGTGTCACAGTTGCCTGTTATTGTCTCAGCAGCATCCTTATAGATGGTTTTCAGCTGAGATTGTGACTGCAGAATGATAGAAGCGGAGATTTCCCTGCTTCGGATTGTAGCAATCAACTTGTCAAATTTTGGAATCTGTCCGATATTGCTGAACTCATCAAGAAGCAGCCGTACATGATAGGGAAGCCTGCCTCCATGCTCATCATCTGCTTTATCACAAAGCAGGTTAAAGAGCTGGGTGTACATGATCGCTACCACAAAGTTGAATGTGTCATCTGTATCACTAATGATGACAAACAGGGCTGTTCTCTGATCGCCAATCATATCCAGTTCCATTTCGTCATAGGACATGATTTCTCTTAGCTCCTGAATATCAAATGGTGCAAGTCTGGCACCACAGGAAATCAAAATCGACTTCGCGGTTTTGCCGGCAGCAAGCTTGTACTTGCGATATTGCCTTACTGCAAAGTGTTCCGGATTTTCTGCTTCCAGTTCTTCAAACAATTCATCCACCGCATTTTTAAATTCTTCATCATCCTCCCTGGTCTCACTGGCATTGATAAATTCCAACAGAGTAGAAAAGTTCTGTTCTTCCTCTGGTGCCTCATACCAGATGTATCCGATCAGTGCAGAATACAAAAGACGTTCGGCCTTCACCCAGAAATCTTCGGTTGATTTTTCACCTTCACCTTTGGTATTTGCGATAATGGTATTTACCAGTTTCAAGATATCTTTCTCACTCCGGATATAATGGAACGGATTGTAATGCATGGACTTTTTAAAGTTGATCGTATTTAATACCTTGATCCGATATCCTCCATTTACCAGCATCTTCCCGCATTCAACGATGATTGTACCCTTGGGATCAGTGACCACATAGGACACGTGGTCCGTCATCTGCATAAGATTGGGTTTCACATAGAATCTTGTCTTTCCGGATCCGGAACCACCGATGACGATCACATTCTTATTTCGGGCATACTTTGGTGCTTTTGGTCTGCTGTTCATGGTCAAACGTTCCGTTTCTGTAAGGATGACATTGTTTTCAAAAACCGGATCCATGAAGGGTTCGATATCTTTTCTATTTCCCCATCTTGCAGATCCATACTCCACACCCTGCCGGAACTTCTTTGCATTTTTAGAACGATAGTAGACCACCAGTTTTAATGCACCTGCAACCAGAACACCTACTGTAAGATCCTGTAAAGCGATACTTGGCAGCCAGCTTAAAAATGCCAGTCGGAAATTGACTAACATCACGCCAAGTCTCTGGACCATGCTTTCTCCCAGACAATGCCGGTACAGCCAGGATCCTTTATCTGCTACATAGAAGATAAAGAAATATGGCAGATTTAAGATTACCAGCCGTTTGATCTGGACCTTCTGTAATTTCTCCCGCATCATCGTTCCTGACCTCTGGATTTTTGTCTCTGCTTCACACGCTGGCGGTGCTTTGCTTTTCTTTCTACAGATTTCTGCAGTTTCTTTCTGACAGATGGTTTCTTCACCTGTTTCTTTTTCAGTTCTACTCCGGCATATTCCCGGAAAGCCGCTGTCATCACATCCACATCTTTGGCCTTAAAGAAGACCAGATATTTCGGTGGATCCGCACCGACTTCTTTCTTCAGGCTGTAATCAATTCCATATTTTCTTGCCACACGGTCAAAGGATTTGATATTTTCATCTGTAATCTTTAAGTTGGAAAGCTGTACTCCCTGTGCATTCAGCTGCTTGATGGTCTGCTTTCCATGTGGCTTTTTCTTTTCAATCTTTTTTCGGGTTTTTTCCCTTCCTTTCTCCTGAGCCCGTCCGGTCTTTTCTGCCATTTTCACCTGCCTTGCTTTCTGTTTCCTGCGGTTGTCTATTTCCAGGAACTTCCGAAGGGCTACTTTTAGCACACTGGCAGTGATTTTGACTCCCTGGATGCTCAGGCTGATCACTTTCTGATTTACTTCTTCCTGCAATTACCCACGTCCTTTCTTTCCTTTCATCTCAGAATAAAGACGGGCAATACAATATCCGATGCATGGAACATGTTTTCCATACGGACAGCCACCACATGGTGTTGTTTTTACTGCTTTTTTCTTTTCCGGAAGCAGATAGTGGCACTGTTTCAAGCTACAGCCTTTCTTTTTGCCTCCCCACCAGTAACAGTACTTGCAGGACCATGGCTTTTCTTCGCTGTACTTTCTTCCCTCAATAGCTGCATTTGGTTCTATGATCAGATCTTTATTAGTCTTCATTCTGTTCTTCCTCTTTTCTCATGATTTCTGTCAGTTTTTTCTCTGCCTGACTTCCGGCAGCAATGAGACAATACAAAACTGTAAATATTGCCGCTGCTCCCAGAAGAGCAACAAAAATAATGATATTTCTCATGGTTTCTCCCATCTAAAAAAGCGTCCACAGATTCCTTTCGGTTTCCATGAACGCTCATTCTTATTTAATTAGTGTTTCTTTTTTCTCATAAATGCAAGGGCTCCTGTACCAGTCGCACCAATGCCGAGAAGCATAAACCACAGCCACAGATTGGTGTTATCCCCAGTCTTTGGTGAATCACTGACAGGTTTTCCACCTTCCGGTGTCTTTTCTGCCGGTTTTTCCTCATCCACCATGGTTACATGCTGTACTACACTGGTATCCTTTACTTCGAATTCCACATCTTTTGCAACCAGATAGCCATCCGGTGCTGTTTCTTCACGGAGAGTGTATTTTCCGATCGGAAGCATTTCGATGTAATGTGCTTTCTCTGTACTGGTCCAACTTTCCACAACTTTTCCATCCTGATCAAGGATTGTGAGTTTCGCTCCCGGAAGTTCTTTTCCGGCGATATCCTGTTTGGAGATTTTCACCTTCGTTACATCATCCTTCATCTCAACTTTCTGCACATCGGCAGTATCTTTGATCGTGAACTTCACGCTTTCAGCTGTCACGTAACCATCAGCAGGTTTTGTTTCAACCAGTGTGTATTCTTTTCCGACAGTCAGCTCACGGATCACATGTGCTTCTTTACCGGAAGTCCATTCATCCACGATATTTCCATCAGCATCTACCACTTTCAGCTTACATCCTGGAAGTTCTTTTCCGGTTGTCAGACTGGATTTGGTAAATTCTACAATGGTTGGCTGATTCTCAAAGGTAAAATCATAGGTTACAGTCGGCTGATCCTCACCTGCATACTCAAACGTAAATTCTTTTCCTTCATCGTTGGTTACGAATCCGTCTGGTGCATAGAGCTCTTTTACATAATAAGTTGCTCCTATTGGAAGATCTGCAACAAATGTGATCTTTCCTTCTTCATCTGTAGATTTCAGCTCAATGATCTCATCGGCTTCGATCAGGACTTTACCAGTTGTCTCAGACTTAATGTCATCTTTGGCAAATAATCCAAAGATAGCACCTTCCAGTGTACGGTCAGAATCTTTTTCTTTCTTAAGTACACTGACTTCTACTCTCTGACGGTTGTTCTGCCAGTCTTTGTCATAGACTACAACCGGTGTATTCTGATCCACGTAAGTCAGATCTACATGACGGATCTCACCATCCAGCACAGGACCGTAAGCAGTTCCTGTTTCCTTCACGTAGTATTTCCCAAGTGGAAGATTTTCCAGTTTTGCAATACCGGTTTCATCTGTCTTGATCGTTGCAATCAATTCATCCTTTTTATAGTAATCGTCACTGACGCCATCGGCAGCCTTAATGTCTTCCTCAGCATAGACTTCAAACGTAACATCTGTCAGCTTTCCGGTTACATAGTTGAAAATGTGTTCCACCACACCTTTGACCTTATCGGCCAGTGTAACAGAATCCAGGAATTCTCCTTTTTTGTTGATGATCAGTTCACCAACCGGTACCTCGTCCTTCATTTCCACTTTCTGAACCTCTCCGGTATCTTTGACTGTGAATGTCACATTATTGGCTACCAGATAGCCATGTGGTGCAAATTCTTCATGGAGGGTATAAGTCTCACCCACTTTCAGATATTTGATCACATGCGGTGCATCTTTGGAAGATGTCCAGCTATCTACTACATTTCCATCTTTATCCGTTACTTTCAGATAAGCTCCATCCAGTTCTACACCGGTTGTTGCATCTGATTTTGTGATCTCAACAGTTGTCGGCTGGTTCTTCTTTACGGATTTTAATGTTACTGTCTGTACATCCTGCCCCTGATAAGAAGCATCAAATCTCAGTACTTCATCCGAAGATACGAATCCATCTGGTGCTTTCAGTTCTTTTACATAATAGCTTCCAAGTGGAAGATCCAGTGTACATGCTGCCTGACCTTTTTCATCAGAAGTCATTTCCTGTAAAAGAGTATCTGCTTTGACGATCACTTTTCCATCTTTCGTCTGAATGTCTTTTGCATTGTAAATACCGAACACTGCTCCGGCTACTGTATTGCCTGTCTCGGCATCCTGTTTTTCGACCGTAATCGACACTTTCTGTCGTTCATCTGTGACAGAGATTTCTTTCTCGATCACTGCAGTATCCTGATCCGCATAAGCAAATTCGACATTTTCCGGCACAGTATTTAACACATAAGTGTCCGGTGCATTCTTCTCTTTGACATAGTATCTGCCAAGTGGAAGATTCTTTACGGTTGCATAACCATCTGCATCCGTTGTGACGGTTGCTACCAGTGCATCCTTTGCAAAATACAGAGTTCTCTGTCCATCTGCATCTACCTGATGATCGGCAGTATAAATATCTTCTGCCGCATAGACTTCAAATTCAGCACCTGCAAGTCCAGCCATTTCATACTGGAAGTCCTTATCAAATCCCTTTAACACTTCACCCTGTTTATAGATCTTTAACTGACCTTTGACCGGGGCATTGGTATATTCCACATCAATGACTGCATCTCCTGTGACAGGATCGGTCAGATAAGCAGTATCTGTATCAACTGCAACTGTCACATAGTTTTTGGATATTGTGTACCCATCGGGTGCCGTCACTTCCTCAATCCGGTAGTTACCAGGTTTCAGATTCTTTGGCAGTATCAGGTATCCTTCCTCATTTGTGAAATAGGATTTGTGTACCGTTGGCTTCGGGTAGGATGTTGTCTGTTCCACATATTTCTGATTATCCAGGTCGTATACCTTGAACTCAGTATTGGCCAGGAGTACAGATTTCTGTGTTTCTGCATCCTTTTTGATGATCTTTAATTTTGCTTTGAATTCCTTATCCAAAAGCACTCGCCATGTCTGCGGTGTATCCGGATGATTCTCTGTGATCTTCACTACAAAATCATCAACCGGTGCATAGTTGTGTTTGCTTGTGGTTTCTCTTACCACATAAGTTCCATATGGAAGCGGAATCGATCTTGCATATCCTTTTTCATCGGTAAACATTTCTGCCTGGCCATCTGCAGTCAGTACAACTGGTCTGGCTGAGTCAAAATCATAACTTCCATCTGCTTTTACTTTCAGATCACTGACAAGCCATGCTGAAAAACCAACTCCCTGCAGAAGATCTGCATCGGTCTTTCCGTTGTTTGCTGCCTTGATGATCTGAAATGGCTGTTTGATGACAGTTTCTTTACATACAGAAGTTCTTTCTACTATCGGAACAGTAGCACCTTCGTAAGTACAGTCCACCTCATGTTCTGTCGGATCCAGTACGTATCCCACCGGAGCACTAAGCTCTTTCAGATAATACTTTCCAAGATAGAGATCCGATACAGAAGCTTCGCCATTCTTATCCGTTGTCAGGGATGTGATCAGGCTGTCTTTCTTATGGATTGTTCCGGTTCTTCCATCCGGATGAACAATATCTTCCCTTGCATAAAGGCCATATACTGCACCTTCCAGCGTTGCATCACCCTGTGCTGCATTCCCTGTCTCAGCATCCTGTTTTGCAATGTTGATCTTTGCATTTACACGTTTGTCTGTTACATTTTTGGTCGTTGTCTTTCCGATAGCAAGAGTCACATTATAAGACTTTGTATCGATCTGATACCCTGTTGGAACAGAGATTTCTTTCAGATAAACAACTTCCTGTGTTTTCTCCATTGTGAGCTGTGAAGCACCATTCTGATCAGTTGCAGGCATCTCTGCGATCAGCTTTGTACATGCAGCATCGGAATAGATCCCGTACACTGCACCAGCCAGTGCATTTCCTGTATCCTGATCTTTCTTTACAATGGATACTTTGCATTCTTTTGTCCAGGTTACTTTAAAATCCACATATTTCTCATTTCCGACACCTTCACCGAAAACAAGAGCCAGGTCCTGTGTTCCAGATCCTGTTACAATCTTGTAAGCAGAGTATTCTTTATCAATGCTTCCCTTCATCCGAGAAGAAAATGTAGCACTGACGATCTCTGCCTGATCAAGTGGTGCTGTCAGATAAAACTGCGTACCTCCACTGATTTCTACACTTGCTCCTGCAGCACTGGTTTTACCGGTTGTCACATTTACAAGCTTTACACCGCTTGGCAACTTAAATGTAATCGTCTGCAGTTTATCTGCTTTGAATGTGATCACACTTGTTCGCTGGCTGTTTCCTTCCACATAAGCCTTTACATTAGATTCGGAAAAACTCATATCTACAGACGGAATGTCCGGCATATTTACACAATAGTTATAAAGTTCCATTGCCAGGTTCTTTCCTGTCGCATTGGTTCCGGATGCCCAGTCACTGGATCCATTTGCATAAGCCGCTGCAAGATGCGTAATGATGAATCTCTTTCCTGCCGGAAAATCCGGATGTTTCTCATCGAAGAAACCATTCTCATCACTTGCTTTTGTTCCGTAATAGCAGACCTTTGCAAGTGTCTTTCCATCGGCAAGTTTCTGGATCGTATAAGTTCCATTTCCCGGTCCTTTTTTCGATGGTTCAACACAGTATGCTGTCGCATTGATGCTTCCCCATTTCACATAATATGGACAAGTCAGATAAGAACCTAATCCATAGTCTGCGTAATAGTACCAGGAGCCGGCTGTAACTGTGACTGATTTTGTTCCTGTTTCACCGGAAGCAAGCATCATTGGCATATCAAAAGTAATACTTTCGCCTGCTTCAAGATCTGCAAGAGCAACTTCCTGGTCAACAGCTTCCTGCATAACCTCTGAGAGTGTGATCCCTGTTTCCGGATCAACGGTCTCCTGATCCTCCGTTGCTTCGATTTCTGCATCAAATTCTTTTTCTGTCAGTTCTGTTTTGCTCTCCGTGTCAGCAGCATCAGTTTCCTCTGTAGACGAGTCAGCCTCAGAATCCTCTGTTTCTGTCTTATCGGAAGAACCAGCATCCTGATCAGAAGAACTTTCTGACTGCGAATCTTTCTGTTGATCCGCTTCTTTTACCACGATCTTTCGATTGATCTGGTAGGTTGGGTGATCCGTTGTCTGTGGTTCTACATAATAGACTGCCTTATAGGAATTGGCATAATCGGTAGAAAAATCATTCCCGTCCGTATCTTTTGCTTCCTGAAATGTAACTTTTACTTTGCTGTCATCCTGGATCGTAAGACCGGTATAATCACTCTTTACATCGAAATTGTCTCCAACCTTGATCTCATAATCCTTTGTAGTTACCACTTCATCTTCATCCAACTGATCCTTGATCTCCTCATAATACGGAATCTTTTTTACAGATCCGGCATCATCAGAAGCATAGGCAACAGCGGGAGAGAGTACCGTCGATAGAACCGTTACTGCAGTCAGTAAACCGGACATCACCCTGCGTGCTTTCTTTTTCACGTTCATTCTCTTAAATCCTTCCTTTCTGATTCTTTTGTGTATGGTTATCTGTTCGTGTCTGCATATTATCTTTTATACGAAGATGATTGCCTCCTTTCCTGAAATTTGCGCTATTTGGGACAGTCAGCACAAGCTGAGATAACAGCACAAATATATGGCGGTACCTGTTTGTCACAAATACCGCCACATGATTTCTACTGTCATCCTCTTTTCAGATTCAGACATTTTATTTTGATTTAAGATTTAAGCGTTTTCCTGTTTTCTTTCCCGGATCCGTTCCTATATCATTTTCCATCTCTGATACGTTTTCTTCTGGCAGACACGCAGCTTTTCGCTCTATGCATGTTCAAACTGAATATCACTCCGGGCAGGCTATTCATTTTTCAAGGTACATGAAGGTGTTCTATGCAAACCCTTCATATAACGAAACGCTCAGAGCCTGTTTTACAGTGGTCTAATTCAATTTTTTTAAAATTCTTCGTTTTCAGCCTTTTTTTTCATCGTTTTTAATGCCCTGTTCAGGAGGTCATTTACACTCTGCTGTTTGATTCCCAGATAATCTGCGACATCCTGCTGACGCATTTCTTCGAAATAAATCAGATTGAGTACCGTCTTTTGCCTCTCTGTCAATTCCTTGATCAGTGAATTCAGAATTTCTCTGTCGATAACATCGTCAACAAAATCTTTTGAAGATCCTCTCATAATCTCCGCATCATCTGTAACATCGCTGTTAGAAAATACACCATGATTGGTGCTGATTTTGCTCTGGCTGTATGCCATACGGTCTTCAGCCTCCATCAGCAGACGGATATACCAGTTTTCATTATCAAAGAACTCTTTATTGAATTCCTTGTTATCGCCAGTTACACTCACATATTCATAGTCATCACAACTATGCAGTGGAAATACGGTTGATTGATTTCCCGCTGTATAAAGCACATATCCGTGATCATAAACAGAGATCGTTGTATCTGCATTGATCATTTCTTTTACTACAACTTTGTGTTCTTTCAAGGATTTCACGCTTGGGATTCTTTTCTCCATATCAGCAACTTTCACGATTTTCTTCAGTTCTTTTAATGTCAACATAAAGACCACCTTTCTGCCTTTCGGCTCCGGGTGGTCCATTCCATCTTTTATGAAATTTCTGCACAGACATAAAGAACTGCAGCACAAGAGGTCACGAACTCACCCGTTTTTTTTGAACGGGAGTCCGCGACTCCTTTGTAACGCATAATCTGCCTACATAAATTAGTATGTTAAATTACTAATCATTTTTGGATTTGCACTGAATGCACTCTGATTTATTCTCTGTTTGCTCTTTGCGAAACATGGAATAATCGCCCATAGCATCGTAAGGACAACGCCTTACAAATTCCTGGTATTCGATTTCAGTCATCTTTGCTTCCTCCTTTGTGTCATATTATCAAAATCTCTATTTACAATTATTTTTGCAAAAAAGAATTCAACCTCTATATAACGAAATGCTGAGAGCCTGTTTTACAGTGGGGTACGACAAAAAATTTAAAAATTTTTCGAAATACGTCAAAAAAGCCCGACAAAACAAATACTTCAACAATCTCCAAAACCAGAAAATACTTCTGATCTTGCAGTGTATCCGTAAATGTTTTGCCGGGCTCTTAGTGATTCCAGTCAGGTTCAGCTCCTTGACAAACTCTTGCTGTCTGGTGCGTTCTTGATGTTTCTTGCCAAATCCAACGCTTACTACAGACAGCTCATTCTATTCTGTTATGATCCCTGATTCATCATCTTTCGGGAATACGTCCGCATCCTGGACTTTAATTGTTCATCTCTGATGTGGATCGGACGAACCGACACCATATCATCCTTTACAAATATCTCCAATGTACTGCGACATTTTTTGCACTCCACTTCTGAATCGCTTTGTGCGCTCTTTTCAATAAATGCTCCGCATACAGAGCAGTGTACATGCCATTTAATAGCACCTGATCCCATATAGGCTTCCTCCTTTAAGCAATAAGATATTTCTCCATTTATTACTCAACGGACCAAAGGGAAATCAAATCCGCCTTATGAGCATCATGCCATCCATTCCGTAAGTGCCAAAGCTGCACGAACAGCACGATTTTTATTCTGATCAGATCTGCTTTGTCGATCTGTGCATCTTTTTTTATCCTTCCACCAGCTACCACACACTCTTTCCGGTATAAAAAATTCCGCTGTGATTAATTAACATGATATTTCAATAGTTTCAAATACATCACCAGTCAGATCACAGATGTCCTGGATCTGGATCTCGGTATCATCAATCCGTAAGTGGACTGATGGATCAAAAAATTCTACGGTTCCAGATAATGTATGGTACTGACCAATTAATGGATTCTTCCATGACTTTTGAAAATAAGTTGCCTGTATCTTCATTCCATATACCAGGATCCTTAATTTCATATCCAGCTCATTTTTCTTTTCCTCAGATAAATCTCTTTTTGGTTCGTAAATGATTTCCTGTTGCCGGATCGTTTCATCCAGTCCACGAAGTGCCGCAAATGGAGCAAACTGTTTTGCCCTGCGTCCTACATCCATGGGATGTCTCCTGGAAACCGGTCTTGGTAAATATAAATACGGTTGATATGCACTTGCCAGCACTATTCGCACCTCCTCTAAGCACGGTGTCCTCCAACCTGTTCATTGCGTTCTCTATAGGTGGAACACTCCAGCAGATTGGATCCACGCATGATCGCATTCTTTCCATAACGCTGCTTTACATTCAATACTGCTTCCTGTAAATGCCGTTCTTTATCAGTCTGTTTGGGATCATCAAACAGGCTGTACTGCACATAACTTTCAGGAGCAACCCTGTTCGCACACACCTCGATTCTTCGGATTCCGGTATATCTGTCTGCAATCCTGAGATATAAATCTGCCACTGCATCTATGATTTTTTTTGAACTATTACTTCCTCTTTCGAGTTTTACAGTTCCTTTGGATGCCTCATGCTCATACCTGTGATCATATGCGATCCATAAGGTGAGAGAGCTTGTTACCAGTCCTTTTTCAAACAGATCCAGAACCAGATTATCTGTCATTTCCCTTACGATCACAAGTGCTTCGTCAAAAGAATAATTTCGCATCAGCACCTGACCATTTGAAAGGCTGTGTTCCTCCGAATGATAGTTCTTGATGTCACTCATCCGGCATGTTTCATATCCCCATGCATGATCGATCAACAGCTCTGCATCAATCCCAAACATCTTATACAGCCAGTCTTCGGATCTTAAAGAAGCCATTGCGATATCGCCCATCGTATGGATCCCGTAACCAGCCAGTTTCTTTTCAGTCCGGGATCCAATCCTCCAGAAGTCACTTAATGGTTTATGATCCCATAGCTGCTCTCTGTAAGAGAATTCATCCAGGATTCCAATATGGTCATCCACATGCTTTGCTACGATATCCATTGCGATCTTAGCAAGATACAGATTGGTTCCCACACCTGCAGTTGCAGTGATGCCAGTTTCCTCCATGACTGCCTGCATAAGCTTTACCGCCATTTCTTTTGCAGTGAGATGATAAAGCTGCAGATAGTTTGTCACATCAATAAAACACTCATCAACACTGTACACATGGATATCTTCTTTTGAGACATACCGCAGATAGATTCCATAGATCTTTGCGGAATAATCCATGTACAACTGCATCCTCGGCATGGCTGTAATGTACTTCACACAATCCGGTATCTCATGGATCCGGCACCGGTTCTTGATGCCAAGAGACTTCATAGCCGGAGTGATTGCCAGGCAGATTGTTGACTTTGATCTGGTCGGATCTGCAACCACCAGGTTTGTTTTAAATGGATTCAGCCCACGTTCTACGCATTCTACAGAAGCATAAAAGGACTTCAGATCAATACAGATAATAGAAGTCTGATCCTGACTCACATTGCCACCTCCCATACGTCTTTCCTCTTTTTGTAACATGTATCCCATTTTGACTATCAATGATTGTCTATCCTTCCTGTTTTCATTGAATTACAGGAAATTCATTTCACATATCCATTGACAAAAGAGGAAATATTGTGTATCTTATAGGAAAGATGTTTCCCTTATCTGTGATTCACATTATAGGAGAGATATTTCCCTTTGTCAAGATTAATTTTTATTTTTTAGGAGACACATTTCCCGTTTTGCCTTGAAGCGGCTAATGAAACTTATAAGACAAGGCTTAGAAAGAGGTATGTTTATGACATTCGGTGAAAAAGTAAGATCATTAAGAAAAGAAAAAAAGATGAGTCAGCAGGAACTGGCCAGTATGGTTGGTGTTTCATATAGGACCATTCGATCCTGGGAAGTAGAAGGACGTTTTCCAAAACAAAATGTTCTGTATCAGAAACTGGCAGATGCATTACAGTGTGACGTTTCTTATCTCATGAGTGAGAATGAAGCTTTTATCACAGAAGCATCCGAACAGTTTGGTAACCGTGGTGCCAGACAGGCTCAGCAGATTCTGGAACAGGCTGCAGCTATGTTTGCCGGTGGATCACTGACAGACGAAGATAAAATAGCTTTTATGGATGAGATCCAGAGCCTTTATCTGGATTCCAAAAGACGTGCAAAGAAATTTACACCGAAAAAATATCTGAAAAACCAAGAGGAAAAATAATAGAAGGCGGGATTATTGTACACCTAATCTGTTACCTTATAGTTACAAGGATATTTCTGCCCTTTTATTTTTTACTTTTGAGGTGATTTATTTGAGAAACACTTACATATATACAGAAACAAAGAAATTAATCAAGAAATATGGCACCAGGGATCCCTTTGAGATCATGGATCAGATGAACATTGTTGTCGGGGAAACTTCCAGATATAAGACACTGAAAGGATATTGTTTTATGAGCTGCAAGACGATCTATGTCATGATCAGCAGTTTCCTTTCAGAAGAAGAAAAGATGATCGTTGCCGCCCATGAATTAGGGCATATCATCCTGCATCGTTCCCAGCTAAAAATGGCTCCGATGCAAGATGATACACTCTACAATATGACGGATAATACAGAATACCAGGCCAATCTGTTTGCTGCCGATCTTCTGATTGATGATGAGGAGATCGAAGATATGGTTCAGAACGAAGACCTGGATTATTTCGGACTCTGCAGTTCTCTGAATGCAACTCCGGAACTCATGAGCTTTAAACTATACAGCCTGACAAAACGAGGCCAGGCTTATCATATGCCGATGGAGATACAGAGTAATTTCCTAGCAAAATAAATACACAAAGATCCTGTTCTTTATAGCATAGTTTGAACAGGATCTTTTTATAATGCTTTATTTTCTATCTAAAATTTTATTAAACCGACTAAAGAACGTTGAAGTTGTTATTATCGCTGCCAAAATATCACTGATTGGCTCAGCCAAAAATACCGCAAATACTTTATTCTGGATAAAATGCGGCAGGATAAAAATCAACGGAATCAACAGAATCAATTTTCTTAAGCAGGCAAGTAATAAACTAACTTTTGCCTGGCCCAATGCCATGAAACTCTGCTGACAAGCAACTTGGAATCCAAGAGAAAAAATACCTGCCATGTAAATTCTTAACGCCCATGCCGTATACGTGATTAATTCTGTATTATTTGAAAAAATACCTGCAAACATCTTTGGAAATAGAAGCATAATCAACCAGAAGCATCCCGTAAAAATTGTACAAACTGTAAATTGAGTAAAAAATGCTTTTTTTACTCGATTTCTATTTCCTGCACCATAGTTATAGCTCATGATTGGCTGTCCACCCTGACAAATTCCCTGTAATGGTAATGTTGCAAGCTGGCTAACACTGGTAATAATTGTCATAGCCCCTACTGCGAGATCTCCGCCATATCTTGACAAACTGGAAGTAAAACTGATAGACAAAATACTTTCCGTAGATAACATGACAAATGTAGATATACCAAGAGCAAGGCATGGTAAGATGATTTCTTTTTGCAGTTTAAAGTTTTCTTTTTTAAGATGCAGAATCGTCTTCTTTCCTGACAAGAAACGAAGGATCCATATTGCCCCTACAGCCTGACTCAAAACAGTTGCGAGTGCAGCTCCCTTTACTCCAAGATGAAATACGAAGATAAAAATCGGATCAAGAATGATATTGATTACAGCACCAATCACTGTTGTCATCATGCTGATCTTCGCAAATCCCTGTGTCGTAATAAATGGATTCATTCCCATCACGATCAAAACAAAAATACTTCCAAGAATATAAATCCTTGCATAATCCACTCCATAAGGAAGTGTCTGATCACTTGCACCAAACAGCGTCAGCAGCTGTGGTGCAAATGCAAAAAACAGCACAGTCAAAGCAACTGCCATAAGCAGGAGAATCACAAAACAGTTTCCAAGAATCTTTTCCGCTGTCTTATTGTCTTTTTTTCCCATGGAAATCGCAGCGCGCGGAGCACCTCCGGACCCTGCAAGCATAGCACAGGCATTGATCAGCATCAGGATCGGTGTAAACAACCCGACACCCGTTAATGCTGCGGCACCAACGCCCGGAATGTGTCCAATATAAATACGGTCAACAATATTATATAAAAGGTTGATAATCTGTGCCACAACAGCCGGTATGGCCAGCCGTGCCAGAAGACGGGGTATTTTTTCTGTTTCCATAGCTTTTGTGTTTGACTTATCGTTCATATCTATACGTTCCTTTCTGATTTCCATGTTCTAAAAACAGCCATAGCACTGATAAATATCCGGATTATGGCTGTTTTTATACTTTCAATGTCTCACCGTCAATTCAGCGATCTACCACCTGCAGTACACAGGCACAATAACCGGGCTCAGGCTGATCGCAATGGATGGTAAGATTCTTGTCTATCTCCGGGCTGTAATCATGAAGCGTATGCTTCGTACCGTTCAAAGTGGTTTACCACATGATTCATCAGCTTTTTCGCCAATCTCTGTCTGCGATATGCCTCATATCACAGTAAATACTTCTTCATCGTATTCTCTACATAGCCAATTACATTTTTCCACGCTAGATCTCCTACGTAAAAATTGCTTTTCTGAAACTGCGCCCAAAGCTCTGCCATTTGCAAATCGTCAGATATCAAATGTAATGTAACTTCAATATTATCCTTGCTAAAAATAGTTTTCCGCTTTTCACAGGTGGCAGAAAATGCATCGTATAAAACATCTTGTCCAACGTAGCTTCCAGCATTACGCGAATGCCCGGGTAATCAAACTCTTCCATAATAGTTCTTGTGCTTTTAATTTGAAATTTAACATTATCTTCCAGCGGGATGTTACAAATTTCTTCAATTATCCTCTGTACATCAGCCTCATTTAATGGTAATGCTTTTACTGTTGTATCAATATCCATCGTAGCTCGCATATCTACACCAACAATTGACGCTACCAACATCCCACCCTTAAGAATAAAATTATCTCGATATGATGATACAGATACTCTTTCCAAAAATCTTTCCATCATAAAATTTCGAATTGGCGTAGTCGCTTTATTACTGTTCCCATCCGAAATATTTCTTACCTTATCTTTTAATTGTCTTGATGAACTAATCACACTAACACCTCCACGTACTTCATCACTTCATCTCGAATTTCCATCATATCCGCATATACAATCAGCTGCGATAGCTTTTTGTCCTTCGATGACATATATTCCTTGATAGCCGTTTGAAATACTTGTACTTCATACTTATTACGATTCCTTATCAAATCGCAAATGCAACGCTCCTGATCATAAACCTTAACCAAATTTCCACTGCTGGATGCAATCTCACAAATTCCTATTTTGTATAAATCCGGTGCAGCATATTTCACCGAAACATTAAAATCATTATCCTTAAGATGGCTCGCATTATATCCCTGTGGCACAGTAACACACACAGATGAATACTCCCTATCTGTCAAACCGTGCAAATATAGTGCTGTTTCTCCGGAATAAATAATCGCACCATTTCTTTGTTGCAAAATGAACAACTCATCCGGCCACACATCATCCGCTATATATACGCCTCTCGAGACCCTCTCCATGCCATGTTCCTTAATATATTTTGCAATATAGGTCTTAGAAATATCTTCACTACATACCAGAGAGGTAATAAGATAACCGTTATATTTTTCAATAAAATTTTCAATTTTTTCCTTTTTAGTCATTCTATTCACCTCTGCACTTTACTTATACGCTTTAATTATATGATTTAAAAGCGAGAAAGTAAACCATTTTAATTTTTTTGACCTATGCAGTTTTTTCTTCGGCACTAGCCTGAACATAGCAACCGAAGATGCCGGCTAGCGATTTACAATATCCATTGCTATCCGCCTGTCTGCCTCTTTCAAATTCTATCGGTATCAGTTTCCACTGTCCCTCCACGTTGCGCCAACATTCGCTTACCCGTTGATGTCTCACGAAATGATCCAGTGAATATGTGTTAAAATTTTTAGCATGCAATTTTTCATAATGTATTGTCATGTTTGCTTTCTATCCTTTCTTTCATATACAAATCTCCCGGCAAAAATTCACAATTACACCTGCTCCAATACTTAATTAACAGAGACGAGATGCGCTCTGCGAATCTCGCTCTGATTAGCGGTCGTCAAATGCACCGCATAAATGCGTGCATTTTCCTCGTCGCCATAACAAAAAACGCAGAACCAATCCATTTTTCTTTTTGGATCAGCTCTGCGTCTTAGCGTCTGGCTCATTTACAATTTGAGTTTTAAATTGTTTTACATTTACAAGATACTCTCTCTTGCATTTCGGACAAAACAATCCCAGAGACGCCAAAACGATTGTCTGGCTGCCGCTGGGATCATAAGTTTTACACTTTTTTTATTCATGACAATCGAAAGGTGCGCTATCTTGTTTCATAAACGCCCTCCTTGTTGTAGGTAATGAAAACATCACCGTATACAGCGACCGTTTTCGTTGCATTCAGCTGTAACGGATCTGGAATCTCCCGGATTTCTGCGGTTCCATCCACAATTTTCTTCATGCATTCCAGCGCCTGATCGACCACATAATCCGCCAATGGTGCGCCAAAGCCCCGATAATCATGATGAGAATTGATCACATGATCATACTGGTCTTTCATCGACACAATCCGTTCCATCGCCTTTGCAGCTTTTTCCACACTGACATATCTTCCCTCCGTATGGTCACCTGACTGTATCAGCAAAAGATTACGGTTACACGCATCTGCACAGAACAGATACCTGGTTTTCGAATCGATAAAAACCATTTCACCGGGGGTATGTCCGGGACAACTGTATGCCGTAAGGATACGCCCTCCAAGATCGAATGTCTGACCGTCGGATAGCGGAAGCAGCTTCGGTTTTTTCTCCCAGCAAAGCATATCGTTCTCTGTGCTGTAAGGATAATATTTATCCTCCCGCTTCCGGATAAAATCTGCATAATTTCTCCGGCTTTCCAGCATTTTTTCGAAGGATACATCCAGAAAATAATTGTCCGCCGGATTGATATACAGCTCGTCAAATGCGCCTGCCCCGCCGATATGATCCATATGTCCGTGGGAAGCAATCACAATGTACGGTTTATCGGTAATTTTTCTGATAACGCCTTTCAGATCACCGATTCCGCAGCCTGTATCCAGGAGCAGCGCACGCTCTTTTCCTACAAATAAAAAGATGGACGAGCAGTCAAATTCATCGATTTCATAAGTATCTTTTTCAAATTCATAATAAGGATGCCTGTCCGTCATAGTAATCTCCATTCCGCAGGCGCTTTGCGCCGAAGGAATCGCGAGCAGAACTTCCAGTTCTGCTCTGCGATCATAGCTACTTTGTGGCGCCTGCGGCACAAATAGCAGTGTGAAAAATAAGCGATCACGCTTATTTTTTCACACTACTCCTTAATTTAAGCCAAACATCCTCTAAAACCGATAATACAAAAAGCTGCTTACACTGCTTAATGACACCACACACCAGATCATCAAAAATGCCGTCACGAACATCGTTTTTCCATTCGGTTCAAAGCTCTTTTCCCGCTCTCCCGCATTGCGTGCAAAAAAGACGAGCCAAAGCGCCACTGCCAAAAAACCAAAGCATAAGTACAGCTCGCTTCCCGGCAGACGATCCAGATGTAAAATCTTGATCACATACCAAAACTCTTCCAAATTGAACGCCTCTGTGATCTGAACCGCCGGAGCTGCAAAGCCACCTCCGATTAACCGTCCGATAAACTCACCTGCCTGTGACAGATTTGCAGAACGGAACAGCATCCATGTAAAGTTCAAAAACAGGAAGGTCAGAGCGACGCAAAGCACATGTTGGGCTACAGAAAGTACGTCGAATTTTTTCGTTCCACTTTGAGCATGCACATCCGCCGCACACTGCTGCCGTGGCTGCTTTAACTGCCGTTGCTGCCTTAGCTGCCATGCCCGAGTAACCAGATACAGCATACCATGCAGCGCTCCCCACAGAACAAAGTTCCAGCCTGCGCCGTGCCAGATTCCACTGATAAGAAATACCATAAATAAGTTTAAATACATCCGTGCTGTACCTTTCCGGTTGCCGCCCAGCGGAATGTATACATATTTTCTCAGGAAACGGTTCAACGTAATATGCCAGCGTTTCCAAAATTCAATGATGTTGGACGCCTTGTAGGGAGAATCGAAGTTCACCGGCAGCTCCATGCCAAGCATATGAGCAATGCCCCGCCCCATATCGCAATAGCCGCTGAAATCGAAGTACAGCTGCAGCGTATAAAACAGCATCACCAGCCAGGCATCCGTGCCAGACAGCCCTGCCACATTTCCATAGCCTGCATCCACCGCCTTGCCGAAGGTATCCGCAAGCAGCACCTTTTTTGACAGCCCCAGCGCAAACAGATACAGTCCGCCGGAAAACTTTGCCCAATCCAGACGCTGCCGACCGATTTGCCGATACTGCGGCAGCATTTCCTGCGCATTGACAATCGGTCCGGACGACACATATGGGAAAAAGGAAACGAACAGGACATATTCCCTCAGGCTGCACGCCCCAACCTCTCCTTTATAAGCATCTGCCAGAAATCCAATCTGCTGAAAGGTAAAAAAGCTGATGCCAAGGGGCAATGCAAGCTGCAGAATCGGATCCTCCAGCCCTTTCATCTGACTCCAGCCAGCCGATATTGCATTAAAATATTTAAAAAAGCAAAGTAATGCAAGATTTCCTGCAATTTCAATTCCTAACAAGAGTCTTTTCCGGGAGCTGTCACGTTCCATCCCATACTCTGCACGCTCCATAGCACTCCCGGAAACACGCTCTGTAACACACCCAATGCCACGCTCTATGGCGCGAAAAAAAGCATAATTCCATGCAATACTGCCCAGCAGCAGCAACAAATAATACGGACTCGCTGCTCCGTAAAACCACAGGGAAAAGGCAATCAGCCAGAGCTGCAAAAGCTTCTGGCGCTTTAGCCCCCAGAAGCCCAGCAGACACAGCGGAAAGAACAGCAGGATAAAAATATATGACTGAAATAACATACTCAGCTCTCCACTTCGATCACATGGTTTCGTTTTTCATAGCCTGCTGTATTCAGCTTCCAGACACTGTTTCCAGCCTCATCCTCCGAACACTTTTCAAAGCCCAGCTCTCCGTAGAATTTCCGTACCATGTTGTTTTTCGCCGTCGGATAATAGTATCCGTAAATTTCTTCGATTCCTGCTTCCTGACACCGTTCCACAAGCTCATCCAGCATTGCAAGCTCCATATCCCGTTTCAGGACGCGGCAGCTCATCAGCCACAGGCGGATATGCGCTGCTTTCTCTTCCTTTTGGGCGATCACAACAGAAACAACGCCGTTATCCCCGAACTTATCCTCCAGCTTTCCATATAAGGTAATATAAGAATCATCCGCCGCCATTTGTTCAATCTGTGCCTGTGTCATACGCTGAGTCGTTAAATTGAACTGATTGCTCTTATTGGTCAGCTGTGCGATTCTTGCCATGTAAACCGGTTCAAAGCTTCGGATCGTGGCTTTCATATCCAGGGATTTCAAATACTCTGCATAGTCCGCAAAGGATGCCTGCGCCTTTTCACGCTTCAAATTCGCCTGATACATTTCATTTCGTTTTCGGTCATCCTCCGAAAGCGATGTCACTTCAAAATAGCCACCGCGATCCAGCACCCGGATATAATCCTCCGGCTTGCCGATTTCCGGCGCAGTCACACCGGGCGCCTGCTGCCGCACAATCTCCCGCTCTGCCGGATTATCATCTGCAAACACAAGGCTGTCCGGCAAAATGTTCAACTGATGTGCAATTTCCAGAATATTCCGGCTCTTCGGCTCCCAGTTTGCCGCAATGATCAGGAAATCCTCCGGCTTCAGCACCCCTGCCGGATGATTCAAGCCTGCAAGTGCATTTTCCTCTTCATTCTTGGATGCGACGTTCAACATCACGCCATAGTCTTTCAGTGACTTCACATAGGACTGAAATTCCGCATAAACCTGTCCCAGATTCGTTTCCTGTCCAATTTCCAGATTCTCCGGACCGTCATCTCCGACAATACCTCCCCAGAGCGTATTGTCCAGATCCAGCACCAGCGATTTTTTATTTTTGCCGTAAAGCGACTTCATGATATTTGCAACGTTGTGTGCCATCCATGGAATCGCCTTCAGGCACAAACTATACTTGTACATGTGCCAGAAAAACGGCGCCGACCATTCATCCAGACCATATGCCGCCGACTGATAGCAGATATCGTTGATCAGGAAATTTTGGTGCTCTGCCGCATAATCTGCAAACATCTGGTTCATCCGATTCACATACCAGGTTCTGCCATGAAAATCCGCACCATCCTGATTTCCCATCAAACGGTAATAGGGAAGCTCAAAGTTATCCTGAATGATAGGACAATGCCAGGTATCCGCCAGCTTCTCCCACATCACCTGAAAATGTTCAAATTCCGATCTGAGCTTGTCTTCCACCTGTTCCCGGGAATCCTTTACCTCCGGCAGACTGCGCAGGTTCCGAAAGCTCGTATGAATATAAACCAGATCCGGTCCAAACGCGTTCAATTCTTCATTGCCGAACATCGCATCTTCCCAGTACATTCCGTACTCCGATTCATAAAAGGTCGGTTCAATTCCCTGATTCAACAAAAACAGCTCCAGAATCCGGATAATATCATGGGTCGTAGAGCCTCCCAGTACCGCGATTTTCTTCGGAATCCGCTGGGTATTCTCCTCCAGCAGACGACGCTTCAAGCTCTTTGATTTTTTTAAAATATATTCACTGTCAAATGGATATTCCAGTTCGTGCAGCATAAGTGTGTTCCTTTCTGTGGTTCTGATACTCTTTATCATACTACCAATCCCTGCTTTTTAACAAGCAGGGATTCAACACGCTGTTTTTCACTGCTGTTCCCCGAACAGCTGATCATAATCATAGGAAGTATAAAACGCCTTCTCTTTTACAATGTAATCCTCATAATTTTCTTTTGTCAATTCATACTCGCCGGATTTCATCCACTGCAGGATCAGGTTATTTACATCGCCGGTATAATGAACATCATCTACATAATAATTCAGATTACAGATCAACTCATAATTGTTGAAAAAAGAAAAGAGACGAATATTATCAAATTGCAGCATCTTTTCAATTGCATATTTTTCCAGCTCAATTCTTCGTTCCAGCACTGCAGTTCCATTCTGGTTTAGCTGATCCCACCAGCAAATACTGTATGGAGGAAAGAAAAGATAAAATTCTACATCCGGATAGTCTTTGATTACCTGTAAAACATTTACATCCAGATTTTCTTCCAGATAGCTCAGGAACTCTTCTGTTTCTTCCTGTGTAACCTCTTTGATCTCTTTTTCCGGCCGCTCATAATTTTTTAATATATTCTCTTTTCCGGTCAATCCCCTGCTTTCAAAACCTTCCTGTTTCACTGCTCCCTGAAAATCATTTTGGAATGACTCAACAATTGACGGAATCAGATTATTCTTCCACACATCTTTGTTATAGATATAATATACATCGTTGAATGGATTCTTATCATATAGATATTCCGGATAAGACTCTCTCCCTTCCCAGTTTACATCCGATACAAACCATGTCGGATCCACTGTCCGAACCACAAGCTTTAAATCCGGATGTGTCTCAAGCGCAGTTTCCAGACCTTCATTGATGACCTTAAAGCCTTCCCCAAGATAATATACATTCAGCGAATTTCCACCCAACATGGCGTCTACCTTTTCCTTTCGGAAATTCATCGCCATAGACGTTCCGATGGTCAGCGTATCATAATCAAAATGCTTTAATTTTCCATCATTGACATATACATCAGCTCCACTGACATAAGAAATATTTTTTAAGGGTTTATGATAATGATAAAATGGATCTATTAAAATTACAATTCCTGCCATCGCTGCGATAACAGCAACAATAATCCCAATTATTTTGAAAAAATATTTTTTCTCCATTGCTTCCCCTGTTAAAAATTAAAATAAACAAATGAACTCACGCTGGAAAAACGTAAAACACATAACGCTATAATTCCTGCTGCAACAAAACCATGCCAGACTTTATACTTCATTTTTTCTGCTGCCTCTTTTGCATTTGGCGCAATTAACAGAAAAACTAAAATTCCGATTATAGCTAAAAGGACGAGGATGCTGTACAAAACCGCATATTCCTCAGCTCCTTTTCCTGCGATTCCAAAGAACTGAAACAGGTCTGGATTGATCGAAATTCCACCTTTTAAAAATGCACGGAAAACTTCTCTCAGTTCTTTCAGATCCGCTGTCCGGAAGATAATCCATGTAAAATTGATAAACAGCAGTGTCACGCTTCTTTTCAAAATCCGAGGGATCCACTCCCCATAACGTTTCAACGCCTTTGTCAATACCATAGCCACACCATGAAGCGCTCCCCATAAAACAAACATCCAGCTTGCACCATGCCAGATCCCGCTGCACAGAAAAACGATCATCGTGTTGCAATAAGCTCTCAGGTTCCCTTTCCTGCTTCCGCCCAACGGTATATAAATATATTTTGTCAGAAACCTGGTCAGCGAAATATGCCATCTTTTCCAGAATTCTACGACCGAATATGCTTTATACGGAGAATCAAAATTGACCGGTAAATCCAAATTCAGTATCCAGCTGATTCCGATCGCCATATCGCTGTATCCGCTGAAATCAAAATAGATCTGGAACGAATAAAAAACGGTAATCAAAAACATACTCATACCATTCAAACTGGCAATATTCCCATATCCCCAATCCACAGCCTGTCCGAACATATCCGCCAGCAATACCTTTTTTCCAAGTCCGAATACAAACAGGAAGATTCCCCGATTGATTCTATCCCAGTCGATCTCTTTACGCTTTCCACTTCTCAGAATTGGGAAAAACTGATCCTGTGTCATAATCGGTCCTGATGAAATATGTGGGAAAAATGACACAAAAATCGTATATTCCAACAGCGTACATCTATCACATTCTCCTCTGTACACATCCACCAGAAATGCGATCTGCTGAAATGTAATAAAACTGATTCCCAGCGGAACAATTAGCGTTCTGAAGCTATGCTCTGTATGAAAAATTCCATTCC
>ERZ832317.974-NODE-974-length-38262-cov-10.178135_pt1 | contig 38262 bp, 36 predicted proteins | sample MGYA00519695_ERZ832317 | MGnify/ENA primary metagenome ERZ832317 (study PRJEB31850, sample SAMEA3708726) | human gut metagenome | biome: human gut; feature: human-associated habitat; material: faeces | place: China | collected 2014 ...
ACTGTCTGTGCGTGCAAGCGCGGACGGCTGCTCCCCATCTGGTGCAACAGATGGATCTGGGGCAGTCGTTTCTTTATCCTCCCACATGGCCGCCTCCTGTGTTCTGTTCGATCCATTCCACCAGCCTGTCTCTCGGCACCAGCAGCCGCTTGCCAATCCGCAGGGTGGGAAAGGTGGCAGTGTTCAGCAGCTGGTACGCGCCCGCACGGGAAATGCCCAGTGCCGTAGCCAGCTGATTGGCATTCAGTACCGCGGGCAGGTTTTCGTAGTTGTTGTTCATGTGTGGCCTCCTTTGAAAATTGTTCTTGACATAATAGACTTTTGATGATATAAAAGACTTGGTAAGTCGTCTATTGTGGAAACAGTATAATCAAAGGCTGCTGCATTGTCAATAGCCTATTTGAAATTATTTTTTATCAGTCGGTCTATTATGGAGGAAGCTGTATGTATCCGTTTAAAAATCCGCCTGCGCCAACTAATCGCATCTGGGCAGCGTGCTATATGGATTCTGTTACGGAATGCTTTGAAATTCGGACAGAAGCGAAAACGCCGGGGGGCATTTTCACGCTGTACCACAAGGAATATCCCATTGGTACGGCACTGACGGAGTTTCTGTACGCAGACTTAAAGGTGTTTCCGGCGCATCTGGGGAATATCAAAACATGCCTTAAGGAAATACGGGCGGGAAATGATGTGGATACACAGTTCCTTCAACTGTTTAGCATTGCCCTTTACTGGCTGCGGTGCAGTCCCGCGTTTGCGCCGCTGGCGGCCAGCATCCAGCGGCAGCAGCTATACTATGAACAGGGGAAGCGACTGGGGACGGATGAAATCGAGCGCCAAATGACCTACTACACGGAGTTACAGCCGAAACTGCTGTATTTGGCGGAGAATTTCTTCGAGGCCAGTAAGCCGGAGAATATGACGGCGCGGTACTTTGCGCAGCGTCAAGCGCTGGGTGAAAAGGGTGCGGCGGAATGGAACAACTATCTTCCGCTAAGCTATCGTGAGGTATCCTACGGCCCTGTCATGAAGGGAGCAAATGGATTTTTCCCATACGATGATATTCTGAATGAAGAACAGCGGAATGACATTCAAGACTTCTTTGCCGATACGCTGGATGCGGAAAGGGCGGAAGATTTTACGCAGTTTATCCTTGCGGAGTACATCCGCCGTGATCTGAGATTCCGCGTCTGTAAATTCTGCGGACGCTACTTCGGCATTATGGGCAATACCCGGCTGGAATTTTGCGACCGGCTCATTGATGGTTCTACAAAAACCTGCAAGGAGATGGGTTCTCTCCGGCTTTACGAGAAACGGAAGCTGGAGGAGCCAGCCATCAGGGAGTATAAGCGCTCCTACAAGGCCCACAACGCCCGTATCCGCTATGGTCTGATGACGCGGGAGGAATTCAATACCTGGTCTCAGGAGGCTCGCAGAAAGCGGGATGACTGTGTCGCTGGAAAGCTATCGCTGGAAGAATTCGTGGCGTGGCTGGATAGCGACAGACAAAGCTAAACAACGGACTGACTGGCCGTTTTATAATTTCAGAGGAAAGAGAGGTACATGTGAAAAGCAATACCAAGAACGCAAAGGGCAGCGGCACCATCCGCAAGCGCTCCGACGGGCGCTGGGAGGCCCGCTATACCACCGGCATTGACCCGAAGACGGGCAAACAGACCCAAAAGTCCGTCTATGGCAAGACACAAAAAGAAGTCCGTCAGAAGCTGACGGAGGACACAGCGGAGATCGATGCGGGAACCTATCGGGAACCCTGTAAAATGACAGTTGATGAATGGCTGGATATTTGGTTGAAAGACTACCAAATCGGCGTAAAACCATCTACAGCCTATCTGTATGAGCGGCAGGCGAAGCTCTATTTACGCCCCGAGCTGGGAAACATCCCACTGGAAGCACTAAAGGCTCATACGATCCAACATCTATACAACAAGCTGTCTCAGGGACATGATGGACAACCGGCTCTCAGCAGCAAGACCATCAAGAATATTCACGGTGTCCTTCACAAAGCCCTCCAGCAAGCTGTGCTGCTGAACTATATCCGGTACAATCCCACATCGGCCTGCGTTCTGCCAAAAATTGTCAAAAAGGAGATCCATCCGCTGACCGATCACCAGACCGCTCAGCTTCTGAATCTCCTAAAAGGCAGCAAATATGAACTCCCGCTTACCGTTGATCTCTTCACAGGAATGCGGGAGGGCGAGCTTCTGGGGCTCATGTGGGACTGTGTCAACTTCGAAAAAGGCACCATCCTTATTGACAAACAACTTCGCAAGGGGCAGGAAAAAGGCGGTAAATATTACTTTTCGCCACCCAAAAACAATAAAAGCCGCACCTTGACTCCGGCCCCTTATGTGATGAAGTTGCTCCGGGCGCAGAAAGTTCATCAAACAGAGCAAAAACTGATGGCTGGCCCCGCATGGGAGGATACTGGATTGGTGTTTACCAACGAATTTGGCCGCTATATATCCTACCGGGCTCTATATGACAGCTTCAAACGCATGGTCAATCAAATTGAAATTCCCTCCGCCAGAATCCATGATTTGCGGCACACCTACGCCGTTAACTGTATCCGGGCTGGAGATGACATCAAAACCGTGCAAAGCAATCTCGGCCATGCCACAGCGGCGTTCACCTTGGACGTCTATGGTCACTTCACAGATGACATGCGAACCGCAAGTTCTCAGCGCATGGAGGGCTTCATTACAAAGGTTCTCAACCTGTAAAGGGTCAGATAAAGGGTCAAAGGGCTTTGGGGGCAATAAAAAATCCCTCAAAGCCTTGCGGCTCTAAGGGATTTGTTTGGTGGACGATACAGGACTCGAACCTGTGACCCCCTGCACGTCAACCGGAATTTGAATTTTTTTATAATATTTTCCGTTCGTTTTGGCCGTTTCCGTTCCGTTATATTTGATTTCCAGCACTTTTTAAGTTCGTCGTTTCCGCATATTCCACGCAGGCCTGTGGCTGTTTGTGTGGTCAAATGCCTTGCAGACGGATTCAGAAGTTCCCATCATTGATTTGGTTTCAGTAATAGGCAAATCTCATTTTTAGTAAATTACTCTGCCGGATTTTGCGATGCTGTTAGCAAAGAAGATACCTTCAGAAAGCATCCTGGAATAAGCACTTTAGCCTTCTCATCTCGTTTCTGCTCAATATCTCCGCATTCCACACCAATATTGATGATTTTATAAAACTTTCCTGACTCTTTTCTATACCATAGTCTACTTGGTTGCATCCCAGGTGAGGTATTTACTGATGGCCAGGAAAAGGTGTCCTACATATACGTCCTCGGTGTCCAGCAGGTATGTCTCCTTAACACATTCTGCATTTACAATGCCACCCACTGATTCATCAATAATTTGTACATGAATATCCGTGACTTCCGTTATGGGTAGTTGACACATCACAAGAATCCAGAACACTATAAGCCAGATTGTGAGAACGTCGAAAAATTTTTCAATCCAACCAATTCTATATTTCAGAGTATTTATCCCGCACCGGGATCTCAAATTCGCCCTCCGGTGTATTGGCGTTGTGCAGGATGTTGATAGGGCGGTTGTCCTTGATCCGGCTGACATAGTCCGTCGGTGCGATGCCCACCACCTTTTTAAACAGGCGGCTGAAATAGTGGATACTCTGGTAACCAAGAGACTCAGCAATCTGTGAAACATTCAGTTCCGAATACAACATCAGCTCCTTGGCCTTGGAAAGCTTGCACTGGTTGATATAGGCATTGGGGCTGAGACCCACACATTCCCGGAAAATCTGGCGGAAATAGTTCTCGCTGTACCCGCACTGCTCCGCCAACTCGGACACCTTGATGGGATGATCTAATTCCTCCTCCACCGTTTGCAGCACACGGCGGATATTCTCGTTGGAGCGTGATGCCTCACTGTGTCCCACCAGCAGCCACGGCTTCTCTCCGCCGTCCTTTTTTCGTAGCAGGATGATGAGCAGCTCGTACAGGCGGATGTTGATGATCTCGTCATAATCCCGCTCCTGTCCCACCGCTTCTTCAAACACATTTCTGATGAGGTCGTTTTCTCGCTGTCCCACTGCCCGCATATAGCGGGGCAGCTCCGCAAGCTGCGACGCCAGATGCTCCGAGCAGGAGAATTTCAGGTCCAGACAGCAGGAGGTGTCCTCGCTGACGATGTCGTGGGTGACACCCGGAGGCAGCAGGACAAGGCTCCCCGGCTCCGTTTGATAGACCTCTCCATCTGCCGTTACCCGCGTGTGTCCCCGCAGCGAATAGATATAGTGGAAAAACGTATGGCTATGGGGCTCGATATACTGCCCCCGCTGCTTCACGTTCTTTACGACCCGATGGACCGCCACATTGTTGCGCATACGCTCCTCCTACGGCATCAGCAGCATGGCGACGATGTCCCGCAGCGTGGTAACACCGCCTACGTTTCCCGGAAAGATCACGTAGGACAATCCGGGGAACTTGCTCTCTTCCCCCGTGCGCCACACCGGCACGCCGGGGGCTACCTGTCCCATGACCCACGCCCGATGGACGCCCAGCGCCCGGATGCCCACGTCGCTGGACGTAATGCCGCCCTTGGCAATCAGAAAAGCGGGACGGACCGTCAGCTCTCCCACCACCGAGGTCAGGGCCTCCGATATCCGTACGCTGAGATTCAGATTGCCCTGTGCGTCGTTCTCCCGCGTCCGCAGGACCCGGCGGCTGGTGTAGACTACCGCCGTTTTCCCGCTCCGTATCGCGCGCTCCGCTTCCATCAGTACGCGATCCCGCTCTTTCTCCAGACCGCCGGATGTAAAGGCGCTCTCCGCGTCAAAGCAGATGGGGCATAACTCCAGTCCCGCGTTCAGCAGACATTCCAGCTGCTCCGTGGTCTTTTTCACATGAGAGCCTACCACCACAAGTCCGCCCACGCCGGTGTCTGTGCCCCGCAGTTCTTCCCGCTTCAGCAGAGGACGATGATCCACGTTTCCCAGCACCCGGACCAATCCGGCGGCACTGCGGATCAGGAACTCCTTTCCCTGCTTGACTGCCTCCAGCAGCGCGGCTGTAAAGACCTCCACATCCCTGTCTTCCGCCGCGTTGACGATGACCTTTCCAAAGTCCTTCACCGCCATCAGCTTTTGGAGGATGGTGTCATAGTCCAGGGCGCGCAGCTCCTCCAGCGAGATAGCCGTCATATCCCTGGCGGTATAATGTCCGCCTGTCCGTTCCTCGCACCAGTCCAGCAGGTTGGAGGCGTTGTAGGCAAAGGTGGTATCCCGGGCAAACTCCGTCAAGCCTGCGGGAGTCAGACAGTCTCCGGTCTGTACATAGTGGACATTACCGATGGTCAATCTGCCGCCTTCCTTAAAATAGGGCATGACGATCTCACCGTCATAGCGGACGGACGAGTGCTCCTCCAGCGTCTGCCGAAGGGTCTCCGTCTCCAGCGGATAATGGCCCCGCAGGGTGGAATCTCCACGGCTTACCAGCAGAAAAGGCACGCCGGTCTTCTCAGACGCCGCCAGCAGGTTTTCCGCGATCTCCCGGTGGGCATGCTCCGTCTCCTGCTGGCTGAAGCCCCGGGAGTTTGTCAGCACAAAGAACATGGTGCCCTCTTCCGTCAGGCCGCTCTCCAGCGTCTCACGGCGCCAATCCGTATAGACCGGCAGGTCGTGGACAGTCTGCACGCCGGTGGGATCATCGTCCAGCACCACGATCTTGCGGTCAAAGCCTTCTCTGGCCTTTGCCAACATCCGGGCGGTCAGTGCCTCGTCCGGCAGCGGGATCCGGTCTGCCAGAGAAGCGGGCATGATGGATACACTTTCCATGTCCGTTTCCTCCGTTCAGCCGTTTTCTTTCTGGATCTCCTCAGGCCGGATGTTGGTCACCTGTCCATAAATGCACAGGGCATCCAGAAAGCCGCCCTCGTCATAGCCGAACACGTGCCACTCCAGCTCCGGAAAATGCATCAGGTCTCCCTTATTCAAATAAACCGTATGCTCCAGCGTGTCCGGGCCGGAGCCCCAGCGAACAAAGGCGCGGTCGCAGTCCAGCACCACAACGGACTCCTCGGCGTGGTTATGGGGCGCCATGGGGCCGTACTCGGTGTTATACCGGCAAAAACTCACCGTCATCTTTTCGCTGGCAACAGCGCTGTTTCGTCCAACCGCATTCTGCACGCTTCTGCCCGGAAGATCATTGCGCTTGATATCCGCTCTCTTTACAAAATCCATAGTCGTTTCCTCCTCACGGCTTTTCATGGCCTCCCGCGGAAGCCTGATTTTTCAAGCTCAGTATACCAGATATCCGCAAATTTTGTATTTGTCTTTTTCACAGGTATCAGTGCCTTTTCCACCATATTTTTCTCAGTCCATCGTCTGCATTTCGTTTTGCCGTCTCACCCACGAAAAGTGCAAATGCTCCGCTGTTTTGTGGAAATACTTTTTTCTTCGCGGACAGTATACTGTGAATTAGAAATCCCGCTGGCCGCACCGGCCGAAAGTCTGTATCAGGAGTGTGTTACTTATGAGCAAGGAAATCATCGGTGTTATTCCGCCTATCATCACCCCCATTGACGAGAATGAAAAGGTCGACGAGGCCGGCCTGCGCAAGCTGATCAACCACTGCATCGACCACGGCATCCACGGCATCTTTGTCTGCGGCTCCAACGGCGAATGCATGTCCCTGACGCAGGCCCAGCGGGACCGGGCCATTCAGATTGCGCTGGACGAATGCGCCGGCCGTGTGCCTGTGCTCGCCGGCTGCATGGATTCCAGCACCCAACGCGTCATTGAGAACGTGCAGCGTCTGGAGGAGATGGGCGGCACCACCGCCGTCGTCACGCCTGTGTTCTATGCCCGCCACGCCACGCAGGAGGAGACGGTCCGCCACTTCGAGGAAATCAGTAAGAACACCAACGCCAACCTGATGATCTACAACATCCCCCCCTTCACCGGCCAGAACCTGACCGCTGACACCATTATCAAAATCTCCAAGATTGACAAGGTCATCGGCGTGAAGGACACCTCCGGCAACTTCCCCAACTTCATCAAGCTGCTGAACTATTTCAAGGGCTCCGACTTCCTTGTTCATCAGGGCGCCACCAATCTGGCCGTGCCCAGCATGCTGATGGGTGCCGACGGCTACATTCCCTCTCTGGCGCCGCTGTTCCCCCAGGCCCACCTCAAGCTGTACGAGTACGGCAAGGCAGGCGACATTGAGAACGCCATGAAGTGGGGTGCCATCGTGGACGAGATCTGCAAGCTCTATCCCATGGCAAAAAGCCAGACCGCTTCAACCAAGTACGCCATGAGCACGCTGGGCTTTGTGGACAAACGTGTCTGCCAGCCCACCGAACCCATCACTGAGGAAGAAATGAAGCGCATCGATGCGCACATTGAAAAGCTCCGCCAGTATATGTAAAGAGAGAGGAGTGCCTGATTTTATGGAACGTTCCTGGAAGTGCCCCGTGATCCGTCTGGACCCGGCGGACAACATCGTGGTGGCCCGTCAGCCCATTGCCGCCGGGACTTTTATCCCGGAGGAGGGCATTACGGTAAAAACAGATATTCCCATCGGCCACAAGATTGCCTCCCGGGCGATTTCCTGCGGCGAGCCCGTATGGAAATATAATACGGTCATCGGCTATGCCTCCCGGGATGTGGATGCCGGGACCCATATGCATAATGATACCATCCACTTTGACGCCGTATCTGAAGAATACCACTTTTGTCAGGACTACCACCCGGTGGAGGTGCTCCCTCCCGAGAAACAGCACACCTTTCTCGGCTATGTACGCCCCGACGGGCAGGTGGGTACCCGGAACTGTATCGGCGTCATCGTGTGCAGCAACTGTGCTGCCACAGTAGCCCGAAAGGTCGCAGCCCATTTTACGGAGGCCATTATGGCCGCATATCCCCATGTGGACGCCGTGGTCCCCCTGATCACCTCATCCGGCTGCGGCCTTGAAAAATCCGGCGACCCCTTAACCTATCTGCGGAGGGTGCTGGGCGGTCATGTAAAAAATCCCAACATGGCGGGCGCGCTGGTATGCTCCCTCGGCTGTGAGACCAACAACATCGACGGTTTCTTCCAGGAGGCCAGATTGACGCCGGGCCCCATGCTGGGCCGTCTGGTCATTCAGGAGGAGGGCGGCTCCCGCAAGGCTGTGGCCCGGGGCATCGCCATGGTGGAGGCCATGCTGCCTCTGGCGGAGCAATGCCGCCGTCAGCCCGTTTCCGTCAGTCACCTCAAGATTGGCCTTGAGTGCGGCGGCTCCGACTCCTTCTCCGGCTCCTCCGCCAACCCGGCCCTGGGCCGCGCCATAGACCTACTCATCAAAAACGGCGGCACCGCAGTGCTGACGGAGCCGACGGAGCTTTTGGGCGTGGAAGGCGCTCTCGCCCGCCGGGCGCGCTCCCCGGAAGTCGCCCAGAAGCTGATCGACGTGATGCACTGGTGGATGGACTACTGCAAGGGCCGGGACAGCCAGATCAACGGCAAGGTCACCCCTGGCAACAATGCCGGCGGCATCACCAACGTGTTGGAGAAAGCCCTTGGCAGTGCCAAAAAGGGCGGAAGCTCTCCCCTGAACGATGTGGTGGGCTACGCGGAGCCGGTCACCGGCCCCGGTCTCATCATTATGAATTCCCCCTCCTATGACCCGGTCTCCGCCGCGGCCATGTTCGCAGGCGGCTGCAACCTCTGTGCATTCACCACCGGACGCGGCTCCTGCTACGGGAGCCAGCATTTCCCGACCTTGAAGATTGCCTCCAACACGCCCCTGTTTGAGCGGCAGGTGGACGACATGGACCTGAATGCCGGAACGGTCATCGACGGTGACCGCACGCTTGAGCAGATGGGCGAGGAGATTTTTGAAGCCCTGATTGCCGCAGCCTCCGGAAAGCTCACGAAAAGCGAGCTTTTCGGGATGGGCAGTGACGAATTTATCGTCTGGTGGCTGGGCACAACTGCTTGATATACCTTCTCTTTATAACGCCAACAGGCGCGGTTCGCTTTGAGTCGCGCCTGTTGGTATTTTACTGTCGGTTTTCTTATTTCTCCAAGGCTCTGGCAATGTCCCGCATCTCCCGACCTTCACCGTTCCAAAACGCCTTCAGCTTGGCCAACTGGTCGCCGATGCTGAAATGGCGGACACCCAAGTCGATATAATACTGGGCCTGATCCAGGCTGCTAATCTCACAGCGGGGCTGCACGCCATGGCGGAGGGCTGTCTCGATCACATGCCGTTCCGCAGCTTTCCACTCCGCCTCATGCTCCGCCCGGTTCCATCCCAGGCTCATGGAATAATCCGCCGGGCCGAACTGGACCATATCCACTCCCGGTATGGAGCAGATCTCCTCGATATGATCCACAGCCTCCTTCTTCTCGATCATGAAGCACAGCACAATGTCATTCAGCCGCGCAATGTGCTCCTTTTGAGTCACGCCATTGGGGCTGCTTATGAACCGGCGGTTGGGGCAGCCGTACCAGCCGTCTGTCCCCTCCACCAGCGGACGGATGGAATTGATGGAGTCCCGCACCTCCTGCGGCGTCCGGTGATCGGCGAAGTTGACAGCCTGAAAGCCGGAAGCAACTGCCTTCTGCGCCACATAAAAGCGGTTCTGGAAATCCACCTTAATCATGGAACCCATCTCATACAGCTCCGCGGCCCGGGCCATATTCTCCAGATCCGCCTGGGTAAAGGGCGCGTACTCCGCCACAAATTCCATATAGTCGAAATTCCCTGTAGCGCCAAGGGACTCCGTATAAAGGGGCCATGTGCTCCACAGGCGGGTGGCTACCGAAGTCTTGCCCTCCCGCAGGATGCGGCGCAACTTGTTCTCTCTCATCATAATTGCTTCTCCTCGCTTTTTTATCTATACAGGCCGGTCACTGCAAAATCATAAACCAAAGTGGGATGGTCACGGCGGACAGGATCGTGCTCACCGCCACCAAAAGGGCGCCCAGCTCCGAATCCCCGTGATACCGTGCCGCCAGTACCGCCGTCAGGCTGGCGGCAGGCATACCGGATACCAGCGTACAGGTAGCCGTCACGATATACGGCACTCCGCACAGCTTGCACAATCCAAAGACGATGCCCGGCATCACGCCCAGCCGCAGCGCGGTAAATCGCCACACATCGCCGCGAAACACCTCTTTGAGCTTGATCTCCGACAGCACCACGCCGATGAGCAGCATGGACAGCGCCATGAGGCAGCTGCTGACGTATTGCAGCGTACGGTCCAGAAACGCCGGGAGCCGGATACCCGTGACCATGGCAGCCACGCCCAGCGCCGCGGCGATCATGCACGGATGAGTGAGGAGCCGTTTGAAGGAGCCCTTCCAGTCCGATTTTACGCCGGTATAGAGGGAGAGCCCGTAACTCCAGCAGAACATCCGCACAAAGATCATGTACATGGATAGCTGCAGAACACCGGCGTCTCCCAGCAGGCTCTGGATGATGGGCAGGCCGATGAACAGCGCATTGGAGTTGACCAATCCATAGCGAAAGACCTTTGCCTTCCGTTCTTCCCTGTGGCGGTAGATGACCTTGCCCAGTATCGCCGTGCAGAGCATCACCAGCACACTGATGATGACCGTCAGCAAAGAGCTTTTCAGTGCTCTCATGTCCGTGTTTCCCTCAAAGGACAGAAAGATATTGCACGGAAGGATCAGCATCGTCAGCAGATCCGACAAGCAGTCCCGCCCCTCGTCTGTGATCACGCTCCTCCTGCGCAGGTAAATGCCCGCGGCTACCAGAAGCACCATGATAAATTCCAACTGTATCAAGTCTATCAGCATCGAATCCCCTTGCTCATCAGTGCTCCGGCACCGCCCGCCGGAGCCAATGGAAAAGGCCCCCCGCACAAGGCAGGAGACCTTTTTAGTTCTGCCTCAATAGATGTAACCGGTTTACGGATTACAGGAAGGGCACGAAGCTCTGGAACAGGTTGCGCTGCTCGGTCAGGTTGGCAATGGTATCCTCAACGTTCAGAACGAAGGGATTCTGGAAGCAATAGTTGTTGACCATGGTCTTCCATTCGTCGGTAGAGGTGGCCTCCAGAACGGCGGCGTTCATAGCCTCAACGATCTCGGCGGGAGTGCCCTTGGGAGCCAGCAGCACATACTCAGTATCGATGATCAACTCGGGGATGGTTTCGCTGGCGACCTTCTGGTCGGGCAACAGGTCGGGAGCCTTGGACAGGCAGGTGCACAGGCTCTTCAGCTGGCCGTTGGCGATGTAGTCAGCAGCGGTGGAGTAAGGCAGAGAAGTGGCATCGACCTCGCCGCCCAGCAGAGCGGTCAGACGGGTAGCGCCGTCGCCGACGTCAATGATGTTGAACTGAGCGCCGCCCAGATTGGTCAGGACGCAGGACTGGATGTACACGCCGCCGCCAGTGGAGATGCCGAACTTGATCTGGCCGGGAGTTGCCTTGGAGGCCTCGATCAAATCGGTCAGGTTGTCATAGGGAGCGTCAGCGGGGACCACGATGTTCTCGCCGGACTGGATGCCGTACACAGCCACGGGCTCGAAGGCGTCATAGCCGAAGTCCACCATGCCGGTAGCCTCGTTGCCGTTCAGAGCGGCGGTGTTGGTAGCGATGAAGGTGTAACCGTCGGTGTCGCCATCCTTGTACTGCTGCATGCAGGTAGCGCCGTTGGAGCCGGTGACGTTGCTCACGACCACGGACTGGCCCAGAACGCCCTCCAGAGCCGTGGCCAGCTGACGGCCCATATAGTCGGTGTCGCCGCCGGCGCCGTGGGTCATGTAGATGTTGATGGTCTTCTTGGGCCAATCGGAATTCGTCGTCTCAGTGGAGGCGGACTCGTTCTTGTCCGCAGCGGGCTCAGCGGACTCTTTCTTTCCACCGCAGGCGGCTAGGCTCAGGACCATAGCCATCGTCAGAAACAGGGCAAAAAATCTTTTCATGTCGGGTTCCTCTTTCCTTTTGTTTTTTTATTCATCAATGCCAGCTTGCTTGGCAGCCTTCATCTCCGCCAGTTCAGCCTCCTGAGCACGCTTGGCGTCCTTCAGGTTGGCACGGGTGGAGAAGATGACCACGAAGACGGTGGCAATGATCAATACGCAGAAAATGGGATGATTCCAGAAGGGGTCGCTGGAGGCAAGCTGGGAGACGCGGCGCAGGTTGGTCTCAAAGGTGGGGCCCAAAATGAAGCCGAGGATCATGGGGACCGTGGGGACCTTGGACTTGATTAGCAAGTAGCTCATCAGGCCGAAGGCCACCATGCAGTAGGTGTCGAACAACATGTTGGCGTTACCGATGGCGCCGATGCCGCACAGGACCACGACCACGGGCAGCAGGAAGTTCTTGGGGATCTTCAGAACAGAGACAAAGAACCGCATACCCAGCAGCATGAACAGCATCATGAAGATAGCGGACAGCACCATGGCGAAGAAGATGGCGTAAACCACAACGCCGTTTTTCTCATAAATCAGGGGACCGGGGGCCACGTTGTGGATCTGCAGGCCTCCCAGCAGCATGGCGGTAGCGGCGTCACCAGGGATGCCCAGCGCCAGCAGGGGGATCATGGCGCCGCCGATAGTGGCGTTGTTGGCGGTCTCAGAGGCCACCACGCCGTCCATGATGCCGGTGCCGTACAGTTCCCGGTGCTTGGATGTATTCTTGGAGACGGTGTAGGAGATCATACAGGACACGCCGCCGCCGATGCCGGGCAGGATACCAATACCCACGCCAATCAGGGCGGAAACGATGGCGTTCTTGGTTTGGGCCAGACCTTCCTTCAGGCTGAAGCCGGCACCTTTGATCTTGTAGTCAGTCTCCACAGTGAAATTCTGGCCCTTCCGGACGCTCTCCGCGAAGGACATGACCTCGGCAATGGCAAACAGGCCGATCAGCAGCACCACCAGGGCAAAACCGTTGTTCAGTTGATAGAGGCCAAAGGTGAAGCGGGGCTTGGAGTCGATAGGGGACAGACCCACGGTGGCCAGCAGGGAGCCCAGCACTGCGCTGACGAGGCCCTTGGGCATATCATGGCCGGTCAGGGCAATGACCATGGACAGAGAGAAGATGGCCAGCGCACAATACTCATAGGCCTGGAACTTTAGAGCAAAGCCGCACAGCACTGGAGACAGGACCACCAGCAGGCCGATACCAATGATAGTGCCGACGAAGGAGAACACCACGCCGGAGCCCAGGGCCTTGCCCGCCTCGCCCTTGTTGGCCATGGGCTTGCCGTCAAAGCAGGTGGCCACGGAGGAGGGCGTGCCGGGGATGTTCAGCAGGATGGCGGAGATCAGACCGCCAGAAATGCCACCGATGTACAGGGCCATCAGCATGGAGATGCCCTCGGAGGCGGCCATGGAGTAGGTGACCGGTAGGAACATGACGATGGCCATGGTGGCGGTCAGACCTGGGATAGCGCCGAAGATGATACCCACCACGGTGCCGATGGCCACCAGCAGGATGGTCATGGGCTGGAGGACTTCCATTAAACCTTGAATAATCATACGTCCATCCCCTCCTTACAGTCCGAATATGCTGAGGATGCCCACGGGCAGCAGCACGTTCAGCAGATATCTGAAGATATAGAACAGCACCACGCCGCTGATAACAGCGGTGATAATGGCGGGCACCATGATCTTCTTCCATTTGTCCTTGGGTGTCAGGATCATGATCTGCACAAAAACGTACAGAATAGTCATGGGTGCGAAGCCCACCAGGCCCATCAGGCCCACATACAAGGTCAGCGCGATAAAGCTGGCGACCACCTCCCGCTTCTCCATCAGGGCATCCTTCAGAGAAGTCTTAACGATGGTCCCGCCTTCCGCCAGGTACTTCTTGCGCTTGCGGAAGCCTCTTGCCGTAATCCACAGGCCCAGTACCAGTAGGGCGCCGCCCCACAGATAGGGAACGAAGTGGTTGGTCAGAGGCGTGGCACCAAGGCCGGTGAATGTTTTAATAGAAGGAATCATAGCCATATAGCCGATGGAAAACAGCGCGATGACAATGCCGGGAATGATGTCCAGTTTGTATTGCTTGTTTTTCAAGTTCTCTTCTCCTTTCATATTTTTGCCATGGTGTCAGGCAAAGTCCAGAAGCGCTCCACTCTCGTCGAAGCGTAGCTCTCTGGGCTCCTCCATGATCTCCATGTCGTCCCGCGCTCTTACCTGCTCCAGCAGTGCTTCAGACACCATAATGGTCTCCAGAGACAGGGTGTTTTTGATATAGACCATACGGATATGGTCCTTATTGACCTGCGTCAGGGTCTTCAATGCCGCCTGCAGAGCAAGCTTATCGTCCTCCAACACCATGGGTATCTTTCCAACCTTCAGTACGGTGGAGGTGATCATGTTGAAGTACGTGGCGTTGGTATCCAGTTTTTCAAAGGCACGCTTTGTAGTCGTGTCCGCCATACCCAGGCCGATAAAGCTGCCGTGGCTCTCTTCCGAGATGTCAAGGACCACCGTGCGCTGCTTCTGGATACCGCCGCTGGCGTAAGGGGTGCCAAAGGTGCCGGTAACGTTGGGGTCCATGCCGCTGCCGGAGAAATTCTTGCCGATCTCCCGCACCACCAGCACATCCGTCTCCGGGATCAGCAGGCGGGGCAGCCGGCTCTTGGCATACAGCAGCAGGTCCGGTTCCTTGTCGAAGATCTCCTCCGCGGGGATCACTTCAATGCGGCAGGTCTGGTCAAACTCGTTTTCGATAGGTGCTACACCGAAAATGATATTGCAGCTGTCGAATACCACCTTGGCATACAGGGGCAGCCGCTCGCCCATTTCTCCGAAGCCCGCGCTGTGCAGGGAATCCGCGCCGGCCCGCTTACCCATGCCGATGGCCATCATTTTGATGAGGCCGGATTCGTAGGGGCCACGGAAGGCGGTGTGGGCCTTGATACGGCCCACGACAATGACCGCGTCGGCGTCATGGGCGAACTTGTCCACCCGGACCTCGTCGCCGTTGGGGAGCTCGCCTACCCGGACGGTTTCCATGCTGGAGAAGATAGGGCAGCCGCAGAATTCCTCCGTGATGCCGTAGCTCTCCAGAATCTGGCGCTGGCCCTCGTCCGTGGCGCCGCCATGGCTGCCCATGGCCGGGATGATATAGGGCTGCGCACCCTGCTCCTTTACGAATTGCGCCAGCTTCCGCAGAATGACCGACATGTTGGCAATCTGCCGACTGCTGCCGGTCAGCACCACCCGCATCCCTGGCTTGATCCGGGCACGCAGCTTCGGATCGTCCAGCTTCTTCTGCAGATAAGCCGGAACATCCTCAATGCCGTCCCGCTTGAAGATCTGCCGTACCTTGCACATCTTCGGGAGGGGCGTACCGGCCAATACCTGCCGCAGGCCGGATTGTTCTTTGATTTCCATGGGCGGCACCATCCTTTCATTTATAGTCGTTCCAGCTGCATCAGGCGCGCAAGCTGCATGGCTTGTCTCAATTCGGGAAACGGATTCGCACCCAGCGTCTGCTCGCTGATCTGCACCAAAGGGTTCACCCGGAAGCCCAAAAACCGCCCTCGCAGCAGCAATGTCAGCGTCTCGCCTCCGGCCTTCAGGTAGAGGCTTCCGGGGATCAGCTCTCCCAAGCTTTCCACAAGCTCCATCTGTTGCTTGGGCAGGCTCAGGCTCCCCGTCTCCCCTGCTTTGACCGTGACCGGCGCAAAGTCCGCACCTGGCCAGGCGAGCTGTACAAACGCTCCGCTGAACATGGCGTTGCGTCCGTCCTCAATGATGGGGAACGTGACGTCGGCCATCTCCGCCGCCATCGTGCCGCAGTTTCCGGTGATGTGCTCACGGCTCATAAAGGTGTCCGCACTGGCGGGCACCAATCCGCAGGCACGGACTGCCTCCGCTGTGACGCCGCTCTTTGACTGGTGATTGAAATTGGTCAGTTCGGCACACACAGCATACCGGAGAATTGCCTCCCGCACCGCATTGACGTACCGTTTGCTCATGGGCCGCACCAGCAGGAGATATCCCGCCAGGCAGGCGGCGACCAGCAGATAGCCGGTCACGCCTGCGGCGTCGTTTTGCAAAAAGAGCAGCACGCCCAAAAGCAACAGTACCATGAAATAGGCCAGATTGACCAGTATCATCCGAACACGCTGCCGTTTCAGCGTCTGTACGGCTTCTGTCATGAGTTATACCTCAGCCCATTCCTTGCCGGCCCACTTGGGATGGTCGTAAACAGCCTTGTCAGCCACATAGGGCCACTTCTTGCCGTCCACAACGGCCAGGCAGCCATTCACGCACATCTTCGCCATCTTGATGACGGCCTCCCGGGTCTGGGCGGCGCTGTGGGGGCTGGCGATGACGTTGGGGCAGTGCAGAATCTCGTCGTCGATGTGGGTAGGCTCGTTCCAGAACACGTCCAGGCCGGCGCCCGCGATGCTGCCGCTCTTCAGCGCCTCGCACAGGTCAGGCTCGTTGACAATCTCGCCCCGGCTGCAGTTGATCAGGAGTGCCGTGGGCTTCATGGCGTCCAGCTCCGCCTTGGCGATGGTGTTGTTGGTGACGCCCTCGATCAGAGGCATCTGCACGATGACCACGTCGGCGGCCTTTAGAGCCTCGAACTTGTCGTCGTACTTCTCCACGCCCAGCTCAGCCATCTGCTCCTTGCTCAGGAAGGTATCGTAGCCGATGACCTTCATGTCCAGGCCGATGCACAGGTGGGCGATGATCTTGCCGATGGTGCCCAGGCCGATGATGAGGCAGGTCTTTTTCTCCACCTCAAAGGCCTTCTTGGCGTCCCGGATCTTCCAGTTGCCCTTGCGCTGCTCCACATCGCTCTCCACCATGTTCTTGGACAGGGCCAGCATCAGGGTGATGGCGTGCTCGGCCACACTGCGGTTGTTGGCGCCGGGCGTGACCACCACGGGGATGCCCAGCTTGGTGGCGGACTCCACATCGACGCTGTCATAGCCGATGCCGGTGCGGCCGATGACCTTCAGGCTGTCGCTGCTCTCCATGGTTTCCTTGTCGATGGCGCCCTTGTCAGCCACGCGCACGATAAAGGCGTCCGTGTCCTTGAGTTGGTCCAGATAGTTGTGCGGATGGGCGTCATGCGCCACAAAAATGTCAGCTTTCCCCTCCAGAAGTGCCAAGCCCTCCTGGCAGATTGCTTCCGTCATGGTAACTTTCATAGAGCGGTCCCCTCTTTCCCGAATGACTCAGTTCTCAGCCTTGGCGTTGGCCATGCGGATGCCGTAATCCATGGCGTTGACCAGGCTCAGCTCATTGGCGTGGCCGTCGCCGGCATGGCCGAAGCCGGTGCCGTGGTCCACGGAGGAGCGGATGATGGGCAGACCCAGCGTCACGTTGACGCCAGCCACGGCGTCCCAGTGGCCCTCGGCCTTGTTGTACACAAAGCCCTCCACCTTCAGGGGGATGTGGCCCTGATCGTGGTACATGACCACCACGATGTCGTACCAGCCACCCAGCGCCTTGGAGAACACAGTGTCGGGAGGCGTGGGCTTCTTCTCCACGATGTTGATGCCCTCGGCCAGAGCGATGTCAATGGCGGGCTGGATCTCCTCGATCTCCTCGGTGCCGAACATGCCGTTCTCACCGCAGTGGGGGTTCAGACCGGCGACAGCCAGCTTGGGCTCCTTGATGCCGATGGCCTTGCAGCCCTCGTTGGCGATGCGGATGACATCCAGGACGCGGTCCTTCTTCACCCGGTCGCAGGCCTCCCGCAGGGCGACGTGTGTGGAGACGTGGACCACCCGCAGGTCCTCGTGGGCCAGCATCATGGTGTACTTGCTGGTGTGGGTGTAGTCGGCGTAGATCTCAGTGTGGCCGGAGTAATGGTGGCCGGCCATGTTGATGGCTTCCTTGCTCAGGGCATTGGTGATGGTGGCGTCGATCTCACCGGCCATGGCCAGCTCGATGACCTTCACCACGTACTGGAAGGCCGCCTCGCCGCCCAGAGCGGTGGCACCCAGGCCGAAAGGCTTGGGATTTTCGGGGTCGCCGGGAATGTCCTCCGCCTTGACGATGCCCATATCGTACACGTCGATGACGCCGTACTCATAGTTGGCCTCGCTGATGACTTTGATGGGGCGGATCTTCATGTCAATGTCGGAGACCTTCTTGGCAACCTTAGCGGCATATTCCATAGAGCTGACGTCGCCGATGACAACGGGGCGGCAGCGGTCATAGATAGTCTTGTCGGACAGGGCCTTAACCGTGATCTCCGGACCGTTGCCGAAAGGGTCGCCCATGGAGATACCGAGAATGGGTTTGTTCATATGTACTCCTCCTTAAACGTCTTGGATGAAAGGCCGCACTCAGCAGAGCCCCTTTTCTGCGTTTTCCTTCAGGACAGCCTTCAGCTCCTCGATGCCTTCATCACACAGGTAGTTGAAGGGCTTGCGGCAGTCGCCCACGGGATAGCCCAGCAGGTTGACGGCCTTTTTGATGATGGTGTTGGGGTTGCCGAACTTGAACACACGGGACAGCGTGGCCACAGCGTCCTGGGCCTCCTGGGCCTTCTCGAGATCACCGGCCACAAAGTAGTTGTAAATGGAAGCCAGCGTCTTGGGATACAGGTTGGCACGGCCCGCGATGCCGCCAGCACCGCCTTCCTTCAGGCAGGTCAGGATGTTGCCGTCGTTGCCAGCCAGCACGGCAAAATCCTTGCCGATATCCCGGGTCTCCCGGATATACGCCTTCAGGTTCTCAATGTCGCCGCTGGAGTCCTTGGCACCCATGATGACGTCCACATCTCGGGCCAGCTTGCCCACAGTCTCGGGCAGCAGCTTGTTGCCAGTGCGGGCGGGGATATTGTACAGCACGATGGGAATGCTTACATGCTTGGCCACCTCGCAGTAGTGGTCATACAGCTCCTTCTGGCTGGCCAGGGCGAAGCTGGGGGTGATGATGGACAGGACATCGGCGCCCATCTCCTCGGCCCGCTTGCTCATGTAGATGGTATCACGGGTAGAGATACAGCCGGTGCCGGCATACACGGGGATTCGGCCCTTCACTTGGTCGATGGTGGCCTCCAGGACCTCCTCCTTCTCCTTCATGCTCAGGATATAGCCCTCGCCGTTGGTGCCGAAGGGGAAAATGCCGTGGACGCCGCCGGCAATCTGCCGCTCGATCTGGTTGCGCAGCTCCGGGATATTCACGCTCTCATCAGCGCTCATAGGGGTAACGATAGGAGGAATGATACCCTTAATGGGGACGTTCTTCATAGTCGGTCTCTCCTTATGCAAACTTTTTACAAAACTTCCTGATAGATCCGGCGGGCATCGTCGGGGGTGACCTCCCGCATATTGTTCACCAGCAGGCGGGTGACTTCCATGCCGGAGGCGACCAGGGCTTCCAGATCCTCCCTGGGCACGCCGAACTCGGTCAGACTGGTGGGAATGTCCAGGTGCTTCACAATGCCCTCCAGCTTGGCGATGACGGCCGCGCTCTTCTCCTCCACAGTCTTGGCATCGCCCCGCAGACAGCGGTCATAGGCCTCGGCCAGGCGCTCCCGGCAGGCGGGCTCGTTGAACCGCATGACAGGGGCCAGCAGGATGGCGTTGGACACGCCGTGGGCGATGTGATACTTGCCGCCCAAGGGATAGCTCAGAGCGTGTACGGCGGTGGTGCCAGAGGCGGTGATGGCCACGCCGGCGTAGAAGCTGGCGATCTGCATCTTGTTCTTGGCGTCCATGGCCTCGGGATCGTCGCAGGCCCGCTCGATGTTGTTCAGGATCATGTCCAGAGCCTGCATGGCGAAGATGTCGCTGAAGGGGTTGGCCTTGTTAGAGGTCCAGCACTCAATGGCGTGAGCCAGGGCGTCTACGCCGGTGGCGGCGGCAATTTTCCGGGGCAGCTTCTTGATCATAACGGCGTCCAAAATGACGTAATCCGCGATCATGTTGGTGTTCACGATGCCCACCTTCAGCTGCTTCTCAGGCACGGCCACGATGGCGTTGGGCGTGGCCTCAGAGCCGGTGCCGGCGGTAGTGGGGATCATCAGGGTCTTGATGCACTTCTTGGCGCGGCCGGGCTCATCCAGCAGCTCCTTGATGCCGTACTCATCGGTCATCAGGATGGAAGCCAGCTTGGCAGTATCCTGCACGCTGCCGCCGCCGACAGCCATGATAAAGTCAGCACCGTATTCCTTGCACTGGTCCACCAGCTTCTGGGCTTCCATGTAGGAAGGCTCGGCAGGCAGGTCGTCCAGAACGGTGTAAGCCACACCGGAAGCCTTGACACGGGCCATGGGGAAGTCCAGCAGGCCCGCGCCCTCGATGCCCTTGTCGCTGAACACAGCCAGGCGCTTCACATGGTTTTCCGCGAAGATATCACAAATCTTCTCCAGGGCGTCCTCGCCGCTGAATACCGCATGAGGCATTTTCAGATTATATTTGGTCAGCATACTGCGTCCTCCTTTTGACTTCCGGCTCTTACGAAAGCTGCCAGCTTACAGAACAGGTCAGGTTCTCCAAATCCGCCGGATTTTGAGATAATGTAATAGGTTTTTCCCCGATAAACAAAGTTGGTCAGCACCGCACCCGTAGTGAGTTCCCGCACAGGCGTCAGCTCTGCGGTACCCACCGTCCGCATCAGGGCCAGTAGCGTATCGCCGCCGGTGCAGAGGATGGCGGCGTCCAGCCCACCATCCAGCAGCCGCTTCATCAGGTGGGCCAGTTGGGTGGAGATGCGGACCCGCAGGTCCTCGGTGGTCAGTCCGTGGGTCTTGGCGTAAACCGCTGTGTCGTCCAGTCCCATGGGATCATTGACATCCAGAATACAGCGTCCGCTGTTCCGGGCTTGCTCCAGCCATATCCGAATCTTGATACCGCAGTCCTCACTCTCCAGCCAGGCCGGTTCCAGCTTTTGCACCGGCTCCAGGTGGATATGGACAAAACCGTTCTGCTCAGCCCACCGCATCTGCCGCAGGGTCACAGGGTTCACACTGCCGCAGGCCACGAAGAAGGCGGACGGCAGTTGAGGCATTTGCGGCTCGGTGCCATTTAGTCCAAGAACATCGGCCAGCGCCGTGGCAAAGCCCGCGCAACCGGCGGAAAGGCGCAGCCGCTCAGTTCCCAGTTCTCCGCCGATGCGGGCCAGGTCTTCATCGGTTGTGGCATCGTAAACCTGGATGCCAGGGGCTCCAGGGACTGCCGCTTCATCCAGACGGTGGAGGACTACCGGTACCTCTGTCTGCCCGCCGACGATCTGCGCCACCGCGGAGGCCTTCACTGGCTCGAAAGGGTCTTTTCCGAACACACTCTCCGCCACGGGAACACCGTCCACATAGTGGACACCATTCCGGGTGACCCGCCCCATCTTAGGGAAGGCCGGTAGGAAGGCGATGGTATCCGATCCGGCAGCATCCATGACCGCCGTCAGCTCGCTTCCGATGTTGCCCCGCAGTGCTGAGTCCGTTTTTTTGTATATGTAAGGGATACCAGCCTCCCGGGCATTCCGGGCTGTGCGATACACCACGTCGTAAGCCTCTTCCGGCGGCAGGTGCCGGGTCTCCGCCACCATCACCAGGACCTCTGCGTCCGCCAGAGTGAAGTCATAAGCCAGATCCGTCACAACGCGGGTGGCCGCGCCTCTGGCCGCGAACTGTACGCCCGTATCCAGTGCGCCTGTAAAATCATCTGCAATGATTAGCAGCTTTACCATCCACTCACCTCCTGTCCGTTCATTTATGAAACAATTTCCTGCCGTTTGTAAATTTTTTCAAAATCTTTGCCTTGTTTTTTCTTCCTTTGTGCCTATTGTATAAATTTTCTCCTACTTTATCAATCTTTTTCCGATGTTTTATAGTTTATTTTTGAAACGCAAAGAAAAAGACTTGCTGTATTTTTGTTTGTTTGGTATAATATGTTCAAATATTAAACATACAGGAGGAGCTTATGAATCATCGCATCCGTGTACTTGGCATTGCGCCTTATGAGGGCATGAAAACTTTAATGTCCAGTGTAGTGGCGGATTATCCTCAAATCGATTTGACACTGTTTGTCGGCGACATGGAGCAGGGCCTGGAAATCGCCCGGAGTAATTTCCACGGTGATTACGATGTCGTCATCTCCCGCGGCGGCACCGCTAAAATGCTACAAAAAAACCTAGCTCTTCCGGTCATTGAGATTGATATTTCCATGTATGATATCCTCTGCGCTTTAAAGCTGGCGGATGGACTCACCGGCAAAACCGCCATGGTCTCCTTTGCCAACATCACCAGCAGCGCTCATCTTCTGTGCGACCTGATGAAGTATAACATGGATATCTATACCATCGACTCGGCAGAGGCTGTGGAACCCACTCTGCGGCAGCTTCAGAAAAACGACTACCAGTCCATCCTCTGTGACATGATCTCCAACACAACCGCTAAACGGCTGGGCCTGAATTCCTTCCTCATCACCTCCGGCGTCGACAGCATCCGCAAGGCCTTTGACCAGGCGCTATTGCTGTGCCGTAGCCAACAGCGCCTGAGGGATGAGAATCAGTTTTTCCGCCAGCTGATCCAGGGGCAGATCGGACAGACCATGGTCTTTGATCAGGACGGAAACCTGTTTCTCTCCACGCTGGACGACCCAAAGCCGGAGCTACTGGAGCTGCTGCGCCGGGACCTTCCGGAATCCCAGCTGGGGGCGGAACGCCGCATCACCCGGAATTTGGGCAGGATGCTCTATGCCATCCGCGCCCGGCGCATCTCCACAGGCAGTCTTACCTACACCGCTTTCTTTTTCGATGCCCGAAAAACGCCTCTCTCCCCAAATCAGGTAGGCATTCGTTTTTCCACCCGTCCGGAAGCGGAAAACGCCTTTTACAGCAGCATTTTCAGCTTCGCCGGTAGTATCAGCGACTATCAGCAAGATATTGAACACATCAGCCAAAGCACCGCGCCGGTCATGGTCACTGGCGAGGATGGCACCGGGAAGGAGTCCATCGTCAGCGTCCTCTACATGCGAAGTCCCTTGCGGAACGCCCCTCTGGTATCCATCAACTGCAGCCTCCTAAACGACAAGAGCTGGGCCTTTTTACTGGAGCACCACAACTCTCCCCTGGCAGACCAGGGTAATACGTTATATTTTGCTAGTATCGACGCCCTGTCCGAGGAACGGCGGCAGCAGCTTTTGGCCGTTCTCTCCGAAATGGATGTATGCCGGCGGAACCGGGTCATCTTCTCCTGTGTCTGCCAGCCCGGAGAATACACTTCCGCCGTGGGCTCTCTGTTTATGGACAAATTGTGCTGTCTCTCCCTCTATCTACCGCCGCTGCGGCAAATGGCGGAGCGCATCCCCGCTTTGGTCAATCTATCTCTCAGCCACCTGAATGTGGATCTGCCCCGGCAAATCGTGGGAGCAGACCCAGAAGCCATCACATTACTCCAGAACTTCCAGTGGCCGCATAACTACACCCAATTTCGCCGGGTCATCGGAGAACTGGCTGTCACTGCGACTGGGTCCCTCATCACGGCAGAAAATGTCCGACAGGCCCTACGGAAGGAACGCCATGTAGGCGCTTTCTCTCCCTGTGCGGAAAATGCCGCCGCCCCTCTAAATCTAAACCGAACGCTGGATGAGATCAGCCAGGATGTGGCACGGCGAGTAGTGGAAGAATCCGGCGGTAACCAGACTGTAGCCGCTAAGCGCCTAGGCATCAGCCGAACCACCCTTTGGCGGTTACTCCAGCCCAAGCACTAAGCTGCGACAACAAAATGAAAAGGCGGCGAATAACGCCGCTCTTTTACAATTGCGATTCTTTATTTTTCAGAGTTCTCTTCTGAAATCAGTCAAAATTACTACTGTATGTTGAACAGCAATACGGAAATTTGCGTAAAGTGATGTTCATCTGAATACCAAATCAGGAAAGGTGGATGCCTGGCCTCCGTCCTTTTGCAACAATGTACCTTCAGCTTAAGTCATTAAAGTTATGCTTGAATAAGCAAGAAATTACTTACGGCTCCATTTTGGAAAGTGCGATAGTGTTAACAAAGAAAACTTTTTCTTTCTCCTCACTGCTCAGGGCAACTGCTCTAGCGAAATCGCACGGTCCACCATGCGACTGGCCCGGCGGAGCTTCCATGCCATACTGTTCAGGCACTTCTCCCTCAACTTTTTCAACGCCTGCTTTTTCGCCTTCTCCACGCCGTCCTCCCGCAGTCTGTTTCGGATTGCGATCTCCCGCAGGTCCGTTTTTGTGTAACCCAAAGCGCCGAAGCTCCTGCCCAGAATATCCTGCTCCCGCTTGGACAGGCTTCGGAATTGCTCACGCAGAGACTTCATCGTAAGCGCCCGAAGGACGATCTCCTCCGCAGATGCAGACAACCGATCAGACATGAGATACTCAAATATATCTCCGTCCTCCTCCGGGATCGGCAAGTCATAGACAGAGAAAAAATGCGTGGGATAGGCTACCGCCTTGGCTACTTCCGCTAAAGAAACGCCCAGCTCTCCTGCGATTTCGCTCATCTCTTTTCCATCCCGGTGATAGAGCATCTGCGCCTTGCGTACCAGCCCCATGCTGTCCCGGTCCAGGGAAAGGGTACCCATGCTGGCTTCTAGGAGCCGCCGCATCGCACCGTCCAGAAATGGTACAACATAGGTTCCGAACGCTCCCTTGGAGCTATCGTAGCCGCCATTCCTGACGCACTCGATTAATGCCAGCCTCCCAACGCTCTCCAATTCGGAGAGCGTTTCTTTCGTATAATCACTCCAACCTCCGTGACTGCCGGGGCGCAGGCAATTGTATTGTCGGGCGATCCACTGCGCTTGTTTCCGAATCAATTCAGCATACCTATCACACAGTTCCGTCAGCGCGGTCTGGTCTCCCTGCGCGATTCGATCCAGCAATTCCTGGTCGCTCATGCGTCCCCACCGCCCTTTCGGGGACGCCCTCTGGGTTTCGCCTTCCGGGTAACACCGCAGTATGGGTAAAGTCTCTCACTGGAGATGGACCGCTCAAAGTCCGCGTTAGAGACATCTGCCTTGTTGAGCGCATTGAACAGCATGTCCCGGACCGTATCCTTCAGCCGCCGCGCTTCCTCCGCCGTGATAACGTCGCGCTTTTGGTCCTTCCGTATCCGTTCAAAAGCGGCGAGCTTCGCCTGGAGCTTCGGCACATCCCGCGCCAGTTCCTTCTGCACTTCGTAGGTTCCGAACTGTCGGCAGGTATACTGGGGCGCATGGGGACATGCTCCCTCACAATATAGTGCATGAGCGCCGCCCTTCACCAGAAAGTATTTTTTGCAGACAACACACTGGCGGATGTTGTGTCCGGCATTCAGAGCCGTCATGTAATCCGCCTTCAGCAGCATCTGCAAGCTGTCGGTGGTGTGCTCCTGGCAAATGGCGAAGCGCTTGTCCGGCAGCTCCCGCGGCACATAGCTCACGACGCAGTGGTCATATTTCTGATAAAACGGCTGCTCCAGGCTTCTGGGATTGACGATCAGCTTCTCCACCAGCCGCTCATCGTTGTAGAGCTGATAGAGGGAGGCGGCATAGTTCTCCGGGGAGTTATGCTCCAGCTTGGCGAGGAGGAAGTGGATGAAGTTATGGATGGTAGGATTGAAGCACGCGACGTCGCCCAGATAGCGTTCATAGCGCTTCATCTGCTTCCGATAATAACTCCACTTCGTTTTCCGCCCTCCGGGAATAATCAGAAGCGGAACTGGGATCTGGCCGGTTGTCTCCGCCTGCTCCGCCATGTCTCCCCATTGCTCTATGGAAAAATCCTCATAGTCCAGATCTTCTTCCGGCAGCAAGGAGCGGAACTCGGTGTACTGCTGGGTCTCGTCGAAAAATTTGCTGTCATCCCGAAGCAGGATCTGAAACACCCGGAACTCCATCATCCGCTTACGCAAAGCCACGAACTGGTGGTTGAGCTTCCACCAAAATTCCCGGTCCTGGGTTCGCTCGTACTGCTCCGCAAGGTCCTTCATGCACTGGATGTTTTTATGGATGCGCTGATAGTCCTTCAGTGACAGGTTCAAAATATCCGCTGTCAGTTCGCCTGTGGAAAATAATTCCCCGCCGTACTCGATCGCATCCCCGTGGATATAGAAAACGATATCCCCATCCATGCGCTTGCCTCCCTCGAAATAAATTGTCCCCCCTGGAAAATAATTCGTCCCATCTTTTTATTATCTTATCAAAATCTCCGACACAATACAAGCAGAAGGGCATCAGCGTCGCCGCTGATGCCTTTACTTTCTGCAAAGGAGAAATCGAAAATGAAACAGTCACAGTACAACTCTTACGATGACCTGCCTCTGTTCCTCAACGCCAACATGGTGGCGAAGGTGCTGGGGGTATCGTCCTCCACCAGCTATGAGCTGATGCATGAGCCGGACTTCCCAGTACTGAATGTCGGCAGCAGGATGGTGGTTCCCAAGGAAGCGTTCATCCAGTGGGTCACCAAGCACACGGAAGGGGGTGTCCGCGAATGACTGCGCTCACCTACCAGAAAGATGCGAGAGCGTATCGGTTCTCGCTGCCCAACGAAATTTGGGGGCTGAAACTTCCGCCTCCCGCCTTCAGTATCCTCGCCTATCTCTGCTATCTCAACAGCCACCATAAGGGTGATGCCGTTCCAAGTGTGGATGAGATCGCAGCGCTACTCCACATGAGTCCAGACATGGCAGAAAAGCAGTTGGATACTCTGGTCAAACGAAATCTGATCTCGCCGCAGATGGTTCCGGTATTCAGTCGCAAACACACAGGAAAGTTTTTCTCCCTCCCTAACGAAATCTTTTCTCTGGACCTGGGGCATGGCGCGATCACCGTCTATGCCTACCTGCTCTACTGCGAAGACCGCAGCAGCCATCAATGCCATCCCAGTTACAACACCATCTCCGCCACTGTGGGGCTGGCCGTGAACACGGTGATGAAACACATCGCCAAACTGGAGGACAGGCAGTTTATCACAGTAGAGCACACCAGCTATTTCGACCGCCAGGGAATGAAGTGGAACGGCAACAACTGCTACACCATTCTGCCGATCCAGGAAGCCGTCGACCATTCCTACGAGCGGCAGATGGTGAAACTGGAGGAAGTCACGGAGCGTCAGCGGGTAGCAGAGGAACTGCAAAAACAAGGCCGTGTTCGCCCCTGTGAGCCGCTGTGTGCGGCTTTGCCGGGAGCAGCGAGAACAGATACCGGCCAGGCCTATTCGAACGGATTTGGACCGCCTTTCGAGAGCTGACGGAGGACAAAATAAGGGCTCCCGCCGAAACCCAGCGAAGCGGGTTCGGTGGGAAAAGGAGGAGCAGCGAAATGAACGAGTTTTCGCCCATTTGGGGTGGAAGCGAGGGATATGGAGACAGCGATGACGTGAAGCAGGATAAACACCAGGCGTCAAGTGCGACGCTCTGTTCGGTCACTTCTGCCCGCAGTGCGGGCAGTTACGGGGTTTTCAGGGAGTTCCAAAGTGGGGTCAAAATCGAAGGGGTGCTATCACTTCTGCGGTCGTTATCCCTGAAAGCCTACACCCACAAGAAAAAAGTAGGGGTCATGCCCCGGAAAGGAGCTCATTTTGAGCAAGAAAGAAAAATTTGCCCTCTATCTCACCCCTGAGAAAAAGGCACGCTTGGAGCGACGATATCAGGAGGACGGCAGCCGCAGCATCACCGGATTCATTGAGCGGGCCATCGATTTCTACCTGGACTATCTCAGTGCCAACAACGCTGGGCTGTTCCTCCCCACCTCCATCCAGTCCTATCTGGACGGTCGAGTGGGGCAAATGGAAAACAAAATGGCATCGCTGGCTTACAAGCAGGCGGTGGAGTTGGACATGCTGTCCGGAATCATTGCGGACAGTTTTCAGTTCAGTGAGGAGGACCTGCGCCGACGCCGTGCGGAGAGCGTCCGAAATGTGAAACAGACCAATGGCCGCATCTCGTTCGAAAAACGGGTGCGGGAATCCTGGGAGGACGATGACGGATGGCAAGACTGATCGTCAAAAGCCCGTACATCAAGTGCGGAGTCGGTCACTCAGCAGGCGGATACATGCGATACATCGCCACCCGCGAGCGGGTCGAGTTGATCCAGGATGACCGTCCGCCAACAAGAAAGCAGGAACAGCTTATCGCAAAACTGGTGAAGGATTTTCCTGACGCAAAGGAGATGGGTGAGTATGGTGACTACCAAGAACGCCCCACCAAGGCCAATGCCTTCGTCTTTATCTCTCAGGCGTTGGAGGAAAACTGGAGCGATGTTCAGAAATCGGATGGCTACATGAAGTACATCGCAACACGGCCAAGGGCAGAACGGCTGGGCTCCCATGGTCTCTTCGGTGACAAAGATGGCGTGGAGCTGGACAAGGCCATGGCGGAACTGGAGAACTACACAGGTAACGTGTGGACACACATCATCTCCCTGAAGCGAGAGGACGCAGAACGGTTGGGCTACGACAATGCCAGGGCGTGGAGGAATCTCCTCCGCGCCCACCGCAACGACATCGCCGCCGCTATGAATATTCCGCCCCAAGGCTTCCGCTGGTATGCTGCCTTCCATGATGAGGGCGACCATCCCCATGTACACATGATGGCATGGTCCGTAAAGCCGGGACAGGCGTATCTATCTCAGGACGGCATCCGCCAAATCAAATCCAAGCTCACCAACGATATCTTCCAGCAAGAAATGCTCCACCTCTATGAGCAGAAAACGGTTTCCCGTGACCAGCTGGTGCGGGAAGTGCGGCAGGCCATGCGGGAGTTGGTCCAGCAGATGCGAACCAGGATCTGCGACCACCCCGAGGTGGAGCAACTCATGCAGGAGCTGGCTCTCCAACTGGAAACCGTCAAGGGGAAGAAGTCCTACGGCTACCTTCCGAAGAAGCAAAAGGCGCTGGTAGATGAGATTGTGGACCAGATGGAGCAGCTCCCGACCGTGGCCGAGTGCTACGAACAGTGGTGGCAGCTGCAAGGTCAGGTGGAAGATTTCTATTCCGAGAAGGAACGGCACCGTCCGCCGCTGTCACGGCAGAAGGAATTCCGCCAAATCAAGAATGCGGTCATCCAGGAGGCGGAGATGATCCGGCTGGGAGAGATCACCTTCGAGGATGATAACCTGGACCAGAGTGATGAGGCAGAGAAAGATGAAAATATGTCCTGGTACTTCCGGACGCTGCGGATAGACGTTCAGGATGAATACTCGTCACTGGCAGAACGGGATGATGCCGTGGAAAGTATGCGGGAACTTGCAGAGAGCGGCAACGCCCATGCGCAATATTTTATGGGAAAGCTGTATCGGGACGGCCCGCTGCTGCCGCCGGACTGGGTGATGGCCCGGTACTGGTTTGACAAAGCGGTGAAGCAGGGATATGCAGCGGCTCAGTATGCTTTGGGAAAATTGTATCTCTCTGATGATGCCAGCGTCCATGATTCCGAGCTTGGAATCCAGTGGTTGGAACACGCCGCCTACAACGGAAACCACGATGCATCCTACCGTCTGGGCAAGGAATATATGAGAGGCGAGGCAGTAAGAAAAGATACCCGCAAGGCTATGGATCACATCTACACCTCCGCCCAGGCCGGAAATCCCCATGCGCAGTATCTGTTGGGAAAGCTGCTGCTCCAAGGGAAGATGGTCGAGCGTGACAAAGAGGAGGGCATCCAATGGCTGTCTCAGGCGGCGGAGCAAGGACACAGCTATGCGCAGTGCCTTTTGGAAAGGCAGAGTGCTTCGACAGCGCCGGAGGTGTTCCTTGCAGTGACGAGACTGCTCCATCACATGGCAAATATCTTCCAGGACAACTCCCTGCCGCAGAGCGGCACGGGGCTCACCCACATCGACCGCAAGCGCCGTCAAAAGCTGCGGGAGAAACGTCTCGTCCATGGCCACAAAGAGGACGATCATGAGGAGCAGCAGTATGGCGGTTGGAATATGACGATGCATTAGAACTGCGTGCTTTCGCAAAAGTCTGAAAACGTCGAATCCTTTAGGGCCTTTCTTGCTGGGTCCTTTACATGTTGTGTTTGCAAAAATCATCAAAGCAACTCAACAATCATGAAAGGAGGAAGCCTGATAAGGCAAAAAAGATAGCTCTCCTGCTGGGAGAGCTATCTACAATTTCAGTTGATTAAAAACGCCATTCTCAAAAGAGCTTTCTTGCTGAGCGAAGAGCACGGTCAGTCCATCACATCATCGTGTTGAACGTAAGTCCAGGGCCTATAGCCGCCTCTTGCACCCTTCGTTCTAACTCGTCGATAGACGGGCTTTGCTTCAGCTGACAGGCCTCCTCCTTATGGCGCAGTCGAAGGATAGATCGTTGCATATCCTGAAGTTCCTCATCAGGCCAAGGTCTGTTCCAATATTGACGTAATACTTCGGATGGACACTCCGCAGTCCCACAGCTATCGTAAATTTTTGTCGGTGTTCTATCCCAAATGGTAATTCCAGAAATCACAGGATCATCACGAAGAACGTCGAGGTTATCTGGCAGGACACGAACGACATAGTCATGGGCTTCCATGGCTGTCGCTCTCGGAATCGTTCCTCTTTCGTTCATTTCATAGAAGCGGAGGAGTGTGCTGCAAAGGGAGTGTTCTGGCCTGGTAGCAATGACTGCAAGTTCGACCCGATAACCTTTTTTAACAAGAAGTTCGGCCGTACGATGCGGAACATCCGTGGTGCGTCCAGTGCCTTCAATGATCAGATGGATGCCCCGCTCTGATGTTTCATGGATCAGCCGCTCCGTCACCGCACCAGAAAACCCACTGGTCATCTGTACAGAATCCGATCCATACCGGGCATACAATTCTTTGTAATTGGGGTGGAAACGCCGATACTCATCTGCATTAATAAAATACACGTTGCCGCACAGAAGTTTGTTCAGCATGGAAGAAAGTACTGTCTTGCCAGCACCCGGCTGCCCAGCCAAAAGTATTGCCCGTGGCTCCGATTGCCGATTGTACCTTGCAGCGTAATTCCGCTCACTGGCAACAACCGCCTCCACATCACTCGGCAGAAAATCAGCAGGATTTTTTTCAATGCCCATTTTGCTCACGCCTCAATACCAGCGTAAAACTTACGAGCAAAATCAAACTGCGTTTCGATCTGATCCAATTCGGCCTCAGTATCCGCCCCCAGAATGCTGCTCTTGGCGTTCCATACCAGACCGTAAACAACATTAACTGGATCTTTTTTGTCAGAGGGAGAAATATGGTTATTCCTTGCAAAATGGAAAAGTGACCCGAGAATGTCGGCCCCCTTTTCAAGCAGGACTTCCTGTCTGAGGGAAAACTCATAATTGCTCACATGAAAGACCTCCTCGCTCGATCTGTAAATACAGTATATGCACTATACGATAGAACCGTACCGGAAATCAGCGTTCCTATCTTCGGAGATCATTGTAGCATACCACAAACAGAGTTGCAAATCAAAAAGGTAATCGACCGTTGCGGCGCAAAAATAATCGTGAAAGCACCCCTTCCGAATTGTCGGCTGGGTACGGATATACCCCCACGGCTTCGGCTCCAACCTGACGGTGTTCACCGTCACGGCCCCCGATAGAATTCCCGAAAAGGCTGCATCGAACTGGGAGAACTCTCCCGGCCATCTGGCAACGATGATTGATCCGAACTGTGATACCGTCGGCGTCGGCGTTACCATCGATAACGGTAGAGCCTTCTGCTACATGTTCGTAGGCAATCCGACAGCGCATAATCCCTATGCATAAGAGGAGCTCAGATGGGCCGCATCCAAAATTGGATGCGGCCCATTGCAGTTCACTCTGAACTTGATAATTTTCTGATAATTGTTGTCATTTGGGATGGCTATTCAGCAGTGGTTGCGGTATTGTGTGTCGTTGACAGGAGGTGGCACACCATGCATGACTACATGAAAGCCCTTTACCACAGGTTTGAGGCAGAAGACGAGTCAGGCCTGCGAAAAGTTCTCACAGAGAAAAAGCAGCTAACAATACCGTCAAAAACTGCGATGGTGTAAACAAAGAAGAGTTCCTACAGAGGAGGCGATTCAAATGAGTAAACGCAGGCCGTCCGGCGACGGCATGGTGCGCAAAAAGGACGATGGCCGTTGGGAGGGCCGCATCGTGATCGGCCATAAGGAAAACGGCGACAGCATCTTCCGCTACATCTACGCACCCACGCAAAAAGAGTTGACCGCAAAGCTCCGCCAGGAGATCACCGCCTACCAGGGCGTTGACCTGACCGAGGACAGCAAGCTCACCCTGAGCGAATGGCTGGACTACTGGCTGGATGCGATCATGGCCGGAACCATCCGGCCCAGCACACTAAACGGATACCGCAGATACTCAAATCTCTACATAAAGCCATACCTCGGAGACAAGCAGATTTCAAAAATCACCCCGGCGGATGTACAGAAGATGTACGAAGTTCTGAAAGCACGGGGGCGTGTCAAGGAACACGCTCAATACGGTCACCAGCTATCCGGCAGCATGGTACACAGCATCCACACCATGTTCCACGAAGCCATGAAAGCGGCGAAGGAATCCCATATCATTGCCAAAAATCCCACCGAGAATATCCCGGTTCCAAAAGCGAATCCCAAACCCAAGCAGATCCTGAATGATGACCAGTTGGAACAGTTCATGGAGGCAATCAAACACGACGCCGTCTGGCATGACTTCTTCTACACAGAGCTGACCACCGGTCTGCGGCGGGGTGAGCTCTGCGGACTCATGTGGGCGGACTTCGATGAAGCAGCCAGAACACTGGCAGTAAGGCGAACCATCCACATGGAGAAAGGCGGCAGGCTGGTGGCCGGTGCCACCAAGACCGGGCGAGGGACCCGAAATATCCTGCTACCAACAAGTACTGCCCAGCTTCTGTCGGAACGCAAAAAGCATTCCTGGTCAGAGTGGATCTTCCCGAATCCGCTGAAGCCCGAATCCCCTACCAATCCCCGCTCCGCATACGGCCACCTGAAGGCCTTGCTGGACTCCGCTGGCCTGCCCAACATTCGGTTCCACGACTTGCGTCATACCTTCGCCACCCATGCCCTGGCCTCCGGCGTGGACGCCAAGACGTTGTCCGGCATTCTGGGCCATACAAAGGCATCCTTCACGCTGGATACCTACACCCATGTCACTGGAGATATGCAGCGCACCGCCGCCGAAATCGTCGGAGATTTTATGACAGAAATCCTGGGAGAGGAGATGAAACCTTGGCAAAACGCAGAAAACGAGGGGACGGGAGCGTCCATCTGAGAAAAGACGGCCGCTGGGAGGGCCGGGTAGTCATTGGCTATGATGACAACGGCTATCCCAAGACAAAGAATGTGCTGGCAAAAAACAAGAAAGAGTGCCTACAAAAGCTGAAAGTCCTGAAAGACAGCCTGAAGAAAGTAGAGCCGGAACGACTGTCATCCGATATGTGTTTTGGAGCATGGCTGGATCACTGGTACCAGAACCAATGCAAGCCTACGATTGGAGCAAAGACACAAACGGACTACGAGAACCGCATCTACCGGCACATCATCCCGGAAATCGGCCAAATCCCGCTGAACAGGCTTACCGCAGCAGACCTTCAACAGTTCTACCGCCAGCTCAAGCAGGGCGGCCGCCTCCAGGCTGTGGAACAATATGGCCCCGGACTCTCTGACCGTATGGTGAAGTGCTGCCATGTAACCTGCCGGACGGCGCTGGACCAGGCGGTAAAACAGGGCCTCATCCTGAAAAATCCCGCCGATGCCTGTAAGACGCCGACGCTCCGTCCGAAGGAGATGCAGGTATTGTCTCCGGAGGAGATTCGGCGTCTGCTGATACAGGCCCGTGAGAACGACTGTTATGAGCTTCTGCTATTAGAACTCTCCACTGGTCTGCGTCGGGGCGAAATCCTGGCCCTCCAATGGGATGACTTGGATCTCTGCACAGGAATACTGCGGATCGAACGGCAGGTCCAGCGGGTGCGCAGAGAACTGGTGATCTCCGCCCCTAAGACGAAGAGCTCTTGTCGGAGCATCATTCTGCCGACCCCCATTCTGGGTGTCCTGCGAGACTACCGGCAGAGTATCCGTTCCAGGTGGATGTTCCCTTCTCCGAAAAAGGAGGACTCCCCACTGGACCCGGCCGCCGTCCGGAAGAAGCTGGCCAAGGTTCTGAATCGGGCGGACTGCAAGCACATCCGCTTTCACGACTTGCGGCATACCTTCGCCACCAACGCGCTGGAACACGGCATGGACACCAAGACGCTGTCCACCATCATCGGCCATGTGACGTCCGCCACCACACTGAACGTCTATGCCCATGTCACCGACACCATGCGGGAGAATGCCGCCGCCAGCATCGACCGAGGGATCGCCGGGATCGAACCGCCGCGCTGGCCATCCTCCCCGGCTAAGCCAAAAGCCGCAAAAACGGACTTCCAGCCGGTGAAGGGGAAATACCGGAAGCCGGGAACAGGTTGTGTCAGCCAAATCGGCGAACACCTCTGGGAGGGCCGCTACTCCCCGAAAATCAACGGGAAACGAATGGCACGCAACGTCTACGCCCATACAGAGGCGGAATGCGAAGAGAAACTGGCCCATATGATCCGGGAGATGAAAGCAGAAATCGCCGCTAAGAAAGAGCGGCAAAAGCAGGCAGAACTGACAGGTTGAACAAACGGGCCCCCGAGGGCGAATCGTCCTCGGAGGCCCAAATTTTTTCTGACTGTGGCTGGCCGTGTGGTCAGGGGCAAAACAAGGTTACATAACTCTCGAGTAAATTGCATAAAAAGTTACGAAAAAGCACCGTTTTCATCAGAAAACGGTGCTTTTTATGGTGGACGATACAGGACTCGAACCTGTGACCCCCTGCACGTCAAGCAGGTGCTCTAGCCAGCTGAGCTAATCGTCCGAAGCGGAACGTGTATATATTACATGAGTTCCGCCGCTTTGTCAAGCCTTTTTTCGTTTTTTCTCAAAAAGTTTTCCAAGGCGCTTTATGTCGGCAAATTTTTCCGACAGGCAGCTCCCTTTCAGCGCTTATTCCACGTTGAACTGCCGCAGGCCCGCCAGGTCTGTGACCGGCAAGGAGAATGCCAGCGCCTGGGCCTCCGTCTGCATTCCGGCCTTTTCCATAATGGCCTTCATGATGGGCTTCCGGGTCTCCGCCGAGGCGAGAATGAAGATCAGCTCCTTCTCAGACGCCAGCGACACTCCAAAGAATTTCTTCGCCAGCTCCGTTCCGGTCCCCTTTGCGTGGACCGCCGTGCCGCCGGTGGCTCCTGCCGCCCGGGCTGCGTCCATAACCTGATCCGTAGCGCCCTGATTGGCGATCACAACGATCAGCTCGTGGGTCAATTTCTTTTCCATGCGGTCCTCCGCCTCCCCCTGTAACAAATAATTTTTGGCAGACGCGCCGCCGATGCTGGACACCGGCACCGCCATCATAACGCCTCGGCCCGGAACATCCAGCCAGAGGTCCTTGGCAGCTTTCCGGAGCAGCCCCTTCCGGCTGGGCAGCATACACAGCAGCACTGCCTTTTCCGTAGCTTCCAGCCCCAGACAGTCTAAAACCTCAGTGGTGGCGGTGCCACGGCCCAGAGCCGTGAGCACCAGCGTTGCCCCCTGTTCCCGGAACCAAGCGGAGAAGTCTCCGCCCCGGCTCCGGTCCGTGATGGTAAGGATCAGATCAGCAGACATATAACTTCCCCCCTTACAGTTCGATGATCTCGTCGTCTGCCGCCGGCATCTCCGGTGCAGGCGCGGCAGGTGCTTCCGCCGCGGCCTTCTTCAGCTTGAGCTGATAGACAAGGCCCAGCAGTTGGATGGTGATAAGCGGCGTCATGGCCACCATGGCCACTACGCCGAAAGCGTCTGTTACCACATTGCCGCCCAGGGTCTCACAGGCCCCCATAGCAAAGGGCAGCAGAAACGTGGCCGTCATGGGACCAGAGGCCACGCCGCCGGAGTCGAAGGCGATGGCGGTGAAGATCTTCGGCACCACGAAGGATAAGCCGATGGCGCACAGGTATCCCGGCACCAGCAGGACAAAAATAGAAACGCCCGTCAGCACACGCAGCATGGCGAGACCAATGGACACCGCCACGCCGATGGACAGGCTGGTGCTCATGGCCTTGCCGGGGATAGCCCCGGAGGTCAGCTCCTCCACCTGCCGGTTCAGCACATGGACGGCAGGCTCCGCCTGCACGATGAACCAGCCCATCAGCATACCGATGGGGATCAAAACCCAGCTTTGCTCCAAAGCCGCGATCTGGCGGCCCAAATAGCTGCCGGCGGGTAAAAAGCCCACATTCACGCCGGTCATAAACAGAACCAAACCGATATAAGTATACAGGAGTCCCACAGTGATTTTCAACACATTTTTTCGAGGCAAATGCAGAGACGTCACCTGAAACACGGCGAAAAAGGCCGCAATTGGCACCAGCGCCGCCCCCATTTCCTTCGCATAGACCGGAAGGCCTTGGGCGAACAGCCTCCACAGCTCCCGGCTGTCCCCGGCCTCCGGCACTACGGAGGGCACATAGCTTCCCGCTGCCGGGTATGCCAGTGCCAGCGTCAGCACCGCCAGCACCGGCCCCACGGAGCACAGCGCCACCAGACCGAAGCTGTCCTCGCCGGCCTTGCCGTCGCTTCGGGTGGAGGACACACCCAAGCCCAGCGCCATGATGAAAGGCACGGTCATAGGCCCGGTGGTCACGCCGCCGGAGTCAAAGGCCACCGCCAGAAAATCCTTAGGGGCAAAGGCCGCCAGAGTAAAGATCACGATGTAGGACGCGATGAGCAGGCCGTTCAACGGAATCTGGAACAGGATGCGCAGCAGCGCTACCACCAGAAAGATCCCCACGCCCACGGCCACCGCCCCGATCAGGACGACGTTAGGGATCCCCGGCACCTGCCCCGCCAAAACCTGAAGATCCGGCTCGGAAATAGTGACGATGATGCCGATAAGCAAGCTGACGCACACCACCACCCACAGCTTCCGGGATTTGGTCATCTGTGCGCCCACCCGCTCACCAATGGGGAGCATGGCGGTATCCGCGCCCAGAGTAAACAGGCCCATACCCACGATCAGCAGCACGGCGCCTACCAAGAACGCCAGCAGCACGTCCGTTGGGACCGGAGCCGCGGTAAAACACAAGATCAGCACGATCAGGGTAATGGGCACCACGGAGGCCAGCGCCTCCCTCACCTTTTCACCCAATATCGTTTTCGTCTGGCCGATCTGGTCCCGCCACTTCTTCCGCAGTCCTGCAAACAAACGCACCGCCTCCTTCTCTGATGATCACTTGATGGATTTATCATACCATTTTTCACCTTAGCATCGCAACTTTTTGTCGAAATCTTTTCAAATTATTAACAATATATGTGAAAAGTGCTGTGCACGCCCTTGTTATTCCGCAAAAACTGCCCGGCTGTTGCCGGGCAGTTCCCTACTTGCTTCGTTCCTCCAGCGTTTTTGCCAGCTCTGCCGCAAACAGGCGGGCGGCCAGCTCCGCCTCCTCCGGGGCGTTTCCGGCGGTCCCCACCTCCACCAGCAGAGAACCTGTGGTGGCGTGTTGATTGTACCGGGAATTCCGCAGAAGCAGAGGCCGCATCAGCGTGGGATAGTCCGTCAGCGCCTGCTCCTGCACCGCCACCGCCAGCCGCAGATTCTCCATCCAGTCGGGATGGCTCAGTCCGCCGCCGTCGCTGCCCATGATGAGGGAGAGCTGCGCCGCCGTCCCCTGTCCCTCGATCTCCGACACCACCTTCACCTGACTGCCGTCGGATGCCTCGATAGCGTCCCGGTGGACATCCAGCACGAAGCGGATAGATGGGTATTCCTTCAAATACCGGTCAATCCCCGCCAGAGAGCGGTCATAGGCCCCGGCGTACTCCGGATAGTCATACAGGGTCCGGTCATGGAGCACGGAGATCCCCGCCTGAGCAAATACCTCTGCCATGGCGTCCCCCATGCGAACCACATTGTACCGGGAGTCCGTGGTGCGGTGGTCCCCGGACCAGACGATGCCGTCATCCACCACCGGGGTATAGCCCTCGCTGCCATGGCTGTGCAGAATCAGGATCTGCGGCGCTTCGCCGGTCAGCTCCGCCGCGAAGGGCTTCAGCAGCTCCTCGTTGGAGAGGGTATATTGGGTGGTGTTTCGGATGTAGACCTTCCCGCAGATGGTGTAGCCGCTGGGGTCTGTGGGGATCAGGGTCTTTGCCGTCACGCCGTTGTCTGCCCCAGCTGTCACCGGAGCGGGCTGGGACTCCTCCCGCACCGGCTGGGTCACGGGGGCGGGGCGTTCGTCCTCCGGTTCCTCCGCCGCCTGACGCCGCAGGTCGGAGATCTCCCCGCGGGCGGAAAGCAAGATCGGTGCCTGACTCAGCATCAGCACGGACGGCGCCGA
>ERZ832317.986-NODE-986-length-37873-cov-17.108123_pt1 | contig 37873 bp, 32 predicted proteins | sample MGYA00519695_ERZ832317 | MGnify/ENA primary metagenome ERZ832317 (study PRJEB31850, sample SAMEA3708726) | human gut metagenome | biome: human gut; feature: human-associated habitat; material: faeces | place: China | collected 2014 ...
CCAAAAATCCAAGTCAATGAAAAAACGCCATTTTTTCAGGCTAAAGGGCGGTTTTTCCGAACTTTAAAATACACCCAACTGTCTCACCCTTTTAATTAATTTATAACCACCATACCCCACCGGTTTCTATAGTCAAGAAGGATTTTTATACTTAAAATAAAATATATGAGAATAGCTTATTAGTGTATTATGTATTTTTGATTTTTTCTGTTAATTTATAAATACCAGCAAATTTGGAGGAAACGTATTCGGGATCATTATTTAAAGAGGTTTTCCAAGATTTTGCTTGGGCTACGGCGTATTCATAATCAGGCATTTTAGATAGATCAAAATAGGGATAATGATCGTGTTTGTATGATTTCATGATTTCGTGCAATTTACTTTGAGCTTGAGATTGATTAGAAACATTATTAACGTGATTGTGCAGTAAAGGCCAAATTTCAATACAAGGTTTATTGTAGGCAATATTGATGTTAAATTTGCAACTCTCAACCATTTTAAATGTTTGCTTTACATTATCGGACTTTCCATCATCGTCAAATATGAGCCAAATTTCTTCATGCTGATGTAAAGGATTATTTTGAGCCCAATCAATAGCCGATTGAGCCAGCGTAATTTGGTTGGGGCATATTTTTCTGCGGATAATTTTTACATTTTCAGTTTTACTGTTTTGGCGGATGAATTGCTCTAAATAATCAATTTCTGTCACTCCTTCAGAAAATAAATATATTACCAAATCAAATTTAAAACGGCGTGAATATGTGCTTTTTCTATTCATTAAAGTCTCCCAACATTGGAATAGCTCCGTATCTGCCCTGCATGTATCCATTTTGCAAATCTTTATCAAAGCGAGGTCTGAATTGATAAAGAGAATATAAGTCGGAAGAGCCATTTATTCTTTTTTCCGTTAACCAGATTTCATCACTTCTCCATATATTGCTATTCATAAGATAAAATTCATGTAATGTGACAAGAAGTTGTGAATTATGTTTATTGTTTCCTAGATGTAGTTTCAATAGAAATTCAGCCAAAAATGGGTGTAATCTACAATCTAACTCATCAATAAATAAGCACATGTTATCTGAAGTAATCAATTTATAAAAATAAATTGAAATCTCAATCATACGGATTGTTCCCGAAGATTCTTGTAACATATCAAAACGCTTATTATTATGATAGGTAACTATTTTGTATCCAGAAAGTTCATTGTTCTTGATTTCTAAAATATAAAAGTTTCCGGATGCCGGATCTTTTATCCAGATAGCTTTAAATGATGTTAAGATTGAGACTTCATAAAACTTTATAATGTCTTTCCAAAGCTCTTCAACTTTATCTTTGGATAAAGGTTCAAAATTAACATTTGAAATGCCAAGATCAGCATGTTTTAGGAATTCTTCTAAAAAGTTATGGTATCCATATACGGTAAAGTCACCATAAAGTAATTCAATGTTATTTCCATTGACAGGATCAATACCACTCATTCCCATAAAAAAGTTATATGCACGAATAAAGTGTTCTGACCCGACTATTTTATTTCGGTTATCAATAATTCCATCTGTTTCAAGTTGTTTTAGATAAAAAGATGAAGATTTTAGGGTCCTTCCTTTATACCAGTTTTCACTGTCAGATAACATTTTTCCGATAGTGATATCTAAATTGTTGCGTTCAAAAATAGGTTTTAAATTACCATTTTTTTGAATTAAACTTAAACTTTCTTTAAGAATAACATTACCATCTGTAGATACATAGTAGCGATAATCAACAGAATCAATTTGATAATCAACTTCAAATTCAGAAATCCTATCATCTCCAAACATATATTGGTTAGATAAAAGCAAAGAAGGAGAATTGCGGATAAAAATCATATTGCGTAAGGTTGGTAATATTGAAATGGCTCTAGTTTTTCCTGATGCATTGGCACCAAAAATGCAGCCTCCTTTAAGAGCTTTGAAAGATGGTGTTGAGATAATATGTTCAGGGTGTTGCTTTTTTAAGTTTGCTGGAAACATAGATAAAGTTACTTTATCTTGGAATGGGCCAAAATTCTTAACTGAAAAGCTTAAAAGCATGATTATTTCTCCTAAAAAGTATTATAAATATATCATTTTGGAATAAAAAATCAAGTTAAATGTGAAAAAATCACATATAAAACTATATTTGTGTCTAAAGTAGAACGAAATCTTATTTTTGATGCGTAAAGACGAGTGAACAAAATATAAGAAAAATATGCAAAATTAGCTCAAGAGCACCGGTAAGAAAAAAGAACATTTTGCTGCAGAAACATGCTTTTAAGAACACTTTGAAACACTAAGGCTGGAAGGCATAAAACCCAAAAATCCAAGTCAATGAAAAAACGCCATTTTTTCAGGCTAAAGGGCGGTTTTGCCGAACTCTGAAACACACCCAACTGTCTCACCCTTTTAATTAGTTTATAACTACCATATCTCACTGGTTTCTATAGTCAAGAAGGATTTTATATAGTTCGGGAAAATGGATGTTTTGTTTTTAGGAGGTAATGATAAGTGCAAATTTCACCCAGAAAGTAATTGTTGAGAATTTGTTTTTTCTTGCTTTTGAAAAGTATACAGTTTAGCATTAACAACCAATAAGATAAAAATGTTTGAAAGAAAACCAGTAATGAAAAAAATGTTTCCTGAATATCAAAAAAAATCTACAGATGAACTACAGAATATGCTGGAACAAGCGATCATTGTTTTTGATACAAATGTATTATTAAACTTATATAGATATTCTGAAGATACACGAAATGCATTAAAACGAGTTATAGAATGGTGTGGGGATCGTTTATTTATGCCATATCAGGTAGGATATGAATACTATAATAGAAGATTAGAAGTTATTGAAGAACAGACAAAACATCGTGAGCACATTGAACAGGAATTAAATAGAGAATTAGATAAAATTGCATCTCAGTGTCGTAGCTTTTCTAATTTTTATAACATTGTTAAAAAAGATTTTGAAAAATTAAAAGATAAGATTGAAGCTGAAGATAAAAAAAGAGAACATTTTGAACATAAAGATACCGTTTTGGCTTTTTTAGAGAAAGTTTTTGATCAAAAAGTAGGTGCTAATTTTTCAGGAGAAGAGTACAAATCCTTGGAGAAAGAAGCTCAGGAAAGAGTAAATAAGAAAATTCCTCCAGCATATAAGGATAGAGAAAAAGACAATGGAAATCAGTATGGAGATTTTTATATTTGGAAACAGATGATTAAAGAAGCAAAAGCTAAAGGAAAAGACTTAATTTTTATTACTGAAGATGTTAAGGAAGATTGGTGGTATATTATTGGTGGAAAAACTATAGGACCAAGAATTGAATTATTAAGAGAGTTTATAAAAGAAACAAATGGTAAGTCTTTCCAAATGTATAGAACAGAGGAATTTATTAAACATATAAATAATAAATTGGTGGAAAAAGTTTCATCATCTGTATCAAATGAAATAAAAAATATGACAACTATAATTATACAGAATGACAAAGAAAGCAAAAAGAATACAGAAGAAGACAAAGTCTATTATCTTAATGCATTAAAGGAAATGTGTGATAGTTCATGCTCAGAATACATAAAATTTGATGCCAATGAAACTGAACTAGAAACAAGTATATTGCTATATTATTTGTATAAACAGTTGGAAAATAAAGAGAAGCATCAAATTAAAAACCCATACAGTAAATTAAAAAAATTTTTAGAAAAAAAGAAATAAAAAAGGAGGCAAAAGCCTCCTTTTTTAATATTGTTGTATGAAACTACAACTGAGCATAACGCGGTAGAGATTGCGACATCGTTTCTTCGATTAAAGAACTGGCGGCGGCAATCGTGCGTTTGGTTGCTTCTTCCTTTTCTTGTTGCTTTTTGAGTTTACGACGTTCCAAAGAAGCTTTTCTGCGTTTTTGAGAGTTTTCAAGTTCTTGGGATATGAAATTCAAAATCTCGGTATCAAACTCATTATTGACAATGCTATCATAAAAATCAGACAAGAAATTGAGTTTTTCACGGTCGTTTAATAGATACAAGGAATATTTGATTATTTTCTTGCCTCCTAAACGCAAAGTGAAGATTGAATTGGTTTCGGTATCAACAATCAACTTGTTCATACGGTTTTTTATGTTCCAAGAGTTGTTTTTGATATGTTTCATATTTTCATCAAGCATTTTTAAGATCCGCTTTTTGCTGCTATCAAGGGTTAATTTGCCTTCGTCTTGAGTGTTTTCAAGTTTTACGGCATTATATTTGTTCAAAAAGTTTTGCATTTTAATTTCCTTTCAAAAATGAATATTAGTTAAAAAAAGAGCATAATAATTCTGTTTGACAAACAGGCTTTCCTGTAGGCCATTTGAGTTAAAGCGGTTAAATTTCAGGGGTTAAATAAGGTTTAGGTTTTATAAACCGAAGTTAGTATGCAAAGCCTGCGGCTCTGACAATGTTTTCCATGCGTTTGGCTTCTTTTTTTAGACGGTAAGCTTTTACCAAAGAAGCTATGATATATGCTACAACAGTCATCGTTTTTCCTTTCGTAATTTTGTTAACCATGGGTATTGCTACCTGACAAGAACAGTATTGGCTCAAATTAAAATGCAAGTCAACACATTGTTTTTCAATGATTTTATGCTTTGTTGGTTTTAAATAGATATCAATAGATATTGATAGATTTCTTAAGGTAAAAAGTTTTGCAAGATTTGTAAGAAAATGGAAAGATTTTGTTTTAAGGTGTAAAGGAATCGCAATTTTTGAGTGTTAAATAAAATTAAACCTATTCCGTAGTAGTCTTTTTAAGCAGAATAAAGTCTTCAGAGGTGAATTATGGCACATTTTAACTTACGGCAAGGTTTGTTTCAGTCTCCGCACGAGGAATCAATCTATGTTAATGGCAGAGAAAATGAGTATATTCGCTATGATTATAGTTTTGATGAAGATATTGTGCCGGCGATTAACAAGCTGTTTCCGGATAATGAGCCTATGCCGGAAGGTCGCCCTTTACAGAATGTGAAAGCGTTTTTGCAAGGAAGTTTAATCGGACTTTGCTTTAAGGATTTTGATTTCAGTGACGTAAATTCTGCCGGAGCGTTGTTTGCGGCAACGTCAGCACCTTATATCAGTGTACTTTATTTTGTAAACTGCCGTTTTGGTACCAATGGCGGTATCGATATTCCGGAAGCCGGTGTCGGATTTTATGATTGTGTGTTTGATGGCAATTTTTATGTTGGTGTTAAAGGAGAGGGAGCAGAAGCTCCGATAGAGTTTAATAACTGCTTAATTAACGGACTTTTGAGCTTTCAAGATATTAAAAAAACAGTTCCGGTAGAAATTGAGCGTTGTTTGTTTAATGAAAACAGCAAGCTAGATATGAGTGGGTTTAATAAATCCAAAGCCGAAACACTTTATCATTTGGATATTCGCAACAGTTTGTTTAAGGGCGAGTTTGTGTTTGATGATGCGGTTATTCCGAGTAACAGTATTTTTGAATATCTGACTTTTTATAATACCGTAAGTTTTAAGAATACGGAAATGGGAAGCAAATTGATTTGGAAAAATTTGAGCTTCTCGCCATTTATGAATAAAGCCACAAAAGACGGATTTAAGAGTTTTACGGCGGCTTTGCACAAAAACGGATATGGTAGAGAAGCCGAATTTTATGAAAAGAATATAGGAATTGAGGCCGCCGAAGCCAAAATCAATAAAGAAGCATTTGATATTGCCGCTCGTTCAAATTGGTTGAATATTAAACAAACCGCGGCATTTTTAGGCATATCTTATACAACTTTGCTGGCTATGCGAAAAGAAGATAAAGCCGGCGGCGTCAGAAGAATACCATATATAGGAGAAGGCAAAAATTCTCGCTACTATCTCCCCTTGTTAGAAGCTTACAAAAGCCAAAACTGGAAACTTGTTTCCGAACTTGCTAAGGAAATGGAAGGGAAGTAAGGAAAATTTTTTGCAATATATTTATATTGCAAAAAATTTAACCAAATATATACTGCTTTTTAATATCGTATAACGGTATATTATAGGGATAAGATGGTTAGTTCGAATTTTACATTATTACAAGAAAAAACACCGCAGTTGTATCAAATTGCAACTTTTGCGGAGGAATATGTATATTCTGATCCTCAATCTTCAATATCTAAAGCACGTTTATTTGCAGAACGAATCACAACTATTCTTTACAAGGCATATCATATTGAAGTGCCACAATCATCTTCTTTTGTTGATTTATTACAAAATGAAAAATTTAAAAAGGTGATACCTTCTGTAATTTTGTATAAGTTGAATTTTATTAGAAGAACAGCAAACGGAGTTGTGCATGGCTGTGACGCAAAATCAGCTCAGGCATTACAGCTTTTGCAAGAAATTTATGACGTTTCAAAATGGTTTGCTGCTATTGCTTTAGGTGTAAAAGCACAAGATTACCCTGATTTTATTGCTCCCAAACCCAAAAAACAAATTACAAACGAACAAAAAATAGATGCCGCCAATATTAAACTTCAAGAAACATTAGATGAACTTGAAAAATTAAAATTAGAATTAGCAACAGTAAAAACAGCTAAAGAAAGTAAAGAAATTGCCGTTGATGAATTAAAATATTCAGAAGAGCAGACACGCAAACATTTGATTGATGCAATGATCCGTGCCGCTCATTGGAATATATCAACAGATGGAAGCAATACAGATGAAGTTGGTCAAGAAGTTGACGTAGATAATCAACCAACACCAACAGGCAAAGGACGATGTGATTATGTTTTATGGGGCAAAGATGGTTCTCCATTGGCTGTGATTGAAGCTAAAAAAACTTCAGAAAATGCTGATAAAGGTAAAAAACAAGCTTCTTTGTATGCCGATGCTTTAGAAAAACAATATGGTAAGCGTCCGGTAATTTTTTATACGAACGGCTTTGAAACCAAGATTTGGGATGATGCCAACAAATATCCACCAAGAACTGTCTGGGGAATTTACTCACGCGATAGTTTGGAAAGATTAATTTATCAAAGAGATAAAGGTGATATTGCTACAGCTCAACCAGATCCTAATATTACAGGTCGAGATTATCAAATTAGAGCAATTAAAGCTGTTTGCGAAACTTTTAGTAAAAAGCAAAGAAAAGCATTGATAGTACAAGCAACCGGAACAGGTAAAACACGAGTTTCTATTGCGTTAAGCAAATTATTGCAAGATAAGGGGTGGGCAAAAAGAATTTTATTCTTATGTGACAGAAATGCTTTGGTTAAGCAAGCCAGTCGCAATTTTAATACCCTTCTAAATTCTGTTTTATCTTCAGTTTTAAAAAGTAATAAAAATCAGCATGCAGATATTGTCTTTTCGACATATCCGACAATGATGAATCAATATGCAAAGTATGACGTTGGTTATTTTGACTTGATTATTGCAGATGAGTCACATCGTAGTATTTATAACGTATATGCAGATATTTTTAAATATTTTGATTGCTTGCAAGTAGGATTGACTGCAACACCGGTTGATTTTGTAAATCGTAATACATTTCAGCTTTTTAACTGTGAGGAAGGAAAACCAACCTTTTATTATTCTTTGGAAGAGGCAATCGAACAAGGATATTTGGTGGATTATGTGGCTTATAGATATGACACACAGTTTTTGCGTAAAGGGATTCACTATAATCAATTAAATCCGGAGCAAATAAAAGAGCTGGAAGAAAGCGGTGATATTGATACAGAGTTGTCGGTTGAAGCCAGATCTATTGATACACAAGTGATGAATAGACCTACAACCAAGCTGATTATTCAAAATCTTATGGAAAATGGCATTAAAGATGCTGATGGTCAGACTATTGGTAAAACCATTATTTTTGCACGCAATCATGATCATGCAGCTTTTATACTTAGCATTATTGATGAGATGTATCCGCAATACGGAGGAAAGATAGCCGCCGTTATTGATATATATGATGGTCGGGCAGAAAGTTTAATTGATGATTTTTCAGATAAAGACAATCCTCTGAAAATAGCCATTTCTGTTGATATGATGGACACCGGTATTGATGTGCCGGAAGTTGTAAATTTGGTATTTGCAAAACCGGTAAAATCCAAAGTTAAGTTTTGGCAGATGATTGGTCGCGGAACCAGATTATGCAAAGATTTGTTTGGTCGTGGAAAAGACAAATTATATTTTAAGATTTTTGATCATTGGCAGAATTTTGCATATTTTGAGCAAGATGATAATAAAAAGAAACAGATTAAAGCTCCAGAACAAAAGTCTTTAATGCAAAAGATTTTTGAAAATCGTATAGAAATATGCAAATTGGCACAATCTCAGCAAAATTCTGATATTCAGCAGCAGATGGTTGACCAACTTTCGGATATGATTAACCAGTTGCCTGAAAATAGTATATCTGTAAAAGAAAAATGGAAAGAAAAACGCTTTTTTGCTAAAAAAGAAAATCTTGATTTTACAAAAGCAGATACAGAAGTTCGATTAAAATCAGATTTAGCCAAACTGATGCAATGGATAGATATTCAGGGGCATGCACCAAGTTTTCGCTTTGATAATTTGGTTACGGGCATAGAGAAGAGTGTATTGCAAAAGAAGCCTTGTGAAGATTTACAGCAAAAAATGATAGAAAAGGTTGCTTTGTTGCCGACAAATTTGCATAAGGTTGCAGCTAAACAAGAAACTATCAATAAGGTATTGTCACTGGATTTTTGGAAAAATGTAACCTTTGCTGACTTGGAGGAAATACGTCAAGATTTGCGAGATTTGATGTATTTGGCAGAAGATGACGGAGTTCATACTCTACCGCCAAGAATTTTGAATATTTCTGAAGATGAAAGTCAAATTAAGTTTGAACAAGTTAAAAAGCTCTATCCTAAGGGTTTAGATGCATATAAACGTCAAATTACCGATATTTTGCAGAATATTATTGATACTGAACCGGTTATTCAAAAAATAAAATCAGGACAAGGTTTAACCAGTAAAGATTTTGAGCAGATCCTATCTTTGATTATGGTACAAAATCCGTCTTTAGACAAGCAAACCTTAAAAGAGTTTTTCCCATCTACGGAGAAGTTGGAACAAATTTTAATGACAATTTCAGGTATGGATGCAGATTATATTAAAGCCAAATTTGCTGATTTTGTGCAAAAATATCATTTAACCGCAAGACAAAACCAATTTTTATCAATGTTGCAAAATCAAATTATTGCTAATAATGGCATAAATTTTGCAAGATTGTATCAAGCCCCGTTTACATCGCTCGATAAAAACAGCATAGACGGAGTGTTTAGCAGTGTTCAAGCAGATGAATTGTTTGAAATTTTGGATAATTTTAAAATTGAAGAAACGAGAGCCGAATAATGACTTATCAAGAATTTAAGCAAAAAGTAGATGCCTTATGGGAAAAATTTTGGACAGGTGGTATTACAAACCCGTTGTCGGTAATTGAGCAAATCACTTATTTGATTTTTTTGAAAATGCTTGATGAGCAAGAAGATAAAAAGGCTCGTATTGCTAATCGTACACATAGTACTTATAAAACAAATTTTCCTGATTTCAAAATCAATCCTTTTGATGAAAAATCTCCTGAGATAAAAGGGGAAGAAGTTCGTTGGAGCCGTTTAAGGCAAAAAAGTGGAGATGATTTATTAAATACTATGCGAGATAAAGTCTTTCCTTTTTTAAAGCAGTGTGATTTTTCAAACACCAAAGCCGGAGCATATTTGAAAGATGCATATTTGCTGATTAACAAACCATCTTTGTTGAGTGATGCAATTAATGATATTGATGCTCTTCCTTTAGAACAAGATGACATTAAGGGCAATTTGTATGAATATCTGTTAAGTAAGCTATCAACCGCCGGTATTAACGGGCAATTTAGAACACCAAGACACATTATTAAGATGATTGTTGAATTGGTTGATCCTAAGAAAAATGAGCGTATTGCTGACCCAATGTGCGGTACCGCCGGTTTTTTGGTTGCAGCATTGAATCATATTTTGCAAAAAAATAGCTCATCATCTGGGCAAATAACAGATGATTATTATGCCGGAGATTTGTTATCTGATGCTGATCGCAAGTTTATGCAAGAAGAAATGTTTTATGGTTTTGACTTTGATGCTAGCATGTTGCGTGTTGCCTCAATGAATATGATGCTTCATGGAATTGAAAACCCCAATATCTTTTATCAAGATGCTTTTTCACAAAACTTTTATGAGAGAAATCCGAATCAAGCAAAATCTTACTTTGATGTGATATTAGCTAATCCGCCATTTAAAGGCTCTTTAGATTATGATGATGTTTCACCTGATTTGTTGAGCAAGGTCAGAACCAAAAAGACCGAAGTCTTGGCTATTCCGTTCTTTTTAAGATTATTAAGATCTGGTGGAAGAGCCGGTGTTATTGTTCCGGCTGGTATTCTTTCAACTGAAAACGAGGCTTATAAGCAGGCTCGTAAGATGTTGATTGAGGAAAATCAGCTTGATGCAGTTATTACAATGCCTTCCGGTGTGTTTAAGCCTTATGCCGGAGTGGCAACGGCAGTTTTGTTGTTTGCAAAAGAGGGAAATACCGATAAAGTTTGGTTTTATGAGATGGAAAATTGCGGCTTTAGCCTTGATGATAAGCAAACGCCGATAGATGATAATGATATTCCAGAGATTATAGAATTTTATAAAGATAAAAAAGAAAGCAAAAAGTCTTTTAACGTGAGTAAAGAAGAATTGGTTGCTCAAGATTATTCATTGTTGCCTTCTAAATATAAAGAAGTGGAATATAAACCGCGTGTGTTTGAACGTACTCCGCAAGAATATGTACAAATGATTATTGAATCAGAAAAGAAATCTTTAGCCATGCTCGAAAAACTGCAAAAAATGCTGGAGAAGAGTGATGTATAATAATCTACCAGAAAATTGGATTATGCGGGAACTCAAAGATTTTTTAGATTATGAACAACCGCAAAAATATATTGTGTCAAGTACAGATTATAGTGAAGACTATAAAACACCTGTGCTTACAGCTGGAAAATCTTTTGTGTTAGGCAACACTAACGAAACATCCGGTATTTATTCGGATTTACCAGTAATTATTTTTGATGATTTTACAACAGCTTCTAAATATGTTGATTTTCCATTTAAAGTGAAGTCTTCTGCTTTAAAAATATTAAAAACGAATGATTCAGATTTAAATCTGAAATATTTTTCTTATTTTATGCAATTTAATAAATTTGAGCCATCTACTCATAAACGATATTGGATTTCAGATTATTCAAAAATTAAGATAGCTATTCCATACTTTAACGGAAAACCAGATTACAAAGAAATAAATTATATTGTAAAAACTTTAGACGCAGTTGCAGAAATGATTAAATTGCGTAAGGAAACCATTCAGTTAACCCAAGACCTTATCCCCGCCATTTTCCAAGAAATGTTTGGAAATTTTAGAGGAAATGAACCTATAAAAAAACACGTTATAGTTAATCCACCTAAAGCATTATTGAACGATAATGAGGAAGTCTCTTTTCTTTCAATGGCGGATGTTTCTGTTGATGGTTATATTTTATCATCAAAGAGAAGGCGTTATTCTGATGTTCGTAATGGTTTTTCCTCTTTTATGAATGATGATGTTATCCTCGCTAAAATAACACCCTGTTATGAAAATGGAAAAGGAGCGATAGTTAGGGATTTAATTAATGGTATTGGATTTGGCAGTACTGAATTTTATGTCCTACGTTGCGATAAACAGTATATTTTGCCAGAATATTTATTTTATTTGCTTCGTTCTGATGATTTTATGGCATTGGGAAAATGTCATATGAAGGGAGCTGCAGGTCAAAAGAGATTGGATAAGTTATTTTTACAGAATTTTGGTATTACTTATCCATCCTTATCTCAACAAGAAGAATTTGCTAAAAAGGTTGAACAAATTAATCAAAACTTGGAAGTTCAACAAAAAGACCTTGAGAGATTACAAGAACTTTTTGACCAATTACTTCAAAAAGCCTTTACCGGAGAACTCACCAGAGGAGAAGCTTATGGAATTATCTAATCTTGAATCTATAGTTTTTCGTGCATACGATATCTGGTATAATGCAGGAGTTTATGGAGCCCAAGGTGTTGCCGCAGTAGGTGTTTCTTTGATGAAGTTTTATAATAAATCGTCAGATAGCCTCAGAAATGATAGATATGATAATTGGGTGATTAATTATATAGAAATCGAACGTTATTATAAAGTAAAAGAAGATCTATCTAAATTATTATACCATATTAATGATTTTTCTAAAAAAGATATAGCAATAGCTTATAAGTCCTTAATGGATAATAAGTTAAGTAAAGTAGATGCTTTGCCAACACAAGAATATTACATTAATTTTATGCAAATATTTGCTCGAGAAATTGCTGAAAATCACTTGTATTATCAAAGAGTAAAATATATAGATATATGTGTTGGAACAGGGCAATTATTAAAAGGATTTAATAATGAGCAGATAGAAGGGTTAGATATTGATTCTGATTACCTCAAGATAGCATATTCTTTTTTATATTTTTATAATGAAGGAAATATTGATGAAAAATTTCTTGTAAAAAAAGATTCTCTTTTTAGTAATTTGGGAGAAAATGGAGCTGTTTACCTTATGGATCCTCCAATGGGATTAAAGCTTGAAATCCCTCAATCAGATGAATTTCAAAAGTTGCAATATTTCCTTTCTTCGCAGCGTCAAAAAATATCTTCTGAATATTTGTTTTTATCTAAGATATTATTTTCAAAAGAAAATTCTTATTATATTTGTTTGGTTCCTCAAACTTTTTTGACAGCTAAAGATAAATTTAAAACAAGGTTTAGAAAATTTCTATTCGAAAATTCTTTAAGAGCTGTTATTTATGCCCCCTCAGAACAAAAAAAATTAAATAAGGTTATCTTGGTTGGTTCTACCATCCAAGAAAAAGATAAAAGAGCCCCTATATATTTTATTTCATCAAAAACTGATAATGTTGCTGGAGATGATATAAAAGAAGCTGCTCATTTTTGTATGTTATCTCGTGAATATATAGAAACAAGATTTTTTGGTAATGTTCAGGTCAGATGTATGAGTGTCAATGAGTTGGTAACAAATGATTTGAATATTAATATGCAATATTCTGAACAAGAGAAAAAAAGACAGAAGGTTATGTCTTTAGAAGAGATTTTTTTAGATCTAGAACAATTGAAACAAAATTATGTAACAGCAGCTAATGATTTGCAACAAATCTTAAAAATACCATATTCTGAACAGAAGAAAAAAGAAGAAATTCGAAGTAATGTAGCTATATCTGACAGTATAAAAATAATACACGTTAAACATGAAGAGCAAGAACCTTGGTTTTATAAGAAAAATAGCGAAATAGAAGCTGCATTAGGTAAGCTAGTATCATCAGAAAAGAGTTGGGTGGTTCTTCAAGATAATAGTGTCGATTTATATACTTTGCCTCAATATATTGAAGATTTAAAAATATTATTTGATGCAAACCGTCTGAAAGTTGAAAATAACCAGTTTTACATCTATTCGCAGAAAAAGTTACCAACTTATAAAAATAATAAATCATTTTGGGAAAAAATATATGAATTCAATTTAAAAGATAAAAAAATTCAACAAAAATTGAATTTACTATCCAAAGAACAAAATGAAATATATAAAGCTTTGATTCAATACCATTATGATGAGGTGTATAAGCCTATTGAATTAAAGGAAAAGAGCAGTGAAACAAAAGTTTTTCACAATGATCTTTTTGATAAATTTTATGGTAATATTTTACTGTCAACGATAAACACTTTAAATGCCTTGAATCTTCTATATAAATTGCCTGATGTGGATGATACTATAGATAAATATCTGCCATATTGTCCGTTGATAGATGTGGAGATTTTGGAAAATGCATAAATTTTCAGAAATATATATCAAAGACTTTAGGTTGTTAGAGAATTTTTCTTTTGAGACCAATCAAACTAAGGATAATCTTACAATAAACATTTTGATGGGCAAAAATGGTTCAGGAAAAAGTACTTTTATTGATGCCTTATATGATATTGCAGGAAGTCAGGATAATCCAAATAAAATCTTTCGGTTTTGGCTGACTGAAAAAAATGATATAATATTAGGTAATCTTGATAAAAATAATGTTTCAATTCCTGCTATTTCAAAAAAAATATGGCATAAAGTAATTAGGTTTTATACAGGTCATTCAGAAAGAAATAAAGATTACCAGATAGAAAATACTGAGAATTGCTTATCTTTTGATGTTAATACAATCAAATATGTATTAACATCGGTCTGCTTATCTGGAAAATGGTCCTCTGATGAAAATAAAGATATTGTAGATGAAATTAGCAGATTAGTATTTATGGAAAAAGGAATACTAGTACCAACAGAAATTTGGATTGATGTCAAAAATTATAATCAAGAGACGTTTGATATTAAAGATATTGACTTTACAGAAGATGTAAAAGTTGGACTTGCCGCAAATGTTACAAGATTACGTTTGGAATTAGATCAATATAAAAATAATCGTCTTAGTTTTCCGATTTTAAATACACTAATAAATAATAATGTATCTGAAAGTAACCAGATTATAAATACAGGTTTTCTTTATAAGAAAAAAGAAGCAAATGGTTCAGAGGCACTTTTAGAAGAAAATACACTTTCCGATGGTGAGCTTGGATTAATTCAAAGAATGTCATTAATATTATTGATGAAAGAATTATCTAGTCCAGAACAAAGTTCTTTGTTGCTACTAGATGAACCAGAGACTCATTTTAACGAAATGTGGAAAAGGAATTTTATTTATTTAGTAAAAAAAATATTATCACATACTTATCATGATGTGTTTATTGCAACACACTCTTCAATTTTAGCAACAGATGCAAAATCTAGTGAATTATATAAATTTGAGCTAAAAAATGAAAAAATAAAAGTGGTTGATATTCCTGTTAAATTATATGGATCTAATGTTAGTGATGTGGCTAATATATTGTTTAATATTGAAGGAGATGCAGGAAGGAGTTCTACTGAAGAGATTGAAGAACTTTTAAATTCTCAATCTAAAAAAGATATAGCAAAAATAGAAAGCCTTCTTTCTGAAGTAGGACCTGGTGAATATCGTTGGCGTTTACGAGCAAAACTACAAGAGTTACAAAGGTATAGTAAAAATTCAGTAATGAAAATTGCTAAAAGAGTAAAAAGAATACATGATATTATATCTTAAAAAAGAAAGATTTAATCATGCCTCAGAGAGAAGATATTCAAAAAAAGCTACAGAAAACATTTAATAATGCATTGACGGATTTAGGTCTAAATCCGAATGTAAAACGAAAAATAAAAAATGATTGGAAAAATTTTGGAAATTTTCAGATTGCAGAAAAATGTACAACAGCATTAAAAGAAAAAATAAAAAATGATTTTTCTAAAAAGTATGAGCTAGTAAATAAAAATAAAATTTCAAAAATCCAATTAAGACAACGATTTTCTAATGAATATTTTGGTTCAAAGCCTCACCGTTGTTGCTTGTGCGGACAATTATTTGAACAAAATATTATAAAAAACAAAAAAGTTTACTATAACTATTCAATGATTACCATTGAACATATATTTCCTAAGGATAAATTTCCTCAGTATGCGTTATGTCTAGAAAATTGGATTCCATGCTGTTATGAATGTAATTCTTTGGAAAAAGGTAATAGATTTTTTGTAGATAATCCAAGAAAAGAATTTTATGATGCTTTAGTTCAACTTGGGATTAACGATAGTTTTGGAAAAGAACCTTTACAGATATGGAAAAACATTTCTTTTGATTTTTCTAAGATAAATGGAGAAATTTTGATTAAGGGAAAACCTGAAGGACCAAATAATAAGAAAGCATTTCAGTTATTAGGTTTTTACGGCTTAAATAATCGTTATAAAGCTATTCAACGGAGCTTTTATAACAATCTATTTAATTTATTAAAATGTCATAATATTAGTAGTCCAGAGGCTATGGAAAGTTTTCTTGAAGGTTGTCAAAATGCCAATATGCAGGAAATGGTATCAGATTTTTCTTTTAATAATTATCCTAAACTATGGAATGATTTTATAGATTATGTTTTATACGATTACAATAATCTTACTGCTCTTTGGGAAGAAATTAAGGAATATAATAAATTAAGGTATTTTAAATTTTAATATCAAATAAGTTGAGCATGTTTGAAGTTTGTTTCTTAGATAGTTTAAAATCTAGAAACCATTTGTTTAAAATTTCATCAATATAGTTCATTTCAGGTCTTAATAAATTTCGATATCTTTTTATTTGTCTCGTATCAAGAATATTGCTTTTGAAGTCTTTCTTAGATGAAATACCTTTGTAATAATGAAATGTGATTTTAAATACCTTTTTCATTCTTCTTGTTGCATTTAATACGTGCTCTTTTAATAAATTATCTGTATCATAATATTTAATTAAAAAAACATTGACATTATAAAGAGATGCGTAAACTTTAGCAATAGATTTAGGTAGTTGCATCAAAATATTATATAATTGGTCTTGATAGGCTTTTGATCGATAATCCATTTCTTGAGTTAAAATGTTATTGTCATTTATAATATAACAAATATCCTCATTTAAGTAGGTTAAAATTTCATATAATTGAGGGGATTTTTTGGCAATGAAGCCATAAGAATTTAGATTTAACTTAGCAACATCTAATGAAATTGGAATTTCATATCCTGGAGATTTTTTTGAATAATGTTTAATTTCTGATATGATATTACTATAGTAACAACATAATGTTTTTCCGGAGATATTAATATCATAGAATAATTTTATCAAAAGAGCTTTTTCATTGCATTTGTTGATGTTTCTTTCTTTTTTATAGCTCAACCAATAGGCAGATAAAGCACCAAAACCAGCTCCAAATAATGATGAAAGGAGATTATTCCATTCTATTTTTTTTAAAAGTTCAAGTATTTGATAAAAAATATCCATTTTCTTCTCTATTGTATTAGTAAATTTATTATATTCTATTGATTTTAGAATAAAAGAGCAAGAAAACATTTTATATTTAGCTGCATTATATTGCTCCATTTAATGCTAACTTCAACTGTGTTAGTTCGGCAAGAAGTCTTTCTGCTCGTGATTTTTCAAATTCGTATTGTTTTTGGAAGTATTCGGCATCTCGTTGAAAGTTCAGGGCCTCTTGCAGAATCATGCGTTTATCGACGTTGCTTAAATCAACGCAAGCGATGGTTAAGTATGGTTTGTCGGTTAGTTCTAACATTCTGCGGCCGTGGTTATCCGTTGATTTAATAAGATACCCTTCACGGATAAGGCTGTTTATCATTACTTTGGCGGAATTTACCGTTAATCCCAAGGCCATGGCGATTTTATCATTCCCCATAAAAAATTTATGATTATTGTTTGTTTTGTATTTGACGAAGTCCAATAACAGACGTTCGGTAATTGACAATGTAGCTTTACTTTTGCTCATATTTTCTCCTTATAAACTTTTGTCCTGAAAATATTTATTTGCGGAGAATGTGAGATTTTAAATTGAACAAAATTAGAGGCGGAAATCGTTATTTCCACTTATAAAGCTTTCGGAAACGGTTATTTCCGGAAATTCAAAAACGGAAATCTATATTTCCACTTGGGGAAGTCTATATTTCCAGTTCCGGAAACCATTATTTCCGCCACAGGAAGTCTATATTTCCTCATTAAATTGCTCAATCCCTTATCTGGAAAGGATTTTAGAGCAAAATTTAACCCATATAATAGTATTATAATAGATATAAAAAAGAACTATTATAATAGAACCGGAATTAAAATAGCTTTCTTTTTTCTTAGCTTAAAATAGCTCTCAAATTAAACAAAACAAACCTTTGAGGTGTGATTTAATCATCCAGAAATTAAAAAGAAATCAGAAAGCCGTCCGCCGTGTTCCGCCCAACAAAAAGAGGTGTCATGCTCGCACATCACACCTCAACCCAGACAATTCGTGTTTATAATCGAAACATAGCCATCAGCTACATAGGTATTTATCTTAGCTGGTAAACATATTTGTATTCCATACTAAAGTAGCTAATTTTGTAAATAGGTTATTACGTTCTAAAATTTCTTTTTTACCAAAAGATTGGTAAGAAACAAATGGTAAATCATAATCAGAAATAAATTTTTTAAATCTTGGATTGTTAATATATGCCTGTTTACCTAATGTTTCGGTATAGATATTTCCTTCGTTTGAGCAGTATTTATTGAGTTTATAATCGTAAAGTTTATCCTGCAAACTTGCATTGATTGATTTATGCAAAAGGAGTAAAGAGCCTATATTGTTTCTCCATTTATGAAAATCATCTTGATCTGAATATTCATTTGTAAACCATTCATAATGGTCTGTTATAATATGTTCTATTTCAAAAGGATTTTTTGTTTGTGTATTAACATAGTTGCAATAGTTTGAGGCAACACCAATATTTTCCTCAATAAATCCAGTAATTCTAGCAAGCATGTGTTTTATGTATTTTTTTGTATATCCATTTAATTTGAAATTTGGTAATGATTTAGTTATATCAATATTCAAATCATTGATATGTTTTAATAACTTCTCTTTAAGTTCTGGAATTGTTGAATTACGAATATCTTTTGTTATAGAAAATATGTAGTTTTTAATTGTACTATAATCTAGAGATTTATAATTTGTGACTCGTGAAACTATAAGCAAATCTATAAATCTGGCTACTAGATTGATTTTTGCTAAAATTTTTTCAGAATCGTCAACATCACAAATTGGAGCTAAAAGCATCTGTGTTTGTAAAGTGAAATTAAGTTGAGCATTATAATATATAAATTTCGTTTTTTCGTTATATGTCGTTTCTGCACTTTTTATTTGTAAATAAACATCCGCAAATTTAACCATTTTTTTTATAAAATTTTCGTAACTATCCGAAGAAGATAGGGATAGTTTTTCTTTTTCATCTCTTACCCATTTATGAAAGGGTCCTCCGATTAGGTCAAAGTCTTTATTTGTAGCTCCGGCTTTTGTTTCTCTTATTGTTTGAGCATATTGAGCACGTAACCAAGATTTTATAAAGGTTTCATCTCCTTTATCGTCAGTGGCCTTTAATTGTAATATTTTATCTTTTGTGAGTTAAGGTATTCTCTATTTTTATCGTCTTTTATTTCTGATAAAATGTATCCTTTTAGCATTTCCGTAGATGTTAAGCTCAGCCCTCTATCATTCATGCTAACAAATACTTTATGAGCATCTTGTTCAGCAGCAGCGACAATTTCAATAAAATATACTTTTTCTACTAACCAATCACAAAAATGAAGAAGCATATCATCTTTGATAGATTCAGGAAAAATATCTTCAATATCCTTATATCTATTATATAAGTTTTTTATAGATTCATTAGCTTTGCTTATATCAAAATCTTCATTTTTAAACAAAGCTTCCATACAACTTTGTCTATCGTCAACATTAATGTTAAAAGACTTTGAACCATATGATTCTGAAAAAATCATAGTTTCTATTATATTTGATTGTTCACCAATTTTTTTTAAGCGATTATTTAAATATATTAGTAGCAGTGTTAAAGAAGAAAAGCGTTGTTGACCATCAATTATAGCGTTTTCTCGTCCAGCTAAAACAACAGATCCCATGAAATATACCCCATAATCCTGTACAGAATTTCTAGGATCTCCATGATGATAAAATTCTAAGAATTCCGATGTTAAATCATCAACCAGTTCCTCTATATGCTTACGTTGCCACATATATTCTCTTTGATAGTAGTGAATGGTATATTTTGTGTTTTGTAATAATTATCTTAAGTTTTTTTCTTTTCCACTAATATGTTTCATTTTTATCATCCCTATGAAATAAATATTTGCAATGCTAGAATAATAATCATTAAATATCAAATATTTTTATCTTTTTTAATCGCAAAATAGGTTTTATTTCCGATAAATATCCTTGTAAGAAAACAGACAAGGAGTGAAAATGTTAATGTATAATCCAGAAGATAAAACTTATTCTAAATTTATTACCATTGAGGAAATGGCAGAAGTCCAAGAAAAAATCAAACAAATAGAAGAGAGATTAAAGAATACGCCGGTTAATCCGCCGTATAATTTTGAGAGCGAAGGTAATATTGATATCAACTCAGTCAGTGAGTTGAAAAAATTGATTAAATCCAACAATTTTAACCTAAATGCCTCAATCAATCGCCGCAGAGCCAGTTTATTTTTGGTGGCTTGCTATTTCTGCATGGATAAAGAGCCGCTTGATTTTCTTATTGCCGAGGGAAGCGAGGTCAATAGAACCGATATATTCGGATATAACGCTATTATGTCGGTAATATTGAACGAAAATATGGAAGATGATACCAAATTACAAACCATCCAAATGTTGATAAACAAAGGTGTTGATGTGAATTGGCTCAATATCCAAGGTGAAACAGCCTTAACCTTGGCATTGGAGCGAATAGAGCTAGATGTTGCTAACCTATTGCTTGATAACGGAGCGGTGCTTTATAAAAATTGAGAATACTTGACATTCGGGGGATTATTTAACATAATCCCCCTAAAAGTGAATTTATGCCAACTTGTCCCACTTTAACCAAACGGACTAAACAGGAGAAATATAATGACAGTTAAGTTTTATGTTCAAGCGGCTACGCCTGATAAAGAAGTGTTGCAAGCATTGTTTGATAACTTAGACTTATTGCAACGACATCAAGATTTAATCTTATCCAATCCCAAATATTACAACATTCCCATTCAAGGCAGCGGTGTTTTTGCCTTATATATTCCTACCTTTTCTTTGTGCTTGGGGGAACTGTTGCTTTTGTGGCAACACACACCATGGAAACAAGAAGATACCTATTTTTATTGTATAACAGGAAGTCCTCTTTCAGGTAGCAACACATCAAGATATTGGAGCAAAGAACAAGGACTAGCCAATAAATATACGCCAACCTTCGGCAAGCAAATCAGCTCGGCGATATTTGTTCGCCGAACCGGTAGCCCGATTTATGACGAACATAAACCAACTCCGGTTTCCGTTCTCAAGCTTCAAGCCTCAGATATGACTATCTTTGAACTGATTGAAGAATTAAAGCAAATCTAACAAAAAGGCATAGATTCACTTTTGATTGGCATTTTTAAGTTGGTCTTTTTGCCTTAATTCTTTCAAATATCCATTTCTTAAATAATCCGATGTTTTAAGCAGAGAACTTCTGATTTCATCTCCAATAAGGATAAACTCTTGGCAGATTTTTAATAAATCTCCTATTGATATTGGAAGATAACCATTTCTTTCTATTGCATAGGTATATTTTTGTAAATCAGAGCCTTCTAATGCTGTGACCCCTTTTAATATATGCTCTGCATCACGACGAGAAGGATGAATATATTTTGATGTTTCACTATATTTTTGTGATACCCAATTATTATTTTGTATTTTATCTATTCGTTTGCACAGTTCTGTATCTTTCATTCCTTTTGTAAAATTTTTATCTCTAAATAGATGTAGAGGTTTGTCCTCTAAAACATATTGAGCAAAATATTCAGGATCCTCAACAAACAAAATAGCATTTATTTTCAAATATATATCAAGTTGCATTCTTGATAATGCCAAAGACGTAGGATAGTTTTTGGCGTTAATCAAAGTCTCAAAGGCACTAATATTAGCTAAAGTTTTTTGTATCAATGAAAGATAATATAGTCCTAAATTATCTATACCTTGACTTTCAAATAGCAAAGATACCATTTGGGCTATTTGAATCATTTGGTCTTTCAATGTTTCTGAACAATCATGCAGAGTGGATAGTATTAGTTGTTCCCCATGATATACTTCGTCTTTTGTTTCATCTGCAGGCAAATTAAACAACGTAACCATATTAACCTCATTAGTGTAATTACATGTATATACTAATATTATTGAATATACAAAAACAACAAAAAAATATTTTCCCTGCAACCCGTTGAATTTAAAATAAAATCATTCAGAATCAATAAGATAATGTAAAAATGTTACAAAAAGTGCTTGACTTTAGCATTTTTGAATGCTACCCCGGGGACCATCTTTTTTAAACAATTCATGGAAAAACATATGGTTAATGAAGAAAATATACTGATGAAAGCACTTTATGATATGGATTTGGAGCGTATCAAATCTATCTTAAAGCAAGGTTTTGATGTTAATGAGCCCTATAACAAACACGGTTGGACGCCGTTTATGTGGGCATGCAAAGAGTTTTACGAGCCCGATATTATCAAAGCTTTTATTCAAGCCGGCGGTGATGTTAAATCTCGCAATCGCAACGGTGAAACACCTTTTATGATTGCTGCGGTTAAACGTAGTTCGCCGCAAACTCTGGCGGTTTTGCTTGAAGCCGGAGCAGATATTAACGCTCGTGATAAATTTGGTAACACTTCTTTTATATATGTGGTTCGTCACCCCCAAGCCTTAATGCGAATTCGGATTTTGGACTTTATGATTGATAACGGAGCTGATGCCGACATAAAGAACAATCGCGGTCTTTCGGTTTGGGATTATGCCGCCGAACAAGAAGGTATGACCGAATATCTTTGTGTTAGATTGTTAGAGGAAAGCGAGCATGAATAATATCGCCGCAATCGCCAAGCTCAATGATGATTTTAGAGCTAATCCATCTCTGGGGACTTTTGTTTTAACTCCCGGAATTAGAGCCAATAGTTTTGATGATATTGAAATCATTTTGAACAAGGTTCGCCATTTTGATGATTTCAGTGAAGAAAACAATCCCTACGGCGAAAAAGATTTCGGAGCGTTTAGTTTCAAGGGTGAAAAGATTTTTTGGAAGATTGATTATTATGACCGCAATTTTGAATTTGCTTCGCCGAATGCAGCTGACCCTAGTCAGACGAACCGTGTCTTAACCGTGATGTATGCTTATGAATACTAGGAGTTACTTAAGATGAAATATGATATTTTGTGTTCGGAAAGCTTGGATAATCTGATTGAATATGTGAATGCGGCACTTCAAAACGGGTGGCAATGCCAAGGCGGTGTGGGGATTTTGACCCAAGGTTTGAGCTATAAGGTGTTTTATCAAGCAATAATTAAAAACTAGGATTTCCTTTCAATATTATTATGTCTCCTTTCAAAATGAGTATAAATAAGTTAAAAAGAGTAAAATCAATGGTAAATGACGTTTTTGTAGATGATAAGAAAATTAAAGATATTTTGACCTATATCAGCGGAATGAAACACGCCGAACAAATCAGGATGATGTTTTTATGCTCGCTGAACGGTATGCGTTCTATCAATTTTTGTTATCTTCAGGTTAAGGATGTTTATACCGAAACACTGAAAGTCAAAGACGCCATTTGCCTAGATTATGATAAGAACAAAGGCAAAAATAAATGTTCCTACTATTTGAACTCGCAGATTAAGAAGGAATTTGCCGAATATTTGAAGTATCTGCAACAAAACCGAAGCAATTTGAACCAAGAGAGCTATTTATTTACATCGCAAAAGCAAAATAAGCCCTACAATCGCGTGAGTATCAGCCGTTTGTTTAGTTCCGTTTATCGCAAATTCAGCATAAAAGGAGCAAGCCACCTCGGCCGACATTTGTTTGTATCAAAATTGGTAAATTCCGGCGTGAATATCTGTTTGGTGCAAAAGCTGGCTAATCACAAAAATATCTCAACCACGCAAAGATATTTTAATTATAATGAACATATGCTCGCAAATGCGGTTGAAAATGCAAGAGTGTGATGTCAAATCAACTCCACGTAAAAAAGCCTTACAAAAAATGTAAGGCTTTTTCTTTTGACTAAAATTAAAAAAAATCAAAATTTCAAAAATTAAAACTAGGGTCGTTAGGGAAGAATAAACTTCTTGAATGAATTGATACCAAATCAAACAAAAGGGCAAAATGTTAAGAAAAATTATTAAAACTAACAAAGTTTAACATTTTTACCTTGCCGCCCTAGAGCCTCAAATAAAATCCCTAACAATTCCAAGCATTTCAAAGAAAATGTTAAAAAATGTGCCTTCTTTAACATTTTGTGATTGCTTTAATCTTAGAAATAGATAATATTGTTTCAAAGCAATTATTCGTGGAGAATTTAAAAATGACCAATTATCCTAGAGGATCTGAATGGCGTAGATGGGATTTGCATATTCATACCCCTAACACAAAAAAGAATGATCAATTTTCAGGAGCAACAACAGAAGAAAAGTGGAATAATTATTATTCAGACATTATAAAATATGTGGGAGATGGAACAAATCCTAATAAAACTATCGCTGTAATAGGAATTACAGATTATCTTTCACTTGATAACTATCTAAAAGTAATTACGGATAAGAAATTGCCAAAATCGGTAAAATTAATTTTACCGAATATCGAAATGAGAATTCAGCCAATTGCTCAAGATTCTCCTATTAATATTCATTTTATATTTAATCCAGAAATAGTTTCTGATTTAGAAAGTAGATTCTTTTCTAAGTTGCAATTTCCTTATGGGGAAAATTTATATGATGCGACTAGATCTGGTTTAATTCGTTTAGGAAAAATTTATAATCCAGAGCTTGAGGATGAACAAGCTTATAAAGCGGGTATCAATCAATTTGTACCTTCGTTTGATAGCGTAAAAAAAGTATTTCAACAAGATCCTGATTTAAGAAATAATGTGATTATTGGAGTATCCAATTCTTCGGGAGATGGAGTGTCTGGAACTACACAGCATTGCTCATATTTAGAAGGCAAAGAATCTCAGCTTAAATCATTTAGGCAATCGATTTATCATTTTGTAGATGTAATATTTTCTTCTTTCCCTTCTGATATAAAATATTTTTTAGGAAAAAAAGATGGTATAAATTCAGAGATTGTAAAAAGGCAATGTGGTTCTTTAAAAGCTTGTATCATAGGTAGTGACGCACATAAAAATGAAAAAATTTTTGAACCTGATAATAAAAAATATTGTTGGATAAAAGCTGATCCAACATTTAATGGTTTGAAACAGATTTTATATGAACCAGAAGAAAGGGTTTGTATATCTGATAACAAACCCGAAATCAAAGAAAATTATTACGTGATTGATAAGGTTGAATTTAATGTTTCTGATTTTCCTACAAATCCAATTTATTTTAATGATAAATTAACGTGTATTATTGGCGGAAAATCAACAGGAAAATCTATTCTATTGCAAAATATGGCAAAAGCAATAGCACCAACAGAAGTACAAAAAAGTTTAGATAAATCTCAAAATAAAACGTTTGAAGTGGATGAACTTAAAGTATATTGGGCAGATGGGGAGCAAAAAGATAGAAAAATTATATATATTCCGCAGACATATTTGAATAGATTAAGTGATAAAAAAGAAGAAAAAACAGAAATTGATCAATGGATACAAGAAGTTTTGTTTCAATATCCTGATATTAAAATGGGTAGTGAAAAATATTATGCAGATCTTAGTGAATTGAAACTTAGTGTCGACAAAAATATTATAATCTTTATCAATTATGATAAAGAATGTAAAAATAATATAAAATCTCAAAAAGAAATTGGAGATAAAGCAGGCATAATAGCTACACTAGATAGCCTCTATACTGATAAGAAAAATCTTTCAAAAGACTTAAATGTTTCTGAGGAAGATATTAATAGTTATAACAATGCTGTAAGAAATACGCAAATAATTGAACAAAAAATACATAAGCTAGAACAAGATAAAATTGTTATTAATAATACTTCAAGTTTAGTACAAAAAACAGCTATAGATTCAAGAATGAGTGAAAGTACGGCAAGTTTTGTACTTAAAATTCAGAACGAAATTATTGATAGGTCTCAAAAAGAATGGGAACAAGAAAGAATAAAGCTTTTAACTTTTATTGAAGAAGAAATTACAAAAGAAAAAAGTTGTAAATTAGATAATGAAAAGATTATAGCTATAAAACGTCCTTTAGTAGAAAGCTGTAATGCTATAGCTGAAATATCAAAAAGAATTATTGAAGAAGAAAATAAAAAGAAACAAATAGAAGATAAAGAAAAGGAATTAGCTGAACTAAAACAGAAACAATTAGAAATATTGGATAGCTTATGTCAAGCGATTGAAAAATATAAGAGTATAAGCATAGCATATAAAAAACTCATAGACATAGAAGGAGATGATATCAGGTTTTTAGCAGATGTTGTATTTAGGCAAGAGGCATTTGTAAAAAAAACGTATTCTCTTTTTGATGCCAGAAATAAAGAATTAAAAGAGTTGATTAATGATGAGTTTTCAGAAGCAAAGTATACGAAAGATAATATAAAATTTATGGTTCAAAAAGTTATTGATGACGAATGGGCATTAAAATCAAGTATTTCCAAAGAAGATGTTTTAAGAGAATTATTCAATAATTGGTATAATACAAGATATCAAGTAGAGATGGATGGTGATACATTAGACATGATGTCACCAGGAAAAAAAGCTTTGGTTTTATTAAAAATTCTAGTGAGTTTGGCTGAAAGCAAATGTCCTATTTTGATTGATCAACCTGAAGATGATTTAGATAATCGTTCTATCTATAGAGAGTTAGTCAACTTTATTAAACAAAAGAAAAAAGAAAGGCAAATTATAATAGTAACTCATAATGCAAATATTGTTATTGGAGCTGATGCTGAAGAGGTTATCATTGCTAATCAACAAGGGCAAGATACCCCTAATAAACAATTTAAGTTTGAATATATATCAGGTGCGATAGAAAACAATACCCCTGTATACAAACATGATGGTTCTATTGAGGATGGCATATTAAATAGTCAAGGAATTCAACAACATATTTGTGATGTCCTTGAAGGTGGAGAAAGAGCATTTGAATTACGAAAAAATAAATATCATATTTAAGGAGAATAGATATGCAATTATATGCAAATTTAAATGGTAATTCAGGAGTATCTAGGTTTGAAACTGGAGAAGATTATATAATAGTTGAATTTACGACAGGTGCCGTATATACATATACCTATCTTAGTGCAGGAAAGGAACGTATAGAGATGATGAAATCTTTAGCATTATCGGGGAGAGGGTTAAATTCGTATATTAATAAATATGCCAGAAAACTTTATGCCTAATTTATGAGGGAGAATGATGATGCCTGAGATAAAATGTCCGAAGTGTGGAGAAGTTTTTACGGTTGATGAATCCGGTTATGCTGCGATTATCGGTCAAGTTCGCAATGCCGAATTTCATAAAGAATTGCATGAACGTGAGGCTCAGCTTGCAAAAGAGAAGGAGAGTGAGCTTTCTCTTATCAAAACTCAGGCTAAAATGGAGCAAGAGCAATCTACGGCTGCCCTCAAACAAGAAATTGAGCGTTTAAAAGCAGAAATTACAACTGTTGCCAAAGATAAAGATATTGAAAAAGAACGTTCATTAAATAGTCTTAATCAGGAAATCGAACGTTTAAAGGCTCAAGTTCAATCCAATGAACAAGCCAAAACTTTGGCGGTTGCTTCAGCGGTAAGTGAGAAAAAAGATGAATTGGTTGAAAAAGACAAGAAAATTATGCAACTTGAAAGCCAACTCAAAGAAGCTGAAAAAGACAAGCAACTTCAAGAACAATCCCTAAAAGACAATTTTGCGGTTCAACTCAAGGCCAAAGATACGGAAATCGCTTTTTATAAGGATTTGAAAACTCGTCAATCAACCAAAATGGTGGGTGAAACTCTGGAACAACATTGTGAGATTGAGTTTAATCGTTTGCGTGCCACGGCTTTTCAAAATGCTTACTTTGAAAAAGATAATGATGCCAAAACCGGAAGTAAAGGCGATTATATTTTTAGAGAGAGTACCCCGGAAGGTATTGAATTTATATCCATTATGTTTGAGATGAAAAACGAGATGGATACCACGGCAACCAAACATAAAAATGAGGATTTCTTTAAGGAACTGGATAAAGACCGTAATGAGAAGAATTGCGAATATGCGGTTTTGGTGTCTCTGCTTGAATCTGATAATGAACTCTATAATACCGGAATTGTTGATGTTTCGCATCGTTATCCCAAGATGTATGTCATTCGTCCGCAGTTCTTTATCTCGATGATTACATTGCTTAGAAATGCGGCTTTGAATTCGGTTCAATATCGTAAACAATTGGCGGAATATAAGAACCAAAATATAGATATTTCCAATTTTGAAGCGGAAATGAACGATTTTAAGGAAAAATTCGGACGCAATTATCAGTTGGCAAGTGATAAGTTCCGCAAAGCGATTGAAGAAATTGATAAGACTATTGACCATTTGCAAAAGACAAAAGATGCTTTGCTTTCTTCTGAAAATAACTTGCGTTTGGCGAATAACAAAGCTCAAGATTTGACGGTTAAACGTCTAACCCGTAACAACCCGACCATGGCTCAAAAATTCGCCGAATTGGAGCAGAAGTAGTGATGTTTCTTATTTAAGGTTTAAAAAGCAAAATTAAGACTTCATTATTTCTTCCCAAGTATGATAACGAATCACATGCTTCTTCACTTTTTTAAGTTTACGAATGCCATAATTTGCGTTAAGTAAAGCAACATCAAGGTTAACTAAGCATTTACGGTATAGGGTTATAGCTTCTTTAAAAGAAGGATTTTTGTCATATAATTCCTTCAAAAGAGATTGAAAAATATCATAATGATAGAGATCTTTTTCGTTTAATAAGTACATAAATTGAGATTGATTTTTATTAAACCAGTCAACAATTTTCTGGATGCTCTTTTTATCAAATTTATATATGATACAAGCTTCATCCATTTGTTGTGCCAGAGTAAACCGTTTAAAACGAAGTTCTTGTTTGTATTGAGCATAAGTTATTATACATTGTGCGGCAGTAAATAAAACTATAGCAATAGCACATATCCATTCAGCGTTATCTTGTAAAAATAGCAACATTGATTTCCTTTTGTTTTTTTTATTTTAATATATATCATTATTTAATGAAATATTTTATGGAACTCAAGGAATAGTTCTGAAATAGTTAAATGTTTTTTTATTCAATATTATCATGTTTGCTCAAATTGCATTTTTGACATAACAGTTGGATGTTGTTTGGATCTTTAGATGAGCCACCTTTAGAAAAGGGAATAATGTGGTCATAATGCAAGTTTTTATCAGAGCCACATTTAACACATCGTCCTTTATCTCTTGCCCATACTTTGATTTTTACTTCAGTAGGGATTAAGCGGTTATGTTCAAGTTCTAATTCTGTAGTATCGTGAAGTTTTTCTTCTTCGATATCAGAATCAATCATTTCTAATCTAAACTTAAAGACGGTTCTATCTAGTTTTTCTTGCCAAGCATCAACCAAATGGAAATATCCATTATATACCCATATTCCATCTTTAATTTTTTCATAGACTTTTACAATCTCAGGAGAGTTGTTATTTTCTTTATGCCTCATAGCGGCTTGATAAAATTTTCCGTTTTCCGTTAAAGAACCGCTAGGATTAAACATTGGTTGATCTATTTTGTCCGAGGGCAAAGAGGAAAAATTGTAATTCTTTTGTACATCATGTCCCTCGTAAATGATTGCATTTTCTTCAGGTAACCATTTATCTGCATAGGGAGCATTTTTTCTTACACTCATTAAAATAATATGATAATTCTTTCCTGGAACATTATAATTCATTCCACGCTGTAAATTGATACCTTCAGCAATAGTCATATCAACATATCTTATAATTTCACCTCTTTGCATTTTATTTTTTCTCCATTTATATCTACGCTTTATCTCCATAAAGACGCATTCTTAATCTTTGGCGGGGAGAGGGGACGCGGGCTTTGATTTTCTTTAAGTTTTCATCCAAATACGGATATTGCAATTTGCAGATTTCGTTATAAAGGATTTCAATCGGGAAATTGCTACCATATACTCTTTCACCAGTATCAATACCTTCCCATCCGCAAATAGCGTTTTGATATTCTCTGCCGACATTGGCATCGCGGAGTTCCGGCTTTACCGTATGGCGAAAGCTGTGAAAGACTTTTCTCTTGCCGCTGATACCTATGCTTTCTAAATATCTGCCAAACCATTTGGACATTTTATCGGCATAGTGATTATATTGAGCGTAAGTCAGCTGATAAAATACGCGTTGTTTGCGTTTGGATTTCACCGAAAGCAAATAATCTAAAAAGCCCATTTCAATAATTTTGGGGTGAATCGGCACAATTCTTTTAGAAACCTTATTTTTCAAATGTTGGTCTGGACGTTCATCTGTAAAAATCATATAGTAAATATTGTTTTCTTTTTTGATGTCATCGCAATAAAGTTGACACAATTCGTTCAGGCGAGCTCCACTGTATAAAGCCATTAGCGGAATATAGTAGCGATAGGCAAAGTTTTCATCTTCCGGATAAGGATAATATTCAGGATTAAATATCTTCAATAACTCGGATTTTGTAAAGCGGTCATAGCTTTGGCGGCTATCTTTGACCGGAATTTCTATCTGAACGTTTAAGGCCGCACTGACATAACCTTTTCTCTGGGCATAGGTTAAAAATTCTTTGAATACGCGTAAATAGCGTTTGACCGTGGTAGTGGACATGGTCTTATCACCAATCTCGGGCAAAAGCATATCGGTTAGCTTTTTGTGTTTGGAAGCACTCATCTTCTTCCAACCGCGTGGCACATAATAGATTTTGGTTGAAATCGTATCACAGTCTTTAGCGGTTAAATTTTCAACATATTTCTTGTTAACCAAACTGAACACCACATCCAAACAGGTTTCATCTTGATATAAAGTGTTATCGCCGGTTCCTTTGACATTTTTCTTATATTCTCTGAATTTTTCAAACAGAGTCTTCCAATGTGTTTTAATTTGCGGCGAACGGACGGTGTTGGCGGTTCTTTCTTCTTCTATATAACTTAAGCAACGCTCAATAACGGCCGGAATGTAAAAATTGCGGTTGTCGGTTTGAATGGCATTGGCTCTGTTCAAAGCATAATCATCGGACAGAGCCAAATGATTTTCCAGCTTATCCAGCCATTCCGGTCTTTGATTGGGCTCGGGTTCAACCGCATTCTTTTTGACGGTTCGTTTTAAGAAATCAAATACCGAAGGGGGAATACGTTTGTTTTGCTTGAGCGAAGTGATATATTTCTTTACGAAGCTGACAACTTGCTCATCCTTAAAATCTTCATAAGAACCATAACTATCGGAATGTTCATAATCCGAGCGACTGAGCATAGTAATATCAAGCTCATGTACCGAGAGCTGATTATTTTTAATTTGAAAATAAGAATCGTCTAATTTGTTTTGAATCTCTTTAATACGGCTGGCAACGATATTTTCGATATCGTCATCGGAAAGAATGAGTTTGTTGTTTTTTATTTCCATCAGCAGCCGTTCCAAATCATTGATTAACGTATCAAACTTAAATGTTTCTCGCTTCAATAGCAGGATGGCTATATTGTAATCATTAGTGTTTAAAGAATACCTAACGTGTGTTTTTTTGAAGAAAGGTTGGAGTGATTTTGGTATCCAATAGCGGAAATAATAGGTGTGATTCCTGCGTTCCAAATGATTTTGTTTTAAGGCCATGACTGTCTCACCCAACTGTCTCAGATGTTACAAAAGGGTATTTCCCGACATTTGAAGGCTTTTTCTAAAGAAAAAAGCCATTGAAAATCAATGGCTTCTCATTTTGCTTGGCTGGAGAGAGCTTGCAAATCGCGGACTAAATTTATGATTATTTTAATACTTCTCTAAAAAGGTATTTCTTCCTTATATTTTTCAGGGTCAACTTCTTTCAAAACTTCTAGATATAATGCGGTATCTAACAATTCTTTTTTAGGAGCTGTAATCATGAAGAAAAAATCTTTTACATCGCCATCTTGGCATATCCATGAAATTTGGTCATTATCTCTATAAGCTTTCAAAATTAATGATACTTCATGCAAGGTGAAATCAAGAGGATTATATTTTGAAAGTAGAGAAATTGCTCCATGAGTCCTTTCGAAAGATCCGCTTTTGATAAGATATTCAATATATTGTGTTTTTTCATTATCTACAATGAAATTATAAGAAGCAAATTTCTTATCAAAAAAATCTTTAATACCTGCATAAATATATAAAGTTCCGTTTTTTTCATCTTTCCATTCTTTAGCTAAAAAATATTTAGCTATGTCATTCTGTCCTTCTATTGAATCCCAAAAATCACCATCACCAGATATAATATGTAAATCTTCATTTTCATTAATGCTACATTTTAGAGTTTCCCAATTAATAGCATCTCCCATAGAATCATTATTATCATTTTTACGAGGCGGTAATCTTCTTAGAAAGCGTTGTTGTGCAATTCTAGATATTTTCCAATCTACAGGAACAACTTTAGAAATCTTGAATATTTCTTTTATTATCCTATCAGCGCTTAATTGTTCTAATTTTACATCTTCAACGAGTTTATTTTTAAGAATTGTATATCGTTTTTTTAACTCAGACTGAGCATTTCTAAATTCTTCACATTCTGTTTTATATTGTTTTAATAGAGTTGGTAAGGGTATTTGATTAGACTTTTCCAAATTACTTGTAGTTGCATATATTTTCTTTATTCTATTTTTATAAAATTCATCTAAGACATTTTGAGATAGAATTAGTTGAATTTCTTCATCATTAATTAATTTGATTAATTTATGTAGCTCTTCAATATCTTTTTCAGATAAGGAGTAAAAATCTAAGAATATATTTGTATCAATAAAAACGTTCAGCATAGTTATTTTACCAATCTGTTAGTAGTATAGCTATTATTTAGGTAAAAATTACTAGAAACGCAAGAGTTGATATAATATCTATATAAATAATAATCTTAACTTCAATGTCTTAACAACCAGAAGTTAGCAAGTTAATAAGACTTGTTGTTTAACCATTTTTACTTCATCGGCGATTTTAGCATAAGTATCTAAATCTTGAGTAGGATCCTTAAACCATTGCGTAGGATTGTTGCATTGAATGAATTTATCAAAAGGTGCTCTGACAGTATATTTCAATGTTTTATCCTGCAATGTACAATCTTTTATAAGCAATTTGAGAAGCTTGTTTTTCTTGAGTGGTGAGGCTTTGTGCATGATGTCAGACAAATTACCGGCAATATCAAGCAAATTGTCAACAGTAGTCGTAATGTCTTTTGTAATTTCTTTATATTTTGCAATAGATTCTTCTAAAAAAGTTCTTTCATCAGCAATAGCATTTATTTGACGGTTGTATATATTTTCTTTGATTTTACCAGATACATATAAATCAGTTAAATTATCTTCTTTATTGACTAAGGTGTTAAGTTCAGATTGTAAATTGCGTTTAAGATTAGCATTCATAATAGCTTCTTCTTCCATATTTTTTTGAACATTTTTCTTTAATGTTTCTAAAATCTTTGATGGTATTTGTATTTTACTAAATAATTCATTGTCTAACTGTTCAAATAATGTGTTTTCATTAACTAAACCTTGTTTGCAGTTTCCACGTAAATGACTACATTTGAGATAGACATATCTTTTACCATTTTTCTTAATTTTATGTTCAGAAGTAATGGCACAACCGCAAGTTTCGCATTTTATCAAACCTCTAAATGCAAATGGAATGGCTTTATATTCTTGTTGATGACTAAAAACTTCGCGGCTTTTAGATTGAAATACTTCTTGGACTTTGTCAAATAAGGCTTTGGAAATAATAGGCTCGTATATATGCGGAATAAGATTACCTTTAATTTTCATCATACCATAATAAAAAGGATTTTTAAGAATATCTTCAATTTTATTGCGACTGACAAATGTTCTTTTATTAAAGTTTTTCGATTTTTCATAATGATTTTTCTCTTTAGATGTCAAACCTAATTCTTTTGCTTTATACCAAAGACTTTGTAAAGAGTGTAAGCCGGTAGCATATTCTTCAAACAATATTTTGATAATAGGGGCTCTTTGTTCATCTATAATAAGTGTAGCTTTTCTGTCTTCATTTCTTGCATTTAAATAACCGATAGGAGCTAATCCTTGCCATTTACCGTCAGCCCAGTTTTGTTTTTGGCTGGCTTTTACTTTATCTATCATTGTGTTGACTTGGAAATTAGCCATTAAAACGTGCATATTCCAAAAGGTTAAATCCATCGCAGCAGAATCTTTGGTAATAATCAAACCTTCTTTTAGAAAGTGAATTTCAATTTTACCTTCTTTACGTAATCTGTTTAATTCATAAGTGTCATCATAAGAACGTTGTAATCTGTCAACATAATTAACAATAATAGCAATTTTACCATCGTGATTTTTAGCAAACTCAAGCATTTCATGATATTGTTTGCGTTCACCTCTGGTGGAGCTTTCATCTATACTCAAGTCTTTTATTACTTTTAATCCATTATCAATACAATATTGAGTAATCGTTTCCATCTGGACATCAAGAGAAACACCTTTGTCTTTTTGTTTTTTACTGGATACACGGGCAAAGACGATTGCTTGTGTGCATTTTTCGTTTGGATCGTAGTTTAATTTTTTAGCCATTTAAGTTACTCCATTGATTTAACACAATATTATTATGTCGCGTTTAAATGGGAATGTACGCAAAAAAATGCACTTTCAGGCAACTTTTTTACTAATATTTTACTGATTTTTCAAAAGGATAATTGAAAATATGGTGCCAAACATTCTAAACAAACATTTGACACCGGTATTTAGAGATTATTTTTTTATTCTACGAGAATCCATAACTTCTTGCACTCTGTCAAATAAAGATTTTTCAATAAATGTTTGGTATTTGTGAGGCATAAGTTGATTATTTATGCGTATTTTTCCGTAATAAAATGGATTTTTCAGTATATTATTTACACAGCGTTCAGAGACGGCGTTGCCTTGTTGATTAACCAAACCTAAAGAACGAGCTAATTCGAAAACCTGCTTTATTGTATATTGTTCCGTGGCATAAGCTCTAAACAATTTCATAATGATTGATGCTTGTTTAGAATCAACGATAATATCAATTTTATTATTTTCATCTCGAATACTCTTATAACCAATAGGAGCCAATTCCATATGTTGTTCTTTAGATTTGTTATGTTTCAGACTTCTACGGATATTGTCCTGTAATGTCTTAATATATATTTTATCTATTGCTTGAGTCATGTTATATACTCCTTTTTGTTAAAATTATTAAACGATTTTGTAATGTCGTGTTTGAAAACAAATGTAAAACAGATTTTTAAAATATTTTTTATTGCTATTTCAATATGTTAACCTGTTGCCCTCAAGGGCAAGAGGTTGGTGCTTTATCAAAGTTCTTGTCATCAACGACAAGTTCTTTTGTTTCTTGGTTGCCATCTTCTAAAACGGATTTTACAATGATTGTATAAAAATCAATCAGGTTGCTTGTCATTTCATTTAATTCAATATCCGTAACGTCGGGATACAGAATTGATAACTCTTTTTTGAGTTGATTGTATGTATCAGTCATAACAATTATATGTCGGGATTGAACAAATATGTAAAACCGATAATAAAAAATTTTAATGAATTAACTTCTTTTCCAATTTACCGAGAAGTTCGGAACTTCTTTTCTCATTTACCGAGAAGTTGGAAACTTCTTTTCTCGTTTTCCGAGAAGTTGGAAACTTCTTTTCCAATTTACCGAGAAGTTGGAAACTTCTTTTCTCATTTACCGAGAAGTTCGGAACTTCTTTTCTCGTTTTCCGAGAAGTTGGGAAAATCGTCCGAAATTTACCAAGCGGTTAAATACTGCTGTTTATATATCTGTGTAATGTAATCCAGGAACAGCCCATCAGTCGGGCGATTTCGGCTTTAGAAACATTTTTATCCAGCAATTCTATTATCTTATTATGTTTGCTTTTAAGTTTTTGGTAGCTGAAACCATGCGGACGGCCAAGATGTTTGCCGGATGCTTTGAGATTAGCAAGTGATGATTTTGTGCGTTGGGAGATAAGGTTTCGCTCAATCTCTGCTGCCAAGCCGAAAGCAAAAGCCAGAACTTTAGATTGTATGTCATTACCTAAGCGATAATTCTCTTTAATTGTCCAGACCTGACAGTTTTTATTTAGACATGTTTCCAAAATCCGCATAACTTCAAGTAAAGAACGGCCGAGACGTGATATTTCGCAAGAGATAAGTATATCATTTTCTTGTAAATTATCTAATAAAGCACCAAGTTTGCGGTTTTTTAATGCCTTTCGGGAGGATAATATGTTATGAAGTTCCGCAGTTGTAATGTTTGGATTGTCTCTCATTTCTGCAATAATCTTTTGTCTTCTGGAATTTAAGGGTTTCTTATCCCCAACCTTTTTCCCAACTTTATTCCCAACCTTATTTATTCTCTCAAATGGGATAGTAACAACAATGGAATTCTCCCTAAATGAAAATGCATCTTTTCCATACATTTCCGTAATTTTAGGAACCCCTCGTCCGGATTTCTCACTTATATGCAATTGAAGAAATATCTCGGACAACTTTTCATTTACAGGGATTGATTCTCCTAAGAAAAATCCCTCCATAGTCTGTGCGGGAGCAAGTGTTCCTCTGGATAATATCTCGATCCGGTCAGAGAAAACCGAAATCATTGGCTCATTTCCTTCCACCCATTTATTGTGTAGAACGGCATTTATGATAGCCTCACGAAATGCCTTATTATCAAATAAAGGTACTTCTTTTCTCTCAACAACCCTGTCTGTTTCGTCCGTTTGTATCAGGTTCAACACATCCCCATAACGCAATAACTCGTCCAGGCTGTATAATAAACAGTCATTTCCAAATTCACGCACTGAGAAAAGATTAGAGCCTTTTGTTTCTCCATCAAAAATAGATACACGAAGCGGAAAATGGGAATTATCCGATAATAACTGTGCTAAAATATTAAATTCGCCTTCCTCCGTTTTTAAACCCAAGTTCTTAATAAACGTCTTTTGATTTAAAACAATCCCTTTGGAACCATAATATCCAAAGAGTTTTTGAAATGTAAGGTCCTGATACTTCGCCGGTACCGTTTCTATCGTTTCCGTTCTTCCATCAAGTATTTTGAAAAGTTCAATTTCTCTCTTAGGGTAATCTTTCATATTACATTTTGACGATCCTATCCTTAAAAACCTCTTTTCTTTAAATGCTGTAGGAATTTCGGTTGCCGCAGGAATTACCAAACCAACGACTCTCTTTCCATAAATTTCTGTTTCTTCAAAACTAAAATTTATGCTTGGTGACAGATTTCTCGCAAGATAATTCTGATACGGTTCCTTGTTATATTCACAATACTGGTTAAATGTTGTTCCTACAATTTCATGGGTTGTAACGCCACCGTTCCTTATCTCGGTAGAAGTCCGTGTATTGCTCCCTCACGACTTCAAGCAGACAGCCTTGAATGGGGATAAACAGCTTGTCCATATAGGTCTGGTCGGATTCCCTGCAACGGCAGAACTCCGTGTAGGATAATTCCACATAGCCGCCACTTTCTCTGATATATACCTTTCTTGGTGCATATTTCACCATAAATACCTCCCATCTGAATTTTTGAAATGTAAAAAATCCAGATGGAGAGGCGGAGAACGACACCGCATATCAGAAACAGCCCTACGGCACTTTCCAACAAAAATCGACAAAAGAAAAACCGCAAAGGCTCTGTGACCTTTACGGTTATAGGAAATAGTAATTCTATTGTATGGAGATTGTACTTCTACTTTCAAGGTGAGAAGTACCGTTGCACTGGCAGAAATTTTTTTAACTGGTTTCCTGCCGTTCTCTGATATGCTATGTATTGATAAATTTTGCTTCGTATGAGCAGATAGATAACTGCCCGAAAAAAGGACATAAAAAAATCCCTCCAAATTTAAAAACAAATTCAGAGGGTAATTTAGGGTATAACAAAATAACCCACCCGAATATCGTTTTTTTTA
>ERZ832317.992-NODE-992-length-37751-cov-10.917073_pt1 | contig 37751 bp, 33 predicted proteins | sample MGYA00519695_ERZ832317 | MGnify/ENA primary metagenome ERZ832317 (study PRJEB31850, sample SAMEA3708726) | human gut metagenome | biome: human gut; feature: human-associated habitat; material: faeces | place: China | collected 2014 ...
GACTGACTAAAATTTATGCCTAAACAATAAATCCCTCAGGTTTTTACGTTGACCCATTTTTTATTGCACCAAATTGCATATTTTTGCGGACAGTACATAAAGAAAAAACCGCTGAAATAACTGTATTTCAGCGGTTTTCATGATTTTTCGTTTTGTAAAAGTGGTGCCACCAGAACTCTATTTTCTTTATTTTATTTAATCGTGAAATTTAAAAGAAATAAGAAATAGATTGAAATATAATACTTTACAAAATTCTTTTAAAAAGTCAATATTAAGCCATTTTTGAAAATGTGGTGACAATGTGGTGACAAATCTCGGAAAGTTTTCTTAAATTCGCACTAGAAACATAAAGAAAAAAGTTATGGGCAACTACTTTTTGAGAAAAGGCACAAGCAAGGAGGCTACGCTGTTCGTTAGAATAAGAAAACGCGTACCTAAGATTGACAAGAATGTCAATACGAGAATTGCGATTGACCGCAATGTTTGGGAGAGGGCGAATAAGGATGCTGCAAGTTTGGAGAAGTTTTACCGAACTAAAGATGGGCAGATTATCTATCGTAAGATGTGTGCCATCGACCAGGCATTGGAAGAACTGCTCAGTCAAGGCAAGTTTAATGATGAGCATATTGACCGTGCGGTTGAATCCATTGTGTTTGCTGAAATCAGAGAACAGCAACGCAAGGAGGAAGAAGAACTGCGATTGAAGAAGCAAGAGGCCGAGGAAGCCCGTAAAAAAGATGTACGAACTTTCCTCAATGACTTCATTGCTGGAATAAGAGAGGGTTCCATCAAACATAATGGCAACACTTATAGTGCGAACACTTGTAAAGTCTGGGAATCTTTCAGACTTATTCTTGAACGTTTCTATAAAAAACATCCATTTACTTGGGAGAGCATCGACCAGCGATTAGTAGATAAGTTTCTTTTTATGATGGAGAAAGATGGCTATATGCCCAAGAGTATTAACAAATACCTTGTTTGTTTCCGTGCAATGGTTGGCTATGCCCATAAAGCCAGATTCCACAACAATTCCATTGCCGAAAAATGTTTCTCAAAAATCCGTGTACGCGAATGTGATAAAGCAAAGGAAATCTATTTGAACGACGCTGAGCTTCAGGCCTTGTACGAAATGCCATTAGAGGGCTTGGATGCACAAGTGCGCGATGTATTCTTGGTAGGTTGTTACACTTGCCAGCGATACAGCGATTATTCTGCACTTACAGCCAATAACTTTACCACCACAGCAAGAGGTAATAAGGTTGTCCGCTTGATACAAAAGAAAACCAGTACTCCGGTTGTTGTTCCCATTATGAACGACAACCTACTGCGCATTGCCGAGCGTTACGACTTTAATATCCCTGAGATTTCTGATGTCATTCTCAACAGATATATAAAGGATATACTCAAACGACTATCCGAAGAGATTCCGTCGTTGCAAAAAACAGAGATTACCAAACTTACTATGCGTGAACGAGAAATGGAAGAGCGTGGCGATACGGAATTTATGCGTAACGAAGATGGCGATGTTATCAAATATCGCTATGACTTGGTTACTTCGCACACCGCCCGCAGAAGTGGAATTACCAATCTTTATCTTACCGGACTATTCGACACCGTACAGATGATGTCAATCAGTGGACACAAAGACCAACGCACATTCTTCGATTATATCAAACTGTCATCAGATGAGATTGCAGATAAGATTATGGAAAAACTTCGCCAGGCTGAGAATGTCGGAAATGAGGGATTGTTCTAAAAATAATATTTAATAAAATTAAGAAGATAATATTTATGGGGAATATTAATCCATTAAATCAAGATAGAACTTTTTGTTTCTTTTTGATAACACGCATGTCAATTGGGACTTATTTTTTTGAGTGGGACGAACCTAACCACAAACTACAAATGCAAATGTTGAACACTATATGTGGTTGGTCTTTTGTGCGAGATTGGAATGATCGTGAGTACAAATATCCGACAGGAAAGGCTGTAAAAATGGACACGCATATTAAAAATGAGGCTAAATCATTACGGGATGAAATTTGCACCAGCGACAAAGATTGTCACAAAAGCCTTATAAGTTTTTTTTATAAAACATTGTTGTCTATAGAAAATGATGAATTGTTCTTTATATATCGCGTAGTTTATACTTTCCCATCTCAGAGGCTATTGTATAAAATATTAAACGAACTTTTTTATATAAATAAAGGAAAAAGTAAAGAGGAGGCTGATGAATGGTTTGAGAAATATGCAGCAACTTTTTTCAATGAATATGATGTAAGATACTATGGCCACGCAAAAGTAGGAGAACTTGAAAGAAGTAAAAGAGTCTGTCGCTTTTGTGGAGAATCTATGCCGACTGTTAAGTTTGATAAAACAGCTCATGCCGTTCCAGAAAGTATTGGCGGACACAAAAATTTAGTCTGCTATGAAGAGTGTGATAAATGTAATGAGGCTTTTGGTGAAGATGTAGAAAGGAATCTTTGCGAATGGTTTGATTTTCGACGTAGCACACATCAAGTAAAGAAGAAATCCGGCGGAATCCCTAAGGCCTACGGTCGCAATTATGTTATTGAGGATAAGAAAGTCAGTCTGTTTCTTGACAAAGATGTAACTAAAGAAATAAAACTTGTAGGCTCTGGAACTGTTACACTTCAGGGAATTTATCGTGCACTTTGTAAGATTGCGATAGACTTGATAGATAATGAATATCTCGATCAACTAAAGACAACTATCAAATGGGTTCGGTTTGGACATCCGAAATCTTCTCATTATCCTCAAATAGCTCAAATGCATGGTTTGTATGAAGTAAAAGAACCAATGATATACATTTGTAGTCGTAAAGACAGACATGATACAGACACAGCCCCTTTGCATTTATGTATTTTTCGCATTTTTGATTTGGCATTCTTGTATGTGCTTCCTCATGTTAATGATAGAATGGTTTTTCATGAAAACTATACGAGGTGTATTCCAACTGAAGCTCTTAAAGTATTAGGCTTTACCAGAAATTGGGAATGGAGTTCATATGATACTACAGGAGAACGTAATCCTCACGTGTGGCTTGATTTGTCAAATTCAAAAAGAGAAGCATCGGATAAAAAGGAGAGAGCCCCGATTGAGAAACTGCGTATTGAGCGAAAACCGACAAATTCAATTGAATTTATAGACCCTAAAATAACCACATCGGCTGTTTTAAAAAGAGATTTTGAACTTATCGATTTTATCCACACAGATGATAAACAATGTGTTTCAGGAAATATATCTGTTCAAGCTATCGTTGATTTATCTCAAAACGCACCATTATATGTGAGGTTGAATATCACATATGATAACATTAGAAGTGGTGACAAATTGGCAACTGTAGTGTATTCTGCTCAAATTTCGCCAAAAGTTTTGCATCAACAGTTGAATCTATACGAAGATGACTCGTTAAGTCTGAATCAAGATTTGTTTGTGTGTATCTTGGAAAAAATGCTGAATAACATGTATGCGGATATCTTTGTGCAATATGCTGATTTTCCATATACAAGAGATATGCTTTACGTCAATAATGTAAGAGAACTATTGAATGACATGCAGTTAATTTTCATGAAAGAAGGACAATTTTTTGGCGAAGTACAAGGTGGTAAAATTTGGCATACGGGGTATTAGGATAGTACAACTTCGCAAAGTGAAAATGTCGAAAACGAGTGTTTGTTCTAAAAAAAGCAGAGTAAAGATAAAATAAATCCTCTCATTTGCAGTTAAAGTGAAATAAATTCACTAATTTTGTTACAAACGAACAAAGTTATGGAAGATATAAACCGCATAAAAGTAGTTTTAGTTGAGAAAAAACGCACCAATAAATGGTTGGCAGAGCAATTGGGTGTAAACCCATCAACCGTTTCAAAATGGTGTACAAACTCATCGCAACCCGACCTCAATAGCTTACTTAAAATCTCAGATTTGCTTGAGGTTGATATAAAAGAGTTAATCGTTAGAGAGTATAAACAATATCTAATGTCGCAAGGGGTATGAGCAAAGATTTGATTATACAAAATATGGCTGTTGCAACTGATGATTACAATCGGTTGATTGATAATATTTCTTCCCTTTGGGTTACAGCCAAAGAGAAGGCCATCAATGCTGTAAACACAGAACTGCTAGAAGCAAACTGGCAGACAGGCAAATATATTGTAGAGTTTGAACAAGGTGGAAAGGTCAGAGCAGAATATGGTAAGCAGTTGCTGGTAAATCTTGCGAAAGATCTTACCTTGAAAAATGGAAGAGGATTTAGTCGTTCCAACTTGCTTTATATGAGAAAGTTCTATCTTTCATTCCCAAAAAGTGAGACAGTGTCTCACATATTGACATGGAGCCATTACTTTGAAATATTGAAGTGCGACGACCCATTGGAAATGCAATTCTACATGAAGCAATGCATTAATGAGGGTTGGAAGGTACGCGAGTTGAAAAGACAGATGAAAAGTTGCCTATTCCAGCGTCTTGCATTGAGCACTGACAAAGAAGGTGTATTGGCTTTGGCGAATGAAGGTCATCAAGTAATGAAACCGCAGGACATCATTAGAGATCCATTCGTACTTGAATTTACAGGCCTTCCACAAAAGAAAAGATACAAAGAGAATGAATTGGAAGCTGCATTAAAAGCCAATATGGAGCATTTCCTATTGGAACTTGGTCGTGGCTTTGCGTTTATTGGTCGCCAATATCAGATGCACATCGGTAGTCGAGTATTCAAAGTGGATTTAGTTTTTTATCACTGCATACTTAAATGCTATGTCCTTATTGATTTGAAGCGAGCTGAGATAAAGCATGGTGATATTGGACAGATGAATCTTTATCTCAATTATTTCCAAACAGAAGTATGCCAACCAGATGATAACCCACCGATAGGCATTGTGCTTGGAGCGAGAAAAGATGAATTGTTAATGGAATATGCCCTGCAGGGTATCACCAATCAGTTATTCGCAGCAAAGTATCAACTATACTTACCCAAGCGTGAAGAGTTGCAGGCACAGTTGGATGCACTACTAAGTAATGAAGAATAAGTTGTAGTAAATGAGAACGAGTAATATAAAGATCAAGAAGTAAAAACAAGATCAAAATAAGTAATAATTAATATAACAGTTATGGACTCTAAAAAAGGACTTTTAAAATTAGGTTATGTGAGAAATTTTGCACATAATGTACGAAAGGAAAACTGTATAACATTTCTTGCAAGACTTGCGGGGGATGAAATAAATTTAACGGATTTAGATAATTTTATTGAATCTGAAGATTTTACGATTGAGTACATAAATAAGAATGGAGATGTCTGTGCTGAATCTGAAGCATATAGCTTCCGTTTTAAACTACCGTGGAAAAATAAAGATGAACAACATATATATGGCTATTTTACGCGTGAAAATTTGGACTCAATTTTTACTGGAGTACAATGGGGTACAATTGATTTCAATAGTAAAAAGACAAGAATTAAACTTAGGAAACTCGGTTATATAAATTCATTATGTTGGACGAAACTTGAAGCAATGATTGGTTTATCAATAGATGAAAGGTCTATTTACGATCATATAACATCAGAAGAACAATACTATAATGGAGCTGGATATACAAGGTTCCCTAATGGAGATCTTGTAACTCAAGAAACTGCTAAATTTATAAGATTCTCCACCTCTTTGAAATATAAAGGGGACTATATTCTCGGATGGTTCACCAAAGGGAAGAAAGAAAACTTTGAAGGAATTAGCTGGGGTACAGAGAAAGACTTCAAAACTGCTCAAAAATTGAAAGAACAATTTTATGTTGGCCGTATGATTTTTGATTCCATAGAATCATGTAATAAGTTTATGGATGATCTTAAAGGGAAGACAATTCCTGAACCATGGGAATACAAACGAAGAAAAGATGATAAATTCAAGAACCCGATTTTAAAATCTTATTTGGAATTTGAATTAGACAGACTTTTTTATGAATCAGAGAATTTGAAATATCCTGATAAGATTATTTTTAATAAGACTCATGACAAAGTACTATTTAATACGAATTTAATAAATAAGTTTGGTCACGACTTGATTATTGTCGGAGATGTGTTAGAGGTTGCTAACAGAATATATATAAGCGAACTCAAAATATCGCCATCAAAAATGGAATTGAGAAAAATGGATTTTGAGAATTCAGATCCCATGCCTCCGACATTTTTCAATGATATCAACGAAATTATTTTCCATAGTGATTGGGAAATAGATCAAGATATCTCTAAATATGAACATATAATTGAAGATAGAAAAGAAAGGTTTCCCCATAAATATCAAGATTTGACAGCAGATGATTTGGGATTAAAATTAGATAACGCTATTAATTTCGCTAAAAAAATTGCGCAAAGAAATTATAAATTTATAGTGCCAATGTATTATCCTACGGCTAAAAGGATTCAACTTCTAATGCCTATATATTTGGAAACGTCTTATACATCCCATCCTGATTTTGCATTAGTTCTAACTCCTCATGCAGAAGAAAAATTATATACACCAGAAACAATACTTGGATTAGATGAAGTATATCAAGATGCCAGATTAATCGCAAAACCAGAAGAGTCTTGGCTAAACCCTGAAATTATTGAGTAATATCTAATATAAGCCTATGCCTAAAAGAAATATTTTCGATGGGGATAGTTATTACGCCTTATTTGCACAAGTAACCTATAAGTGGCTAATTAGTCGCAAGTGGGTTACTTATGCAGATATAATGGCTGATTACATGCATCTAAACTCTGCAAGTGAATTGCCTTGTAATGTTTCTAACTGTGACAACTATGGAGAACTAAAAAAGGCATTTGGTGATGTTAAAAGATTAATCAATGAAAAAAATGCTTCAGAAAGCATAGAAGAACAAGGCAATAATCGGTGTAAATACTTTCGCTATATTGGAGAAGACAATGATCCACTTGCAGATCTGCGTAATGCCAAAATTGTTAATGATTTGAAACAATATTGGCGTTTTTGTCAGGATTCTGCAGGTTTTTTCCCTGCATCGTGGCTTGAGTTCTTTTTCAAAGATTGTAAGGATTTGCTTGATATTAAAAAGAAAAGACAAAAAGGGGAATTGTTTTTAAGCGCAAGTTTAGATAGAATGCTTACAAATATTGAACTTTTACCCATAATGTATCAAGCTATAGTCAATAAGCAAGTATTATCCATTTGTTATCAACCTTTTGAAGAGGAATTACGGCAATTGATTTTTCACCCACATTTCCTAAAAGAGTTTAATGGAAGATGGTATTTACTTGGTCATGCAGACGGTTTTTCCCCTGAATATGGTTATAATATAGCCCTAGATAGAATTGTAGGTAAACCAAGAGAGATGCAAAATCTTATGTATTTATCTGCGCCACAAAATTTCTACATTGATTTCTTTAAGGATATAATTGGCGTAAGTCATCTGCCTGATGCAAAAATAGTAGAAGTAAGTATCAAAGCTCATTCATTATATATTTTTAGGCTAATGGAAACGAAAGTTCTTCATCATAGCCAGAAGACGATTGTGCCATATGGACAACACGATGATGGTGAATATGGAGTCTTTTCTATGGAACTTGAGATTAATAATGAGTTTGTTGGTCGTATTTTGCAAATGGGGGCAGGACTAGAAATCGTATCCCCTTTAGAAGTTCGAGAACTATTAAAATGCCGTGTTAGAGAACTTACTAAATTGTATGAAAAAGAATCAATATAAAGATATTGTGCCATAGAATGGTTCCAAAAAACACGGAACCAATATAGGAGGTTTCACATCTTTGCAGCATATATAAAGTATATACTTTTGCAGTGTCAAACATCAGCACCACCCTGATGATTGACACTGCAATTCATTTGGTGGGAACAAAAAATAGAACGAACATGAGCACATCACTCGCACTCATTGCCGCAAAGGCACTCCCAGCCCTCTCGGGCAGTTCTATCTCCTATAATCCTGAGAAGAACGTGTACCTCACCCTTGGTTACACTAGTGCAGCTGGTAACACCTACTACCGAGCCATCCGCCTTTCAAAGAGGCTGGCAGTGTACTACCACATAGGCGAAGGTTATGCCCGCACCTTCCTCAACGGCATCACTCTATTTTGTTGGGATGGACAGAAAGCAAAGATAATCGCCCAGAAGTTTTGGGGAGGTTGCAATTGGAGAAGTTTCTCTGAGCAATTTGCTAAGGAGCAGAGCATTATTATGCTTAAAGACTTTCTTGCAGGGCAGGCAAAGACTCTTGGCTCAAATATTAGTGAGCAACAGATGCTTTCCTTTTCGCGTGAAATGATTGAGGAGACACAGCGTAAGCAGCTTGCATAATTCAGTTGCAACGCTAACAGAGAGCAAAACCTAGACAAATAAAACCCCAAAAACAAAACACATGGCAACACTGTCAAAAGCAATCAGTAAGAACCTGTTCGACAACATTCTGCCAACCTTCGGCAGTCCTAGAGTTCATGTCCCTGCATGGGACAATGGTCAAAAGATGTTCATCTGCGACGAGTATGAAAGCACCAACGGAAATCGCTACTACCGTGGCATCCGCTTCTGCGACCGAGTGGCCATTGTTGAAAAGGTTGGCTTATATCACAACTGGACCTACATTGATAGCATTGAACTTTATGCTTTCAATGGCAAAAAAGTGGAGCTCATCCAGAAGCGTGATTATAACAAGGTGCATCGAAACGAAGCCTTTGTCCGTGCTGAATCTGAGGCCATGGTAAAAGACTTTCTTGCAGGCATTTTGAAAGCACAACGCACTTCTGTACCAGCAGAGCAACTTGAAAGCCAAGCAAAAGAACTCATCGAAAGTTGTTACAAGAGTTTCCTAGACAACGATTTCAACACACGTCTCACACAAATTCTCCCAGCAATCGAACAGCGATGAACATGGAATACGCACAGATAGACACTCAAAACCAGCAGCAAGTGCTTGCATACGAACTCATTGCTAATACCAACAACTGTTTTTTTCTCACAGGTCGTGCAGGAACTGGTAAGACAACCTTCCTACGCAATGTGCAGAAGATGGTAAATAAACAGTTCATCACACTGGCACCAACCGGTGTGGCTGCAATCTTAGCAGGGGGTGACACTATACATTCTTTCTTCGGTCTTCCGATGGAGGTGTGTACTCCGGGAACATGTGGAAAACTGAACGAAGCACGTATTCTCACTATACTCCATGCTGATACCATCATTATTGATGAGGTATCAATGGTAAGATGTGATATAGTAGATGCAATTGACTACACGCTCCGTAGAGCCCTTCGTACGACACTGCCCTTCGGTGGAAAGCAAATCATCTTTGTAGGTGATATGTTCCAATTACCACCAGTTGTGAGCCAGGGTGCAGAGCGTGAACTTCTCCACGACATCTACCATACGTTTGATAACTTCTTCTTTTACAAAGCAGAAGTTATCAAACGTATGCGCCTCGTGAAGATTGAATTTCAGAAGGTGTATCGTCAGGATGATGATCAGCGGTTCCTTCACATCCTGGAAAATGTTCGTATGAACAAGGTAACCCCCGAGAATATCATGCACCTCAATCAACATGTTAAACAGCCAACTTTAGATGATGGTATGGTTATCACATTGGCATCGCTCAACAAAACTGCTGATGGCATCAACCAACAGCGTTTGACTAAGATTGATGCAGAGGAGTTTATTTATGAGGGAACCATAGCGGGAAAGTTCGATGATAAGAAACTGCCTGTAGAACTGAATCTCCGGCTGAAAGTAGGTGCCCAAGTGATGTTCACGCGCAACGACCAGCAGAAGCGTTGGGCAAACGGAACTTTGGCAAAAGTAGTTAAACTCACGAATGATGAGATACATGTAGAATTAAGCAATGGCGATCAGCACGTGGTCCCATGTACTTCATGGGATTCTGTTAGTTACGACTACGACCGTGAAGCACGTAAACTAAAAAAGGAAGTAACGGGAACTTTTACTCAATATCCTCTAAAACTAGCATGGGCAATCACTATTCACAAAAGTCAAGGCATGACATTTGACAAGATGTCACTTGACCTTAGTCACGGACTATTTGCTGCAGGGCAACTCTACGTTGCACTCAGTCGCGTGCGCTCATTGGATGGACTATTCCTTTCAAAGGCTGTTGTTCCACAGTATGCTCACACAAGTCGTGAAATCATTGCCTACGCGAGTGGTTACAATGATGAAACGGTTATTAACAACGAGATAGAGAGTGGTAAAGCTGTCTATAGTGCACTGCAGAAGAATGACTATGACGCTGCTGCTAAGCAATACCTAATGCTGGTATATAAGAAAGCACAAGTAGGCGATATCAAAGAGGCTATGTTGCAGGCTAATCGATTTTTGGACGCCCTCATCTGTGACGACGAGCTTATGGGGTGCATTGAATATGTCCCGGAAGAACTCCTTACATCAAGCCATTGGACTTCGCAGTTTCTAATTGCTTTACTTAGCCTCTATTCCGGACTATATGAGCAAGCATTGGAATACGCTAATGCCGTGCTAATGAACCATCATTGTCAGGAAGCTCTCTATGTAAAATCACGTGCTTTAGCCATGCTTGAGCGTTACACTGAGGCGGATGGAGTTAATGTTCTGATGGGTGACGTATTTGATATGGCTACACCAGATGCAAAGGTTCTCTACATGATTGCCATGCTCAATGAGATGTATATCGGTGATCCTGGTCTTGACTTGATGCGCAAACTTGTAGAAGCAAAACCAAAGTATGACAGAGGTATTCATGCGCTACGCATGTTGATGAAGCGCCATAGCATAATGCTTGACTCTCCCAAAGAGAGTGAACTGATTGAAGCCTTTAACTCGGATATTTCTCAAGAAGAGTTTGACGCCCAGTTGAAAGAGTGCAGGGCAAATGCTCCCAAGGCGGTTAGTTATCTAATCCAAAGGATAAAAAAACAGGAGTTCAATCAAGAATGATTTCTTGAGTTCTTTGGGGATTTCTATTTGCAATGTAGATAACTAGGGTCGTGTTTTTTCACCCTCGGCTTGCCGTTTCGAAGTGGATAGCCCCTCGCACATTTTCAATGGGCGGGGTATTAGGCTCCCTCTAAGCCTAAGCATTGTACACTTGGCAAGCCAAGGATAAAAAGAGTCCCAACCGAAGTGTCGATGTAGCAAATGTACGATTGGGACTTCTTGATTACTTTAGCACTCGATAGGATGTGTTGGTAAATGGAATTATCTCCATCATTTCCCTCATGCGGTCAGCGATACGTTCTCCATATACTTGGGATATTTGAGGTGGTGTGAGGTTGGTGGATATGATGGTGAAGAGTTGATTTTCGTATCGCCTTGTGAGAATATCCACGGTTGGGTTAATAATGTTGCCGTAGTCCATAACTTCACGCGGTTCCGTCCCCAAATCATCTATTGCCAGAAGATCCTGATGCATCAATCGCTTCCAATCCTCATAATTAGACTTGCAGGTTGCAACCATCGACTTTGCATCAATGATTCTCATGACATACTCTTTATCGGTATATGGATTGGGAATGTGCAAAACATTTACGAGGCTCTGTAAGGCTTTTATGATGGTCGTTTTCCCGTTTCCGCATCCACCGGCAAGAACAATACCGAACTTGCTGTTTTCTTGCGTTAAAAAGGCTGATAGTCGCCTTACTTGGGCCTTCAGCTCTTCGATCGCGACAAATTTTCTACGACGGAACTCTACTTCAACCTGAATTGCAGACATCAAGCTAACGAAAGCATCCTCCTCGATGAGCGGAAGATTAAAACGGGGCATCGTACCTTTCCTGTGTTGCAGGGCTGACATCAATGCTTCTGCGTTGATCCTTGTCTTTTTGTTTATCAATTCCATGACCTCTGTTTTTCTTTTGATGGACAAATGAATAATTATATTTATCTCTGTCTATGTCTTTATTAATGGTCTCATCTGCGGTTGCGCTATCGGTTGCATGAGCAGTTGCAGAAGCGGTTGCGTTTTTGCAACTATGAATATTGAGCAGACGATATTTTGGCGAACTGGAATTTTGAACACCTTCTGTAAAATCAATCAGCCCTCGTTCACGCAATTTAACCCTGGCACGAATAATCGTGCTTTTATTCAGGCCAAGTTCGCTTTGTAGAGTAGCCGTCTTACAAGCTATGGGCATTTTCCAATAGTTCTGATTGCAAATGTGTACCAGATAGAGGTATAGGATTTTGGACGATGAAAACCTATCATAGGCATTCATCCTCCAAAATCCTTCTATGATATTGATGTAGTTCATATAATTTTACCTCTTCTAATTCTGTTGATGCTGCAAAATTATATAGTCACAGTTAGAAGAGGTAAAAATCTGATTGGTATGTATTGGCGTGCCGATAAATACCATTCTATGAGATAAAGAATCTACGAAAAGAGCTGTGGCAAGCGCTTTTTGAATAGCTGTTTTATCGGCTCTTTTTCGGAGTCAAGAAAACCATCCGATAGATATTTGTTATAGTTGGAGCGACCACCCACAGAAGGGAACTCCTTTTTGGCTGCAAGGTACGGTAAACGGGTTATAATGCCAAGTTCCATAGCGCACACGATAACAAGGATAGCATCTTTGCCTCGTCTGTCTGCAATGGCATCGTGCATAACCATCGTTATTTCATTGGTGCAGGATTGGTCTACAATGTAGGTTGAAAACTCAGGTTCTGCTTTGGGCGTTTTGTTTTTGGGGTTACATAGTATGTCATCATCAAGTTCTGCTATCAATTCTTCTATCTGTGATACAAATTCAGATGACATATCCTCGACTATTGTCTGCTCTTGCACCTTCTGAAACATCTGTACCCCTTGAATGATTAGGTTGTTCATTGCCATTGCTGCTTTGGGAGACTTTGCTATATCAGCAAATGACTTTTGTGGGTTACTAACTATCTTAGCAAAAAGTTTGGCAGTCTCATCCATAGAAGCAGGTTCGGGTACAATCAGGTTCCCGTTCTTGTCAACATTCTCGGCTATAACCGAAAGGGCATACTGAATGTTCGCATTTATTGTTTGCTCGTCAAATAATACATTTTCCATATCTGTTTTCTTCAAATTTTATACTCTATTTTACAGCGTCGCTATTCAAAGTTATAATGGATTTTACAAACAAAATCAAATTGACACAAATTAACGCCTAAAACACACGAAAAATTAAATTTATTTTCAGAATCATACTTTAAAATCATACTATATTTTTGATTTTCACCGCGTTTTATGGTAAATATCGGTCAGCCGATATATGCCGTTGCATTTATTCTGCAATGGAGAAAATGGGATATAAATTTGCAGTGTGATTGAAAAACAAGGTATAAATTTTACCCTCGATAATATGATAAAAGGATTGGAATCATTAGGCGATATTCAGACTTCGTTGAATGTTATGCTGGAGAACCTGGCAGAAACGATTGCTGATAAGGTGATGGCTAGAATTAAGGAAGAGGATTCCAGCAAGCCGAAGTATTATACACGCAAGGAATTGTGTGAGATATTGCATGTGACGAATCCTACGGTCATAGAAATGGTGAAGCGTGGAGAAATCCGCGAAAAGAAAATAGGTGGTCGTATCCTTTATGATGCTGCAGAAATTGAAGAGGCAGTGAAAGAGAAGACGATTTTTCGCTACAAAAGGAGAAAGAATGATAGATTCTAATGTTTTTCTTTTCAGATTCTGTTAATGCCTGTTTGCCGTCCGCATCGGTAGATGGACATTTCCTTTTCCCTTATTTTGAAAATTGTGGTGACAAGAAAATAAATGTGGTGACAATGTGGTGACATTTCGCTCAAAGGGATAAAAGAAAAATCGCTAACAGCTTGATTATTTAGCTATTAGCGGTTTTCTTGGTGGTGCCACCAGGAATCGAACCGGGGACACAAGGATTTTCAGTCCTTTGCTCTACCAACTGAGCTATGGCACCATTTTTATCTCTTTTGCGGTTGCAAAGGTAATGAAAGTTTTGGACTATGCAAGAGGTTAGGAAATAAAAAACGCTGATAATTCTCTATATAGTTAATTATCAGCGTATATTTTTTTAGAGGAGTATGGAATAAATCCGTTATTTATGCCTTCTTCTTTTATTTTATTCTTGAGGTTTTGTCATTTTCGGATTTCTATTTGATATCCTCTTTTCCCCGGTTTTGGGGCATTTTGTCTATTCAACCTCTTCCTGCTGTGCGGCAGATTCCTCTTTAAGCGGATTCCAGCCCTGTGCCTTCAGTTCAAATTCCTGTCCGTCGCGGCTGATGAGGGCACAACCCAGTTCCGGTTTAGTGATATGACCTATCAGCTTAATGCCTTCCATTTCGGAAATCTTTTCATGGTCGGCAATGGGCACGGTGAACAGCAGTTCGTAATCCTCGCCGCCGTTGAGGGCGCAAGTCGTCAGGTTCATGTTGAACTCCTCTGCCATGACGGCCGTTTGGTAGTCGATGGGAATATGCTCCTCATAGATGCGGCAACCGACCTTGCTTTGCGTGCAGATATGCAGTAATTCCGAGGATAGGCCGTCGGAAACATCCATCATGGAAGTAGGCTGAATACCTTCTTTAGCCAACTTCTGAATAATGTCGCGGCGGGCTTCCGGTTTCAGTTGCCGTTCCAGCAGATACTCTTTGCCAGCGAAATCAGGTTGTAAATCTTTGTCACCCCCTTTAAGGACGCTCTTCTCACGTTCCAGCAGTTGCAAGCCCATATAGGCTGCACCTAAGTCGCCGGAAACACAGATAAGGTCAGTCTCTTTGGCGCCGTTGCGATAAACGACCTTTCCTTTCTCACCTTCACCGATACAAGTGATGCTGATTGTGAGTCCCGTATAGGAAGAAGAGGTATCACCGCCTACAATATCCACTCCGTATTCCTCACAGGCAAGGCGGATGCCGGCATACAACTCTTCCATATCCTCTACGCTGAAACGTTTGGACAGTCCCAACGAAACGGTGATTTGCCGGGGTGTACCGTTCATGGCATATATATCGGAAAAATTTACTATGGCCGATTTATATCCCAAATGTTTCAAAGGTACATACGTCAAATCGAAATGTACGCCTTCCAGTAACAAATCGGTGGTTACCAGCACTTCTTTGTCCGCCGGGTAGGAGAGGACGGCGGCATCATCCCCGATGCCGTACCGGCTTGATTCGTTTTTTAATTCGATACTCTCGGTCAGGTGGCGGATGAGGCCGAACTCACCGAGAGTTGCTATTTCTGTTCTCATCTTAATTAGTTGAAAGGTTAAAGTTGATAGTTAAAAGCGAATAGTTACCGCGTACTTACACTGCACGGCAACTTTCAACTCCCGACTATCAACTTTCAACCATTTATTTACTTACGCTCTGTTAATCAACTCCCTCATAATCTCCGTCATCTTCGGCTGTGCGGCATCCGCAGCTTTCTGCACTTCTTCGTGGGAAACCTCTACAATCTTGCCTTCCACGCCTAAGTCCGTGATAACCGATACGCCGAACACTTTGATACCACAGTGGTTCGCTACGATTACTTCGGGAACGGTAGACATACCTACCGCATCCGCACCCAGGATACGGAACATCTTGTATTCCGCCGGAGTTTCAAACGTAGGCCCTTGCGTGCCGATGTACACACCATGCTGCACCTTGATACCCTTTTCAGCGGCAATTGCATCCGCCTTGCGGATAAGCTCTTTATCGTACGCCTCGCTCATGTCCGGGAAGCGCGGGCCATACGGAATATTCCTGCCGTGCAGCGGATGTTCGGGGAAGAAATTGATGTGATCGGTGATAATCATCAGGTCGCCGATTTCAAAATCGGGATTCGTACCGCCGCTGGCATTAGAAACAAACAAGGTCTTGATACCCAGTTCCCGCATTACACGTACCGGGAAGGTCACTTCCTTCATGGAATATCCCTCATAGAAGTGGAAGCGTCCTTGCATGGCCATAATATCCTTATTACCCAGCTTGCCGAAAATCAGTTTGCCGCTGTGTCCCTCTACCGTAGAAACGGGGAAGTTGGGAATATCCTCATACTTTATTTCATACTTCTCGGTAATCTCACCTGCAAGGCTGCCAAGTCCGGTTCCGAGGATAATTGCTGTCTCAGGATGCGTGTGCATCTTACCTTTCAGATAAGCTGCGGTTTCTTGAATACGTTCTAACATAGCCAATAATGTTTTGGTTAAATATATATTGTTGATTTTGTAAAAACTCTATTTCGATGGGAAGCACATAAATGTACGGCTTCAGCGTTTCGTTCAGGTTGGGATGGTTCTTCAGTCGGGTAGCATCTTTCTCTGTCGTGATAATCAGCCTTTTGTTTCCCTTCAACTGGTTAAATTGTTTCTCGATGAGCAGCAAGTCTTTCTCGCCGAAGTCATGGTGGTCGCCGAACTCCAGCAGGCTGACGCTGGAGGTGTAGGACTTCACTTCTTCCACCAGTGGGGCGGGAGAGGCGATGCCCGTAACGAGTAGCACCTGTTCGTCTCCGGTGCAGGTAATTCTGCCTTTTGCCTTTTCGGGGAACAGTGGCATCAGCGAGCCATAGCGGAATCTGGAGAAATACAGTTGCTGGTACGGATACAGATTCAACCTCTTGGTGATGATGTTGAAATCTATCGGCTTGATATCATCCGGACACTTTGTTACAATGACTATCTGGGCGCGGTTTTTCCCGCAGGCGGGTTCGCGCAGTCTTCCGGCAGGCAACAGGGCGTCGTCACACAGCAACCGGTGGTAGTCGGTCAGCAGGATATTCATTCCTGCCTTTACATGGCGATGCTGGAAGGCATCGTCCAGTAACACTGCATCCACGGCAGGATTCTTCAATGTAAGCAACTGCTCGATGCCGTGACAGCGGTTTTCATCTACCGCTACCCGTATATCCGGAAACTTGCTCTTTATCTGATAGGGTTCGTCGCCGATTTTCTGTACGCTGCTTTCGGCGGTTGCCAGTATGTAACCTTTGCTCTTCCGTTTGTATCCGCGGCTCAGTGTAGCTACGTTTATACCTTCATTCTGCAATAACTTTATCAGATACTCCGTATGCGGCGTTTTGCCCGTTCCACCTACGGCGATGTTGCCTACACATATCACAGGAACGTCAAAACTCCTTGATCGGAGCCAGCCCCAGTCAAAGAGTTTGTTTCGCAAGCACACCCCTGCCCCGTAGAGCCAGGACAAGGGATATAGCCAATGATGTATTTTTACGGATGCATCTTGCATTTAAATTTATTGTATGTTCAGTTCAAACGGTACGCGTGCCTGTATGCGGTCTATCTTGTCAAAGTTCTCGATGATGCTGAACTGACGGTACATATCGCTCATTTTGCCGTTCAGCATGCGCCCCTTGATATAATTTCCGGGATTCGTATTCATCAGGCTTTCCAGGAAACCCTCTTTCTTGGGATAACTCATTACGGTGTAAGCGTCTACACCTGCTTTTGCAATGGCAATCTCCAACGCCTTGTCCAGGCCGCCCAATTCGTCCACCAGTCCCAGTTCTTTGGCGGTGCTTCCGGTCCATACACGGCCTTGCGCTATCTTGTCCAGTTCTTCCATACTGATGCCGCGTCCGTCGGAGCAGCGGGTCAGGAAGAGTTCGTAGCCGTTGTTGACGTACATCTGCATCAATCCCTTTTCACCGTCGTTCATGGGGCGGGTCAGGTTGCCGAAGTCGGCATACGGGTTGGTCTTTACTACGTCGAAGCTCACACCCAGTTTCTCCGTCAGCCCTTTGGCGTTGGGCATCATTCCGAAGATACCGATAGAGCCGGTCAGTGTGGTAGGTTCGGCAACGATGGTATCGGCATTGCAGGAGATGTAGTAACCGCCCGATGCGGCATAATCGCCCATGGATACGATTACCGGTTTCTCCTTTTTCAGTTGGTTTACGGCGTACCATATCTGTTCGGAACCGTATGCGCTGCCGCCCGGAGAGTTCACACGCAGCACTACGGCTTTTACATTTTCATTATCTTTCAGCTTACGCAGGTCTTTGATAACCTTTTCGGAGTTGATACCCTCGTCGGTAGAGGCGGACGAACCGCCGTCAATCTCACCATACGCATAATATACGGCAATTACGTTTCCGCTCTTGTCTCTGGGCACGTTCTTTTTCACGTTTATCATGTCCTGAATGCCCAGTATAGGCATGTTGTCGTCCTTGTCGATGCCTGCCAGGTTTTTCAGGTAGTCGCGCACATCATTCTTATATATTAAGGTGTCCACCAGTCCGTTCTTCACGCTTTCCTCTGCGGGGTAAAACATCAGCATGCGGTCGGCTTCCTTGTTCAAAGCCTCTACGGACAGGTTGCGCGATTCGGCAACGGCACTCGTAATCTGTCCCCAGATGGACGACAGGTATACATTTATCTGCTCGCGGTTGGCTGCACTCATTTCGGTGGAGATAAACGGTTCTACTGCCGATTTGTATGTACCCACCTTAAACACCTGCATCTCCACGCCCACTTTCTCCAATAAATCCTTGAAGAACATAGGAGTAGCTGCCAGTCCCCGCCATTCGAGCATACCTTGCGGGTTCAGCAGGACTTTATCGGCCACGCTGGACAGGTAGTATAACCCCTGCGTATAGGCATCACCGTAGGCCACGACAAACTTACCCGATTCCTTGAAGTCTTTCAGAGCATTGCGAATCTCTTCCAGCGAGGCGAACCCCGCTCCCAGTGAAGTAGCCTGAATATAAATACCTTTGATATCCTCGTTCTCTTTCGCTTTCTTGATAGAAGAGAGAATATCGTCCAGACCGTATGTCTTGTAATCATCCTTCATAATAAGGTCCAGTGGGTTTTCCTGGCTGCGTTCGGCCAGTGTACCGTTCAAGTCCAGCATCATGACGGAGTTCTTACGTACTTGCGTTTCCGATTCCGAGGATGAAACCATACTGAAAACTACGAGAATACTGATGAAAAACAACACAACGCTCGATATAATGATACCGGTTACGGTGGCGAGCGTAAATTTCAAGAAATCTTTCATTGTCTTATTGTTTTTGGGTATGCTAACTTTTCAAGCTAACAAAGATAAATAATTAGGTTGATATTTTCCCTATCTGTCGCATGAATTTTCAGTTTGTCACATGGGGGGCTTTTATTCTGCATTTTTACCGGGGGATATAAATAAAAAGAGCCTGCCGCTTTTTTTGTGCGACAGCCCCCTTTATGCAGTGAATGCAGTGAAGAATTCTTTCTCCTTATATTTAAGAGAGAGAATTCTTTGTTATAGGTTTCTCGCTTTCCGCTTCAACAAATGAGATAAGAATATCTTTTACTTTTTCTTTTCCCCCGATAGGTTCTATTGTCTTTCTTTCTATAACGACCTGATACGTTTTATTAAATGCAATATTATAAGCCATTTGTCGCCTTGTCTCATCCAAAAAACCGATAGATTTAAAGTCATCTCCTTCAGCCGATTCAAAGGCATAGTTTCCTGTTCTGATATTGATTGAATAGAATCTGCCGCACAGTCTGATTTCTTCCTTATTATCAAATTCAAAATCGGATAGGTTAGCTAATATTTTTTTTGTATCATGGGTGCTGATATCCTGTTTGTATGAAGTCTTAGAGTTGGCATTGTACCATTTGATTCCTACTGCCAGACTTTCTTCGTTTAAGAAAGAAACAAAGTCATTGTACTTTTTCAGAATATTTTTGTCGTATAATCCGGAAAAGTCCAGGATGCTCTTCTTATCATATCCTGCTTTGAATAATTGTATTAAATCTTGTGCGAAATCATCAGAATATGTCGTACTGAAAGATGTTTGCTGATTAATCGGTTTCAATATGATTCTGATAGAGCCGGCAAGCGAGTACATATATTCATATTGTGTATCTAAACGTAATTCTCTGTCTATATTTTGCTTGGCATTTCTCTCTAAATAGGTATTTGAGTGTTTTACTCTTTTAATAAACTTGGACGACATCGACTTTCTGATATCCTCTATTTTGGGTATTATCGGAGCAAACTTGTTCAAGGGGATGCTGCCGTATTTCACATCTTTCCCGCTGATATGTATTTCTAATATTCCGGAAGAGTATTTCTGGGAAATAGCAGCTAAATCAATATTGTCTTCGATTTCAAAGGCATAGTAAGAATTTTCCGTTGGAGTGTATTCTTCTGGCAAGTTGGCAATCGGCACAAGTTTAATGTTATGATAATGTATCTTATCATCAATATCTACGGTGTATACAAATCCGTCATTAGGTTGTGTTATTATGGAATGTAGCGTACTTTTCTTTTCTAAATACTGTTGTATTGAAAAAATATCGGTTCTGATAACGACCCACCTGTTATATTCATTATCTACATCCACCCAGTAGAATAAGTAGTTTTCTCCCTTGTTGCTTACGTAATGAGACAATAAAGGCCCATCATAGTAAATCAAGTCAGCAACTTTAATAAGTTTACTGAAATCAAAATTGATACTGAAACCGTTTATTGTCTTCATATTAGTATTTTTATAATCTTAAATTTATCGGATAAATCACATTCGCAATATTCGTATAAGTCAAAATGGCTTTCATTATTGGCTTGCGTAATTAAACCGTCTTCTTTGTTTAGCGTTCCGTTGCATAAAGCATCTCCCATAGTGCGGGCTATATTCCTCATATTGGCTTTTAGTGCATTGTACTTTTGAATGGCTTTATCCTTTTGTTCAAAACAGGATAATGCATATCCTGACGTATTTATTCTTTTCTTGTCCGTATCTGAAATTATCCGTTGCGGGTTTTGTATATATACCGGTTTGTGGTTATTGGGATTTATCTCTCTAAAAACGTATCTGTAGGCATCTTTGTTTTGGGGTTCGGATAAAGGCGGAAGTTTGGCTCCTTCATTGATTAAGACATCTATTTCCGACTGATATTTGAAAGCTGCATTCGCCATGTTTAACACATTTTTAGTGTCGCAAAGATAGGGAATATTTTTTAGCAGAAGGGTTTATCGGATGTTTTCTTTTCCAAACATGTTTTTTATCATAAGAATAAAGAGATCGGGTCCTTTAATAAAATAATAAGCTGTATACTTCCTTGGCATTTAAAACAATCCCCCCTCTCATTTGTTGCTAAAACAATTTTTTTATTCATTATTTTAGTAACAAGTTCTGTGTTTAGGTGCAAAATGTGTACTTTTACGCAGGCAGTAATGCTTAATTGGTAAATGAACTTACAAAACAAGAAGAAAAAGTTGAGTATTCGTGTTGTCATACATCCTTGTAAAGCGAGCGCAGCGGGAGTTTACTCCCTTGCGATTCGCGTGCTGTACTGCCGTAAGAAGAAAGAATACTCTTTGGGGTGGCGGGTCCACGAGTCGAATTACCGGCGGGATGCCGACCGGGTGGTTTATTCGTCCGAGGGTATCCTCACCCGTAGGGAAGTGAGCCTCGTCAACCGTCTTATCAGGAACGAGAAAGAAGACCTTGTCAGGAACTACCGTCTGCTGGAGAGAACCGATCCCGGCTTTACGCTGGAGCGCCTCATGCTGAAACACCGGAAGGAGCAGTACAACCAGAGTGTGGATAAATTCATCCTGCAATACATCGATACCCTGCTCGAAGAGGGGAAGCAAAGCACTGCCGCTTCCTACACAAGCGGGTTGTACTCGCTGTTGCGCTTTTGCAGTTTGAGGAAAATCAACTTCAAAGACATCGACTATGTGTTCGTCACGGACTATATACACTACCTACGCATGCGCGGCATTTCGGAGAACAGCATCCACATGTACCTCAGCAATTTCCGGGCGGTGTACAATAAGGCACGCAAGCAAGGCATCAGGGTATGTGGCGAAAATCCCTTTGCCGGGCTGAACGTGCGCAGGCAGGAAACGGTGAAACGGGCGTTGAGCAAGGAAGAGATAGCGCTCATCGCTTCGGCCGACCTGCGGCGGTATCCCCAGTTGGAAGCGGCGCGCGACCTGTTCATGTTCAGTTTCTACTGCCGGGGCATGTCCTTCGTCGATGTAATCCACCTCAAGCACGACGGCATTGTGCGCGACACGATATTCTACACCCGCAGCAAAACCGGGCAACGGTTGCAGATAGGACTGCTGCCCGCCATGAAGGAGATTATTGAAAAATACAGGACATCCAGCCCGTACATTTTTCCTTATATCCACGGGCAGTCACCGCGAGATGCCTACACGCAATACCGCTACTCTTTGGGCACGGTCAACCGTTACCTCAAACGCTTGGGCACATTGCTCAACATAGGCATTCCGCTCACCACTTATGTGGCGCGGCACTCGTGGGCCACCATAGCCAAGAATGAAGGTATCCCGATATCCTTAATCAGTGAGGGACTGGGACATACGTCCGAAAAGACAACCCAAATCTACCTGAATTCCTTTGCGGTCGATACCCTGAACAAGGTCAATGAAAATGTGGCGGATGCCGTATCGGATTGTATTAAAAATGCAGGTGAAAAATTCATCTGTCTACATAACACAGATAAAAACTAAGAAACGACTCAAATAAACCGGACTTTTCTACTTGCTTTCGCTATATATACTTTATCCCTGTGCTTTGATACTGCAAAGGTAGAGGATATTTTTGGATATTGCGTTATCCGAATCCGTCAATCAGTTATCCAAATTAACCAATCTGTTATCCAAAATTGCAAAACGCTGAATATCAATGCCTATTTTTGCTGCTTTTTTTTGATTTCCTGCCTTAATTCGCTGGGCGAGCAGCCGAAATTGTTCTTGCAATACTTGTTGAAACCGGCTGCGGAGCTGAAGCCCAACTCGTATGCCACCTCTTTTATAGAGATGAAATCGTAATTGAGCCGGGATAGTATTTCCTTGTTTTTTTGTTTCTGAAGCCAGGATTGAACGGTTTCTCCAAACTCTTGCGTGAACTTGCGGTGAAGCTCGGAACCGCTCATGCCCAACAATTCCGCCAGCTCTTGTTTGCTGCGCACCCGGTCTTTGTGTTTAAGAACGGCTGCCTTGAAGTCTACCTCGATTCCCATTATAGGGTAGAGGAGTTGGATTATTTCGCTCTTTGTGTAGGCTGTGCGGAAGATGATGAACAACTCGCGCTCTTTGAGTTCGTGCAGGTGCTTGCAGTTGACGCCCGCCTGGAGATAGGACTCCAGCAGATGCAGGAACATGTCCAGAGGGGCACGCACGGAAAGCGGTTCGAAGCATAGGGGTGTGTGCTGGGCTTTGTCTAAATAGCTGCTAAGCATGTGCTTGTCGCACAGTGAGATTGTATCGTGAAAGAATGACAGACTGATGTATGTGCCCGGCTGGATAACCGTGCCCGTGTAATGGGATGAAAGGGGAATGAAGATGAATTCGCCCGCACGGACTCTTGTTTCTTCCTTGCTGTCTTTGGTGATGCTGACTTCGCCTGACAAAATAAATATCAGGTGGTTGGCCTTAATCTCTTGTTGCCGGTTGTCGAAATGTTCTCCCAAAGCAGCTTCTTTCAGTGCGAAACCGGCGTCTTCCTCGGTCTTGTAGTTCACGCATGAGGTGTGTTCTTTAATGTAGTTCAACTCCATTTTATGTACTCGATTTAAAGTTAATAATTTCGTTGTTTTATCACCATGTTTCATTTTTTGTTTCAGAAAAACGGATGTATCGAAGCAAAGGCTTGATTGTCATTTTGTCATTTATAACGGCATGTTGAGTTTCTTTTGTTGGTGTTTAAAGGGGGAAACTCTTCATTACTGCGTTTATTTTAAGGACAGAATGGTATCAGACCGAAGTCCCGATACATCCTTGTTTTTCTTTTTGTTTCAGGAAAATCGTTCATGCCGGATAGCATTGAAACGGTTTTCCCTTTTTAATTACTTGATTACTAATGAAATGCACGTTAATAATCTGTTTTATGTAAACAGATGAAATTTCTAAAAGCAGCAAAAGGAAAATTAACCTCTATAAACAAGTAAAAGATTACGAATAAAACGAAAGAGAATATGCGAAAGAATTTTACGATTTTTATGATTACCCTATTTATTGCGCTTCTGTCCGGAACGGCTTCGGCGCAACGTTTTGCAGTGAAAAGTAATTTATTGTACGACATCACCTCTACCATTAATCTCGGAGTAGAGTATAAGGTAGCTCCCCGTTGGACGCTCGAGATGTCTGCCAACTACAATCCGTGGAGCTTCTCGGACAATAAGAAGATGAAACTTTGGATGCTCCAGCCCGAAGCGCGCTATTGGCTGTGCAGCGGTTTCTCCGGTCACTTCTTCGGAGCACACCTGCTGGGCGGAGAGTTCAACTACGGCGGTATGCTTCCCTTCGGCATCACCCCTTCATCATCCGGGTTGGGCAGCAAGCGCTACCAGGGTTGGATGGCGGGAGCCGGAATAGGCTACGGATACAACTGGGCGCTGGGCAAGCGCTGGAACCTGGAAGCCACGTTAGGAGTGGGGTACATCCATTTCGGATACGACCGCTTCGAGTGCAAGACCTGCGGCGACGAGCTGGGCAGCGGCAGCAAGAACTACCTGGGCCCCACCAAGGCAGGCATCTCCCTTATCTATATAATAAAGTAACGGACCGCGAAGCGGAAGATTATGAAATATTGTGTGCTATTATGTGGACTGCTGCTGATGCAGGCAGTCGGTTTATCGGCTAAGGAACGGGCACGGTTGCAGGCAGATGGCGTGAACATCAGCCGTAGCGGCGACAGCGTGCACGTATCCTTCAGGCTGAGGGTAGAAAGATTGACTAAGGATTACATTTTGAGAGTTACCCCGTTGCTGTATGGGAAAGACGGGCAGCATGCTGTGCTTCCGCCATTGGAGTACGGCAGCCGCATGGCACAGATTGTTGAGTGGAGAGAAAAAAGAGTGAAAGAAAAGCGGAAATTTGTCTCTGCATACCACAAGGCGGGAGAAACGGTTGCCTATACCTTCGCCCTTCCCTACGGGGAATGGATGAATGGCGCTTCCCTGCGTTTGGATGCAAAGAGCAAAGGGTGTTGCAGCGAAGAAATGCTGCCGCCCGTGCTCTTGGCTGCGGATGTGGCGCTCATTGCTCCCGTCGAACAGCCCGTGCCCGTAATGCCCGAATGAGTATATGAAACGGCACTTCTTTCCGAAGCTTCGTAATGCAGGATATATAAAGGTGTTTTATGAAGCGCAACCGTAGATTGAAAACTTGAAACGACAGTAAACATACCAATTTTATTAATATTTATTTAAAACAACTGAGAAAATGAAGAAGATTAATTTATTAGCAGTGGCTCTTGCGGCCTTTACCATGTTTTCATGCTCCAACGAGGAGATTGCCGATTTGGGCAGCAATGCTCCGGGCGAAAAGGCTACTCTCACCATTAAGGTGGAAGGAGAAGGTAATAATGTAGCGCAGTCAAGAGCTATAGGCACTACTACAACCGATGTTACGATTAACAACTACATCGTATTCCTTTTCCGTGAGGGCGGTGCTTTGGACTGTCCGCCTTTTTATAGTTCTTCCAGTGCGGCGGCTACGATCACCAACGGTTCAACTGCTGCCAAGACTGCTTATGTAGTGGCAAATGTCGGTAGATTGGCCAACAGCCCTTTTGCTAATGTAACAACGGAAGCTGAACTTAAGGCCGTTGCCGGTGACTTGATGGCCAGTAACAACACGGCTAGCCAGACCAGAACTAACCTTTGGATGTCCGGTACAAGCAATGTCTCCTTCAACGGTACAATCGGTACGGTTACTGTACCATTAAGTTTCGTTGCAGCCAAGATTGAACTTATTGTTAAGGACAACCGTTCCAATCTCACCGGTAGTGGTAGTATTACGATTGCAGACGAAAAGGTTGTATTGCTGTATGCAGGTAAAAGCGGAAAATTCTTTGGAACAACAGCCGAAAAGGTTGCTCAAACCGCTTTCTATTCGGGTGATGCCTCTTATCCGGGTTTTAATTCAAACATTGTCACAACATCTACTGCCTTGGCAGATGCGGTAAGCGGTTTCTCAGCTAACACAGCTAACGTTGTATTCAATCATTTCTATACTTTCGGAAACAACGGTGCGACTCAACCGACAATTCTTGCCATTCAGTCTAAAAAAACGGTAAACGGCGTTGCTGAAACCATTTACTACCCCATTCAGTTCTCGGCGGGCGATGCAGGATACACCATCGAGCCGGGTAAGCATTACACTGTAACCCTTACTTTGAGAGGTGACGTAAATGCCGGTGAAGGCGGTGGTACTACCGATCCTGAACAGCCGTTGGTTAATTCATCAATAAGAATTACTGTAACGGCAGCCTCATGGAGTCCCGTAACCGTAAACAAAACGTTTAATTAATTTGATTGCAGACGTTCATCTTATTCTTTAAAGCTGCACCGAAAGGCGGGTATGTTTCCCGTGCCCGCCTTTCATTTCACTCATGCCATTGATAAAATTCAATAACTAAAAACAATACTAACCATCAATTAAAAAAAACAATTCATGCAGAATAACAAATTCCATTATTGCCTGCACATACTGCCTATCTTGTTCTTTATGGCATTTGTATCTGCAAGCTGCATCAAGGACGACCAAGGCGATTGTCCTGATCCCGGTACTCCCAGTACTCCCGGCTTTTCCTTGGAGGTAAAGGCTTTCGATGCCGATGGCGGAAGCCTTGGCGATGAGACTATAAAAGACCTGACGCTCTATATATTCGATGCCGATAAAGCATTGCTCGACACCCGCAACGTTCTCCTTTCGGAAACCGTGACCCTGGACTATCCCGGACACGACAACCTGACACTGGTGGCGTGGGGCAATGGTAAACAAGGCGCTCAGTCGATGCCCGCATTGAAAGAGGGCGACCACTTGGAGACGGCATTCGTGTCGCTCATCCAAACCCGGACAACCTTACCCGTGGCAGGCTCGCCCGACGACCTGTTCTATGGCACTATAGATATAACCTCCGCTGCCGATGCTTCTGCCAAGGAATTCCCCTTGCGCCGCAAAGTCTCCGGGGTAGCCATTACGGCGCGCCACCTCAGAGAGTATGTAGGCAGCACCGAAGGCGAGTACTACTACATCGTGCGCAAAACCACCGATAAGCTCGATTTCTACGGCAAGCCCAACGGCACGGAAGTAAGCTACCGCCCCCAGGCGGCATTCAATGACAACGGCGAATTCGTATCCCCTGCTTTCAATATCTTCCCCACCGAAGCGGACATTAAGATAGACATCTACCACCGCGACGTGCTGAAAACCACCGTAATTGCCGACAGCAACGGTAACCCCCTTCGTGTGGCGGAAGGCAGGCTGCTCAATGTACTGGTAGACTTTCAGGGAGCTGTAAACGTAGACATCAGCGTCACCGACTGGGGCAAGCAGGATATATGGAAAGAAATTTGATAGCTATATAATGATGTAGCAACCGGATAAAATTAAAAATAAAAGTTGATTTAGATGAAAAAGATAATAATTCTGTATTTTCTCGGTGCACTGCTCCTTTCGGGGTGTATGCGCGATGAGTTCGATACTACACGTGTGGAAGAAGGCATTGCTGCACGTGTCAGTCTGAGAGTGCTGCTGCCCGATATGGACGGCGCAGTCAGTGCGGGCAATACCCGCACCTCTGCCAACACCCGCGCTGTCGATGCCGATGTGGAGAATCGGCTGGACAGCCTGCGCGTACTGGTATTCAACAGCAGCGGCAAGATAGTAACCAACCGCAAATACACGGCACAGTCCGACGGATCGCTTTCGTCTCTCCAGATAGACACCTGGTCGGGCAATAACCTTACATTCTGCTTTGTGGCTAACAGTAGGGACGATCTGGACAACCGGCTGGCTGTCGTCACTTCCTACAACGATCTGCGTGAATTCATGGTAACGGCTTCCAGCTTGAACTTCGGTCTGAGCGACACCGGGGCTCTTATTATGACTGCCATTGTGGAGAACGTAAACGTACAGCCGGGTTCCGATACTATTAGTGACCCGATACAGCTTCAATTCCTTGCGGCAAAACTCACGCTCACGGTTACCGACGCGACCCCTGAAGGACATGCTGTCACCATTCTTGGATGGGACGTACAGGACGTTCCGGCACGCAGCTTTCTTTTTCCCGATAGTCAAGATGCCAATCCCGCTCCGGAAGGAGGTGCTGATAAAGAAGAATACTGGCTGACAACCGCATCGGATTATCCTTTCGAGGTCGAGCAGAATAAAAGCGCTTCTCAAACGCTCTACCTCTTCGAGAACCGCAGGGGCGGACGTGTGGCAAGGTCACTGCCTGGTACCGACGAGCGATATCCGGATATGGCTCTGAACGATACCGACCACCGCGGCAAGGCATGGTTCAAACCCCGACGCGCCACTGCCGTTGTCATTAATGCCATACACAGAACCGGCACCCAATCCGAACTGATAAAGGCATACATCTATCTGGGCCATGACAACCACAGCGATTACAATGTTCTTCGCGGGAGTCACTATACATTCAACATCACGGTGTATGGAATCAACGATATCAAGATAGATACAAACGTGGATTCCAAGGCAGGCGATTTCTTCGTGGATTACAGTGAAAACCTGCGAATGGACGCGCACCCCGACTTCCGCGTCATGCGTATGCATGCTGCCGGTGGCACGGGAACGATGGAGATACTCGACTCGCAAGGCAGAACCTATGACAATCCGTCATTTGATGCTACCTGGCTCAAAATCTCTCCGTTGAACCTGATGTATCACCAGGTGAAGCAGCCGGCGTCGCCCGCCAATGACTGGCAGCAGGCTTCGGAACCTGAAAGTAAATTCGTGCGCCCCAAGTACATTCCGCACAAGAGTGACCGGGCGAAGCTGACTCAACAAGGCATAAGCGGCTGGAACGCCATTCCTGCCGGTAAGGAGGATGACGATGTGATGTCCCTTGACGATGCCACCTACCGCATGTGCTATAAAATTACGGACCTGCCTTTCGGCAATACCTCTACGGTCACCAACCAAACCCTATACGTCTATGCCGATGAATATGTGGTGAGAGACGGTTTCCGCTCTGCAACGGTACGCTTCTCGTTCTACAAGGATGGAGGAGACTCGAATCAGCCGGAAGTCCGTAACTTCACCATCAGCCAGGATGGGTATCTCTCTTTCTATACGAATGATGATAGCCAGTATGCCGGGCTGCGTATCCTCAATCAGGACGGAACACCGAGCGACGTCAAGCAGCGCATGGTACTGGAAAGGTATCCGGAATACCGCATGACGATGAATCCGGGTATCGACCCTTCGGTGCAGAATATAAACAGTATGCAATGGGGATTTGCCTATCAGAAAATATATGTCTCTAATAACCTTGATAAATTCCGCAACGGTAGGTTCGTGACAACGGAGTCGGTATATATAGACCTTAAGCGGGTGGATAACGAGCCTGATAATTTCGGAGTTTTCCCGAATTCGTACCGGAATATGTTCGGCAACGGGTTGGACGGCAATCTGGCGTTTATACCGGCCTATACCGGAAGGACTTCCGGCGCACCTTATTATCTTCCCGACCCCACTGCGAATATTTATCACCCCATATACAAGACTTCCGCAGCCCGTTACTGTCACGAGAAGAATCGCGACCTGAACGGCAACGGTATTCTCGAGCCGTCTGAGATTCATTGGTATATGCCGTCGCAGAAGGAGCTGCTCCTGATGGCTATTTCCCTTCCCCAGAGCGAATATCAGTTTGCGGGATATAGCGCGCTTATGTCTTCTACCGAGTTGGAAGAAAGGCACATGAGTCACGTAACGGTCGGCATGAAAGATTCTTATCCTTTTGCGTACAGCAATAGGCAGCTCAAGTCATCACAGACTTTTGCAGTCCGCTGTTGCAGGGTGTTGAGATAAGAGTGCGGAAATGAGCACATGGTTATATCGAAATGAAATTGTAATAAGTATGATGATGAGAAATATAAAAACGCTATGTATGATGCTGGTTTGCCTCACGGCAACCGTGGGCTATGCCCAGGAGGTATTGGTGGAAAACGAGAAGATTATCATAGACGCTTCCGCCATACCGCATACCCGGGTGAAGAAAGCGCGGACTACTGACGGAAACAACATTACTCTCGGCACGAACAATGCCGCGAATATCAGCTCCGTGGTGAGTGATGATAAAGTGTATTATAAGTTCGAACTGTCGCGAGAACGCTTCACCGGCTTTTGGCTGTTTGCCGTAAACCGCTGTAGGAATCTTACCGACGACGGCGGTGGCTGGCGCTTGCCCACCTACAAGGAAGCAGCGCTGATTTACATCCTGTGGCCGGAACTGACGAAGGCGGGCCTGACGGATGTTGCCGGAGGCACAGGCACGGACGCGGGCGGAGACGGAACCACACTTCCGTATGTGACTTACGATGATAATGGCACTATTCAAAGGGTTGACAAAAGACGTACGGGTAATTATTACCGTTGCATACGCGACCTTGATTGATAGCCCACTCGTCTGAAATTTAGAATCAGGCGATAGAATTTGAATGATAACAGATTAATAGAACCCGAAAACAATCCCTATGTTATGAATAAAAAAGGTTTGTCCCGACTTTGTTCGTGTTTTTGTTTGTTTGCACACAAAGGGATATGCTACGGAATCGCTTGCGGAGGCGTCCTGTTTTTAGCGATTTTCGTAGCCGTTTTCGGCTTTCCTGTATGGGTGTCCGAGCTTTTCGAGAAGCGGATGGAGGCACGCAGGAAGATGAGTAGTGAACGCCGGCAGATGAATGATAATCGGCAGATGAATATTGAGTGAGAGCCGGTAGATAGATGAATGACAGATAACAGAAGTATTGATAGTTTTAATAATTGATAACCCGTAATGAAGAATCCTAGAAAAGAAACACGTGATGTCATAGCCAAGCACGTCCGTTGGACCGAAGCATTGCGCGTAGTACGTGCTTACCATCCTGAGGTAACCATTATCCTGCCCCAGGAGAAAATTCAGATTTATCCCGGCGACGATGTGCGGGGCATGATTACCCCTGCCGTAGGCGTCATCCGCCATGCACTCGATGCAGGCGTGTGGCAGTGGCACGGATACACTGCCGAGTCGCGCGTGAAGCAGGTACGCACCCTGCTCAGCCATTACTTCCATTATCACGAGGACAGCATCCATCCGGCAGAACTCGACCTGATGATTGAAGATTTGCTGTTTGTGCATAAAGCCTGAGGAGAATTTCCTAAAGTGAGAATCGAACCTGTTTGTGGTAAAGGTCATTTTTAACCGAATTATTTATGCGTATCTCAAGAGTAATTTTTATTTGCTGCTTCCTTCTGCCGTTCTTGGCTTCTTGCACCCGGGACGAAATAGAAGACAATAGTTATCCGTTATCCGAATATGACGGCACGGGTGTTTTGTTTCGCTTAAAGGCAGAGTCTTTTGACGATACGGGTTCCGCTACCCGCACCGTGGATTTGACCGCACCTTTCGATACTCTTTGTGCCTATATTCTCAAAGAGGGTCAAATTGACATCGACCGTGAAGTTAAATTCCCCGATCCTGCAACAATTATGGTGGAAGGGCTCGAAACCGGCACCTACAGCCTTCTCGTATTAGCCATGAAAGGCAACTATGAAGCGGATGGAGCCCGGATACATAAAATAGAGAAAAGTTCCTCACCGTGGCTGTCTTTTCCTGAAAATACGTCGGCGAAGCCTCTGAAAGCCCAATATTATTATACGAACCACAAGTTCTCGGTAATAAACGGAAAAATCAAGATAGAGGAAATACGCATTCCCCAAGCTGTAGGGATGGTTTCTTTCGATGTACAATACAAAAGCGATTACGTGCGCAAATCGGTTCACGACTGTCAATTTATTCCTTCGGAAGACAGCAGGAGCTATTCTGCCCTGCATGCAGACGGCAGCCATTCGGGACAACGAAGCATAGCATCCTTCTCTTTATCGGAACAAAAACAGTTCTTATTTTTCCCTACTGCAAAGGATGGTTTTTCCGGTCAAGTAGTAGTAAATACAATAAATCACCGAAAGGAAAGTGTTGGCACGGAGTATGATGCAAAGGCAACCTTAGATGCCGCCAAGCATTCTACCATACATGTACAGGCTGTACATCCGGAAGACAATGTGGGTACTAACCTTGCCGATGAGCTTACTTCTCTAAATTATTATACGATTCTAAGTGATGAAGAACCTGCTTCTGTCTATGCCAATGCAAATCAGCGGTCATTTCGTATAGCCGAACCTTTGCAGATAAATATGGAGAAAGATAGTCTGCACATGAGATTTTATTCTCCCGTAGGCATAAAAGAGGTTACAGTCATGGCAAAAAGTCCGACTATGGATGAATATGTGGAGTTCGTTTACATTGACGACATTCCGGCATTTGCCGACATTAAGACATCGATAAAGGTATTGGAGAAAGGAGTATACCGCACTGAATCAGGGAAAGTTCAACAATTTTCGGCAGAAGAGATGAAGCCGGCTTCCTTGAGTTTTAAGATAGCTTGCAAAGACCCGTATTGGACTAAGATTTCCCGGATAAAGGCGAAATGGTACATTAAATTCGTACTTAACGGAGGAAATCCCGTAACAGGTGTTCCCAACAAGAACTGGCGGGGAATACGCCCCGTACATTGCAGGGAGGCTGTTGCACTCTTTTTGAATATCGGATATATGTGTACGCTGGAAAACTTCCAGAAGCGGATTTCGACGTTCCAAGGAGTACTTCTTGACAATAACAAGAATGCAGTTGACACATCTAAGATTATATCCAGGCTGGAAAACCTTTCCGGATTCGACATCGGACTTGTATATGCAGGCAATGGTGTAGCCGGATTAGGTGGGGGCAGAACATGGGGAGTCTATCAGAAATCTTTCCTTTATCATTACGAAAACAGCGGCGGATGTTGTACCACTATTTTTCATGAATTAGGTCATTGTTTAGGCTACAGCCATAATAGCACCATGACATACGGACAGTGGGCGTCGGGATGTGCCGATGTGTTCTACAAGAATAACATAAATGATTTTCCTGTCAATTCCCATACAATATTAAAATCAAGAAGTAATCCTAATATCTACTAATAATTATGAAACATTTGTCTGTTATTATATCTGCATTATTTTCAATACTTTGCATCGGATGCATTAAGGAGGATTATGATACTGGAAAAACAAATGATGTTCAGAATGAGCATTCGCTCCGGCTTTTGGTCTATACACCGACTTCGGAAACTGTTTATAGTACGGAACTGCCGGGAAACATAGAGGCTTATCTGTTCAAAGAGGGAGTTCTGTCCGACGTTTACAAAAATCTGGGAGTGGATAAGAACGGATACACTACAATCAGCTCGTTGGCCGAAGGAGAGCAAATCTATTTCTTTGTAAACACCGGTAATCTGCTGAATGGAATCACACAGGAAATAGGCCGATTGAAAGAGACCGAACTGCTTGCCACTACAATACTCTCTGCCTCTCCTCAGGCAGATGGAGAGAAACCGGTGATGACCGGAAAGGCAGACTTAACCGGAAGCCAGGAGAGTACCACCCAAGTATTGCTTACACGGGCCATTGCCAGAGTAGACTTAAACATAGCTGACGATGCCGACATACAAATCAATAGGATAAGTATGGATAACATACATCGTGAAGCATTCCTGCTTCCGCAAAACCCGGTCAGTTCGCCGTCCGGTGCAGCATTGGCAAAAATAGATACTACATTCAATACCCCGTTGAAGCCGGGTGAATATGCCGGATTGGTCCACCTGTATGAACAAGTGGGGGACGGTATTCCTGTGGAGCTGCATGGAACCCTTGAAGGCGATCCTGTTACACTTTCACTGGCACTGCCTAACACAATCCATAGAAACCACATTTATAAAATAAAGTTATTTAGCGGAGACAGTTCTAATTTGCAGGCAAGCATATCCGTGGAAAATGAAAGTTGGGAAGTTGAAGAAACTATCACGGCAAAACCTTCTACCAATATTCTGGTTAATAGTGAACTTTCTACTTTGGCTGAAGGGGCGTATATAAGTGCAACAAAAGATACGGTTTACCTCTCGAGCAGAGAGGCAACGTCAATACTTGTACTGGATAAGGTGCCGGAAGATGCGGAATTCACAATTGATGGGACAACAGCCTCCATTACTCCGTATACGGAAACTCGTGCCGACCTTCAAGGGAAAAAGTTCTTGGTACGCAATTCTTGGAAAAAGCCGGGTACTAAGACGGAATATATGTACCTGAATATGCACAGCAAGAGGCACCCGGACTACTACAGTGGCCGGTTGGTAATTGTCCAGTCCAATGCCACGACCTTCAAGGGAGAATTGTATAATCATCTTACAAACACTCCTCCCTATAACATTCATTTCAATAAATATGTCGACAGTGCTTTAGGTCGGATAGAGGTACCTAAGAACTATGAGGTTAGTGTCAGTGGTGGCAGTTGGCTAAGGGCGATACCCCAAGGAGACGGAGTTTATGAGATTCAGGCAGGCTACAAGCCTAACGATCCGGAAGCCAATGGTAGCACTCAGGAGGGTTTGCTCACCGTGAACGGCCCGAATGGCATACATGAAACATACACCGTTACCCGGTTGAATCGCGGCTTGCCTGTTGTCCTTATGGGTGATACTTACTGGTGTCGTTTCAACTTACAAGGAAACTCAAAGAGTTTCGACGACCAGATAACCGTCAGTGAATCTGAAACAATAGGTGATCTGTCTGCCTATTTTGCCTCTTGTTCTGACGAGGATTTTGTACGTTTAACCGGCAGTCAGTACAAAGGGCGTTATACGCAGGGAATGAATTTAAAGTATGACGCATCCGTCCCGCGTTTCTATTTCGATTCGTATGAGTCGCTCCAGAATCCGGCAATCATAGGGAATGGATCGGTAAGCAGCCATTGTCCAGAAGGATACCAGCTTCCTACGTCGAGAGATTTTGAGCTTTTGCTAAAGTCGGGGACTATTAGCTACACGCTTAATGGCGCACCGGTAAATTACACTACGGGTAGTGGAAGACCGGCCGTTATTTCAGCCCATAGCCGCGGAAATGTAGCGTGGGAGGGAGGTCTCCTTGCAACAGCCAATTACATTCAAATTGCTTTTGACGAAAACAATCTGGTCTTGGGAGGATTCGGTCATCAATATAATTCTTCAAACTCAGTTGCTGCAAAGGTAATGTGGGCAACCATAAGTGGAGGTCACCAAAGCTGGACTCATACAGGGACTACAGCCAAGGTGGAAGAACATAATGTAAACAAATCCCGTACGATTCGCTGCATTAAGACGTCACCGGCTTTTATAATAGAAGAATAATTCGGTGTTGATTCTTGGTGGCTTTGCTTTAGTATGATTGGGAAATTTGAGCAGAGTGACGCTGTGCTGCCTGGCGGTAGCAGCAGGTTATGCCTAGGAAGTGGCGAGAACGGATACACTGCCGAGTCGCGTGTGAAGCAGGTATGTATCCTGCTCAGCCATTTTCCACTATCAAGAGGATAGCATCCATCTGGCAGAATTCGACCTGATGGTTGAAGATTTGCTGTTTATGTCTACGGGTTAATGTAGAAGGCTATGATGAGAACAGAATTAACGATAATAGATTTAATTAATTGAAAACATACTTTTGTTGCGATTGAAATACAAAACAAAATAGAACTTAATCGTCAGCTAAATCAGAATTTAGAGGCGGTAATAGCAGATGTAATGGACTACAAATTTTTATCAAACGCAGAAACGCTACCCAAAAGGTTTATTGGCGATATTGCCTCAATAAAAGCCGGTGGTGACTGTCCTCAAGAATGGTCTAAGTATAAAACAAAAGATTGCCAAATACCAATATATTCAAATGGCACCGACAATGAAGGTTTATATGGTTATACAAAAGAACCTACAATCCTTAAACGTGGAATTACTGTTGCTGCAAGAGGGACTATCGGATATTGCACAATGCGAAACGGTGGCTATGTTCCAATAATCAGATTACTTGCAGTAACACCGAATGATATAGGAGGTGATGTGTATTTACATCAGATTTTTAATAGAATAAAATTTAGAAATGACGGTTCTATACAACAGCAATTGACAGTGCCAAGTCTTGCATCAATAGAAATACCATATCCAAACGCTTCTACACTTAAAGCTTTTGCAAATATAACTTATCCGCTTATTGAGAAGATAAAGCAGAATAAGATTCAAATAGAAGAGTTGACTAAGCAGCGCGACGAACTTCTACCGCTTCTGATGAACGGTCAAGTGTCGGTAAATTCTGATTTAGCTGACGATTGATAGCGATTTTCTTCTCTAAACCTTGGAGAATAACTACAATATTGTTTTGGATGCTTTCACTAATATCTTCAATTGGTATAGCAGCAAAGGCTGCATCCAATTGGAGATTTTTTATACCGGACGTTTTGCCTTCGAAATTAAAAAACGCCCCAAGATTATAGATAAACGGAAGATAATATGAATACTTCTATAATGTCAAATAACTTCATTCGTTGTCTTCAGGTTTAAGTTTTGGGAGTTTTGAAGAAGATTTCTCAATTTTCTTTTCATTGGAAGCAACGCGTCGTTCTACCTTCTTGATGTCCTCAGCTGCTGGCAGTTCTTCCGGGCGTATGCCTCGCTGACCGAGCATTTGTCGGATGCTGCGGTTGTTATCCATATGTTCGGTAGTTATACTATGCTCACCATAAAGGTCTTTTTGTTCGACATTGTAATTTGTCATTTCTGTGGCAAGGTTTTTTGCTGCAATTGTAAGAGTTGGAAGAAAATCTGCTAATGGGCGTGTCGATTTAATGCCAAGCCGGTTCTTCATATCTTCTGTTGTATGCCCACCGAATAACACACCATCACCTTTAGAACGAATGCGTCCAAAACCTTTATCATCCACTCCGCGCTCATAAATATTACGTGATAATTGTTTTTCGGAAGAACGCAGACGATCTCTCGTTTCAAGTCGCGACAATTGTTCTATATGCTCCGCAATAAGTTCTGCGCGTCGAGTTTGTACGGCAAAATAACCTTGTGCAAAAGCTATTTCTTCTTTCTTAGGGTCGCCATTCTGTGCGACAAGATAGCACGCATAACGAGTCAGCATGAAATCTTGTATTTCACGCTTAGCCCCGCTACCCAAAGTAACCATTTTCGTGACCTCACGAAAATGGTCGTCTATGTTGATATTCTGCGTTTTACATGATTCAACAGCGCGAGTCAATGCTACTTGAAAATTCTCCCATCTTGCATACCCCAATATAATCTGCAATTCTCTCGCAAACCATACTTCTATTTTATCCGCTCCATTATCGTCTTCGATATAATGGCAAATGTCATCAAACGATTGCTTATGTTTATTGATTCTCTGCAAGTCCATAGTGCTTTTATTAGCGTTCCATATTAGACTGCAAAAGTACAAATTTTAAAGCAGAAATCAGCACGGTTATTATCCCAAATACTTCTTATGAGCTAACTTTACATTGTTTTGATTCACAATAGCATAATGTAGTGTGGTATCTATGCGTACATGACCAAGTAATCGCTGCACCTGTTCGATGGGCATACCTTTGTCGATAGCCATTGTTGCAAGGGTACGACGAAACTTGTGCGGATGAACTTTGGGCATAGAAAGGGATTGACCTAATTTTCGGATTCTAATTTCCACACCGCTGATAGTCAGTCGTGTGTGAGGAGAATGGAGTGAGACGAATAAAGCTGGATTGTCGTCAGTACGCTCATTGAGGTATTGTTGCAAGTGCAGCTTGGTTCGAGCATTGAAGTAAACGATACGTTCTTTATTCCCTTTTCCAAATACCACACACTGCCGTTCGTGGAAGTCTA
>ERZ832317.1029-NODE-1029-length-37164-cov-6.311434_pt1 | contig 37164 bp, 32 predicted proteins | sample MGYA00519695_ERZ832317 | MGnify/ENA primary metagenome ERZ832317 (study PRJEB31850, sample SAMEA3708726) | human gut metagenome | biome: human gut; feature: human-associated habitat; material: faeces | place: China | collected 2014 ...
TGGAACCCGTTTCGCTATGGGTTCCAAACCTCCGCAACCGAGGAAAGGGCAACAAGGTTTCCCTTTCCAAACCCTTCCCCACAGGTCGGGAACGACATGGAGAAAAGCGGCGCAGGTGCGCCTGCAAACATTTTATACAACAAAATTGCAGCTTTTGGAATAATTTAAATATCCTGCCAGAATGGGCTTAGAGGGAGGGGATATCCAAGGGGAACATTATTTTCGTCCGAAGGGACGCAGATTCATTTTCTTATACAGCGAAAGCTGTAATTCCCTTGTAAACCCTTGTTTTTCATGGCTTTTCATGCTATAGTAAATAGAAGTATGTCCCTTTTTTACGGGGCTTTTGGAGGTATCAATTTATGGATTTTAAAATAGAAATTGCAAAACTTTTGGCGGCGGCAGCGGAAATTTCCGTTGAGGATGCGGCGGCGGCAGTGGAAATTCCTGCCAAAAAGGAAATGGGCGATTTTGCGTATCCCTGTTTTCGTTTGGCGAAGGTATTCCGCAAGGCACCCCCGATGATTGCTGCGGAGTTAATCGAAAAAATCGAAAAGCCTGCGTTTATCGCAAGGATGCAGGTGGTCGGTGCATATATCAACTTTTTTGTGGACAAGAGTGTATACGCGGAGCAGGTGCTTTCTGCCGTTCTGGAGCAGAAGGAAAGCTATGGCAAGAGCGATATGGGTGCAGGCAAAACCGTTGTAATCGACTATTCCTCTCCCAATATTGCAAAGCCCTTCCATGTTGGGCATCTGCGTTCTACCGTAATCGGCAACGCGATTTATAAAATTCACGAGGAGCTGGGCTACCATTGCGAGGGCATCAACCATCTGGGGGACTGGGGGACACAGTTCGGCAAGCTGATTGTTGCGTATAAAAAATGGGGCAGCAAGGAAGCAGTAGAGAAGGACGGGATTCAGGAGCTGATGCGGATTTATGTAAAGTTCCATGATGAAGCTGAAAAGCATCCTGAGCTGAAAATGGACGATGAAGCGCGCCTGTGGTTTGTAAAAATGCAGGAGGGCGATGAAGAAGCATTGACGCTGTGGAAATGGTTCTATGATATTTCTATCAAGGAATTCGAGCGCGTATATGAAATGCTTGGTGTGAAATTTGATGCGTACACAGGAGAATCCTTCTATAATGATAAGATGGATGCGGTTGTGCAGGAATTAAAGGACAAAAACCTGCTCAAGGAATCCGAAGGCGCGATGATTGTGGATTTAGAGGATAAAAATATGCCTCCCTGCCTGATTATCCGTAAGGATGGCGGCACGCTTTATGCAACCAGAGATATCACTGCGGCGCTTTACCGCAAGAAAACCTACAATTTTGACAAGTGCATTTATCTGACTGCACTTGACCAAAACCTGCATTTCGCACAGTGGTTTGAGGTCATTCATAAAATGGGCTATGATTGGTACAAGGATTTGATTCATGTGCCTTTCGGTCTGGTTTCTCTGGACAGCGGCAAGCTTTCCACCCGTCATGGGCATGTTGTGCTGATGGAGGATTTGTTAAATCAGGCGTGCGCAGAAACAAAGCGTATTATTGAGGAAAAGAATCCCAATCTGGAAAATAAAGAGAAAATCGCGAAGCAGGTCGGCATTGGCGCGGTTATTTTCAATGACCTGTATAACACAAGAATCAAGGATGTTGTGTTTAGCTGGGAAAGAATGTTGAATTTCGATGGTGAAACAGGCCCCTATGTGCAGTATACGCATGCGCGTGCCTGCTCCATTCTGAAGCGTGCAGGTGAAACGGATTTCAGTGATATCCATTTTGAGGCACTTTCCGACGAGGCATCTTTGGATGTCTGCAAGCTGCTGGAGGCATTCCCTGATAAAATTAAGGATGCGGCGGCAAAGCTGGAGCCCTCTGTTGTCACCAGACATCTGGTTGCGATTGCACAGGCGTTCAATAAATTTTATCACGATAATCCGATTCTCAGCAGTGAACCTGAGGTAAGACAGGCGCGCTTGGCGATTGTTTTCTCTGTAAAAACAGTGCTGAAAAAGGGTCTGGCACTCTTAGGTATCGAAGCACCCGAACAGATGTGATATGCTATAAAAGCGTTTTCAATCTTCTGAAACAAAAACTGCTTGCAGGATTTTGTTTTCAGAGATTATAAAACCTCTAACCGAGGGGCTTTTAATCATCTTAAAATAGATATTCTCTTTATAAAGGAAGGTATTTGTATGAAAAAGTTGAAATTATTTTATAATCCCTTTTCGGGGAATAAAAGCTTTAAATTTGACTTAGATGTTTGTATTGGTATCTTTCAGGAGGGCGGCTATGAGGTGCATCCCTTCCGCACGCTCCATCCCGGAGACATTGACACGCATATTGCCACAATGGACCCGAATTATGATATTATTGTTGCCTCCGGCGGTGACGGTACAGTGAATATTGTGCTGAATGCTATGATGCACCGTGGTCTGCATATTCCCTTGGGTATCATTCCTTCCGGCACGGCAAATGATTTTGCAACCTACCTTGGCTTCAAAAGCGGCGAGGTGGAGGATGTTTGCAGAACGATTGTTTCTACAAATCCGGTGGATATTGATTTGGGTCTGGTGAATGATTCCATTTTCTTTATCAATGTCTGCGCAGGCGGCTTTTTCACAAATGTTTCACAGATTGTGGATAAGGATGTGAAAAACGCACTTGGCAGCCTTTCCTATTATTTAAAGGGCGTGGAGCAGCTGCCGCAGTTCAGAAAGGTGCCGTTTCGCATTACGACAAGCGAAGATGTCATAGAGGAGGATTTGTATTTCTATATGATTATGAATTCAGCAGGGACGGGTGGTTTTACGAACCTTTCCCCCGAAGCATCCATTACGGATGGGAAGTTTGAATTTATTGCTATCAAAGGAAAGCCTCTGATTGAAATGACACCTGTTTTGATGAAAATGCTGACTGGGGAACATATTCATGATAAGAATGTATTGTATCTCAGAGATCATTATTTTAAGATTGAGTGCTTAGATCCCGATTTCAAAATTATGGAATCTACGGTTGATGGGGAGCTGGGGCCGGATATGCCGTTTGAAATTAAGGTGATTCCGAAGGCAATCCCTGTTTTTGGGAAATTTGAAAAGGAACCGAAGGAGAATATTATCATGTCTCTTTTGAAAAGCCCCGCAAAGTCTGCAAAACTATAATTGGTTCACTATAATTGTTTCACGTGAAACATAGCGCATAACAAACAAAAAGCCATTTTATTTCACAAAATAGAGTGGCTTTTTCTATTTTTATATAAATTCCTGATGTTTCACGTGAAACATCGTGTTTTTGCATTGCTTTTTTATATTGATTATACTATTATATAAAAAGAAGAAAAAACGAGAAGGAAAGGCGGGAATTTATGAGCAAAGTTAGAGTCATTGCAGTGACGAATCAGAAGGGCGGCGTGGGAAAGACAACCACAGCCATCAATCTTTCCGCCTGCCTTGCCGCAGAGGGAAAGCGTGTGCTTGCCGTTGATGCAGATCAACAGGGAAATACCACCAGCGGACTTGGTCTGGATAAAAATGATGTCCCTCTGACGATTTACGATGTGTTTTTGGGCGAAGCCACGATTGTAGAGGTGAAGCAGCCGACCTGCATGGATGGCTTGGAGGTAATTCCTGCAAATATCAATTTGACAGGAGCAGAGATTGAGCTGATTGGCAACGACCGCAGGGAATATATTTTGCAGGAGGCGTTGGCAGAGGTGAAGGACGCATACGATTTTATTATCATCGACTGTCCGCCTTCCTTAAATATGATTACCGTCAATGCACTTGTGGCGGCAAATACGGTTCTGGTTCCTATTCAGTGTGAATATTTTGCGTTGGAAGGTTTGGAGCAGCTGCTGCATACGGTAAATCTGGTGAAAAAACGTCTGAATCCCGAACTGGAAATTGAGGGAATTGTTTTCACCATGTATGACGCAAGAACAAACCTCTCCTTGCAGGTTGTGGAGGAGGTCAAGCGTTCTCTGGGGCAGAGTGTTTACCGCACAATTATCCCCAGAAATGTGCGCCTTGGGGAATCTCCGAGCCATGGTCTGCCTATCAATCTTTATGACCCGAAATCCAAGGGCGCAGAGGCTTACGCATTGCTGGCAGAGGAAGTCATGGAAAAGGAGTGGAATTGATATGGCAGAAAAGAAAAGAGGTCTTGGTGCAAAAGGTCTTGGAATCAACGCCCTCATCAATACAGAAGTACAGGATCTGAAAACAGCAAAATCGAATGAAACGGTGACGGAGTTGGATTTGGATTTAATCGAACCCAACCGCAAGCAGCCGAGAAAATATTTTGATGAAACAGCTTTGGAGGAGCTGGCGGCATCCCTGAAGGCATACGGTATGATTCAGCCCATTGTTGTGAAGAAAAATGGGGAATACTATGAAATCATTGCAGGGGAACGCCGTTGGCGTGCCGCAAAAATCGCCGGTATGGAAAAGGTGCCTGTTGTGCTGAAGGCATGGGAAGGCAGTGAAGCCTTTGAAGCCGCACTGGTGGAAAACCTCCAGCGTGAGGACTTAAATCCCATTGAAGAAGCCGAAAGCTATCAGCGATTGCAGGAGGAATTTCAGCTCAGTCAGGAAAAAATTGCAGAAAAGGTCGGCAAAAGCCGCTCTGCGATTACAAATTCTCTGCGCTTGTTGCAGTTGGATGCCCGTGTGCGTAATTTTGTGACGGAAAATAAGCTGACAGGCGGACATGCTCGTTCGCTTCTGCCTGTATCCGATGGGGACGCACAGTTTGAATTGGCAGAGCATATCATCGAGGAAGGACTGAGCGTGCGCGCGGTTGAGGCACTGGTCAAGGCATATCTGGCGAAGGAAGATGCACCCGAACCTGCGGAAAAAGCCGAAAAAGCGGATGAAACCGCCTATCGCGCGATAGAAGAGGATTTGAAATCTCTGTTTGCCACAAAGGTAAATCTGAAGCCTATCGGTAAGCGGAAAAAGGGTAAAATAGAAATAGAATATTATTCTGAGGAAGATTTGGAACGCCTTTTGGTGCTCCTGAAACGATAAGGAATGTGAAATATGATGGAATTGACGCAGCAAACGATATTGATTCTTTTTGCCGCTATGGCGGCAGCAATATTCATATTATTTATTCTCTGCATTGTTCTGTTTGTGAAGCTGAACGGGCAGAAGAAACGATATGATTATTTTATGGGCTCTAATCGCAGACCAACCCATAATCTGGAAATGAAAATTGAAGAATATTTTGAAACCTCAAAGAAAATTGAATCGCAATATTCTAAGCTGTTGGATATGGTGACGGATATGGATAAAACCGATAAATCCAAAATCCAGAAGGTTGGGCTGATTCGTTATAACCCCTTTGATGAAATGGGCGGCAATCTCTGCTTTGCTTTGGCACTTTTGGATGGGAATGACAACGGCGTGGTGCTGAACGGTATTCATAGCCGAACAGGCTCTTTTACCTATGCTAAGCCGATTGAAATGGGTGTCAGCACCTACATGCTTTCCGAGGAGGAATTAAAAGCGGTTGAGGTGGCAAAAAATAATACCTATCAGCCGGAGCATGAAAAGGTGGTTAAGGTGCGCTTTAAGCCGACCTTCCGCAAAAAGGATAAGGACAGAGCTATGGATGAGCAGATTACACTGGATCAGGTGGAAATGGTCGAAGTGGATGAAACGAAGGAAAAACAGGCGAAATCCTCTATCGGTGATGTAACAGAGGCGGAAAAAGAGCTGATTTTGAAGGAGGAAACGCTTGCAGGCAAGATTGCGGCTGCGGAATCCATTCTGAAAAAGAGAGAGGAAGCAAGAGCGGCTGCGGAGAAGGCGCATTTGCCTGAGGAGGAAAATCTGGGGGATGCCATGGAAAGTGCCGTGGAACGTGCGATTGCGGAAGCAAAAATCAGCGAACCGATTTTCCAAGAGGCAGTTTTCATGGAAAAACAGCCGGAAACGGACGAAGAAAACGAAAAATAAACGTGAAAAGGGAGGAGCTGTTCCTCCTTTTTCCATATCAGACAAAAGAAAACTTCTGTGGATAAGTTGAAATTTTATCCACATTTTGTGGATAACTTGTGAAAAAGAGAAGTTGTCCAGAGGGTTTTCCACAATATCAACAGGTTATCCACAGACTGTGGGTAATGTATTATGTAAACAAAGGAGGAAAAAATGGGCTATAAAATGGTATTTTCCGATATGGATGGCACATTATTATGGAAAGGTGTACGGGTTTCTGTGGAAAACTCTGCTGCAATCCGAAAGGCTGTGGATAAAGGCGTGGAGTTTGTCATCTGCACAGGCAGAGGTGTTTTTGGCGTGGAAAAGCATTTGCAGGAATTGCATCTTCTGGGCAAAAAGGGCTATGTTATCTGCCAGAATGGTGCGGCGGTGTATGATTTGAGGGATATGCATCTGGTGCTGAAAAGCAGTTTTTCACCGTCTGTGGTGCAGCCAATCGCAGAGCGGGCGAGAGCACTTGGCTTGGAGCTGTTTTACTATGATGATCGCAATTTTATGATTGAAAAATTGACGGACGAGGTGAAATCCTATTGCTGGATGATGCAAGCAAATCCGCGCATTTTGCAGGAGCCGACCGATTATGAGGGCGAGTTTACAAAATGCTTAATCAGCGGAGAACGGAAAAATCTTTCGGCGCTGAAGTGCTATGTGGAGAAAAAGGCAGGGGATATCTTTGATTTGTTTTATTCCTCGGAAACCTATCTGGAGCTGGTGAAAAAAGGCGTAAGCAAGGGTAACGCACTGGCTGCGACTGCGCAGGAGGCAAATGTGCCGCTTGCCGAAACGATTGCCATTGGTGACAGTGATAATGATCTTTCCATGATATTGCAGGCAGGGCTTGGCGTTGCAATGAAAAACGGCGAGGCGCATGTGAAGGCTGCCGCGGATTACATAACGGAACGAAGCTGTGAGGAAAATGGCGTGGCAGAGGTCATTGAGAAATTTATTCTGAAATAAAAAGGGTGCGGGAATTTTCATGATGGAAAGCATAAAAAAAGGACAATCATACTTGATTGTCCTTTTTGACTAGGGAAAAGAATGGTGCCAGGGGAGACACCATTCTATGGGGTTGTGCGCACAAACCCCGGGGCATATTGTGGTACAGGAAAAGGGGTTTTCTTGTACCCATATAGTATACCACAATGGACGCTATTTTGCACATAGAAAAAAATATAAATTTTTTAACATTTTCTATATATTTTAGCAAAAAGATAGGATTCATGGAAAAATTGTACAAAAAAAAGAAAAAAATTTAGGCTTGCAATTTTAAAATAATATGATATAATATACACCAAAAAGTCAAACAAGACAAAATAGCGCAGGCGAAAGCCGAAAGGAAAGCTAAGTTCTTGTAAAACTCCCACAGAGAGCCGGTGGTTGGTGCGAATCGGCGGAGAAAAGAGAATGTTCCACTTTCCAAGCTGCCGATGAAAGTCGGAAGGGTAAGCCCTTTATAGCTGTTCAAGAGGTTCGGAGGATGCTCCGAGCAATCTGGGTGGCAACGCGGGAAATATACTCTCGTCCCTGTTTTATTACCGGGATCGGGAGTTTTTTTGTTATGAAAGCGTGAGCGATTACGACAGAAAAGCATATCTGTAAGCGGTGATGAAAAAATAGCTGCTTGCAGATATTTTTTATTGCTGTTGATAGAGAAGAATTGCTTACAATTCTTTTTTCTGATTGAAAACCTTTCATAAGATATACGAAAAACTTCCATCCGAAAAAATACTATTTTTAGGAGGTCATGAAATGTTAGACATTAAATTTGTAAGAGAAAACCCTGATATCGTAAAGGAAAACATCCGCAAAAAATTTCAGGATGCAAAGCTGCCTTTGGTAGATGAGGTTCTGGTGCTGGATAAGGAAAACAGAACCATCAAGCAGGAGGTTGAAGCACTGAGAGCGCAGAGAAATAAGCTTTCCAAGCAGATTGGTGCGCTGATGGCAAAGGGCGAAAAGGACGAAGCCGAAAAGGTAAAAGCACAGATTGGCGCAGACGCAGAACGCGTAGAAACCCTTTCCGCAAGAGAAAAAGAGGTTGAGGAACGCATCAAGGTTATCATGATGACCATTCCCAACATCATTGACCCTACCGTTCCCATTGGTAAGGATGACAGCGAAAACGTAGAGGTAGAAAGATTCGGCGAACCCGTTGTTCCCGATTTTGAAATTCCTTATCACACAGATATTATGGAAACCTTCGACGGTATCGATCTGGATAGCGCAAGAAAGGTTGCAGGCAATGGCTTCTATTACCTGATGGGCGACATCGCGCGTCTGCATTCTGCAGTTTTGGCTTACGCAAGAGATTTCATGATTGGCAGAGGCTTCAAATACTGCATTCCTCCCTTCATGATTCGTTCCAACGTTGTAACAGGTGTTATGAGCTTTGCGGAAATGGATGCAATGATGTATAAAATCGAAGGCGAAGACCTGTATCTGATTGGTACATCCGAACATTCCATGATTGGTAAATTTATCGACACGCTGAATAAAGCAGAAGACCTGCCGCAGACCCTGACAAGCTATAGCCCTTGCTTCCGTAAGGAAAAAGGCGCACACGGTATTGAAGAAAGAGGCGTTTACCGTATTCACCAGTTTGAAAAACAGGAAATGATTGTTGTATGTAATCCTGAGGAAGCTCCCATGTGGTATGATAAGCTGTGGCAGAACACCGTAGACCTGTTCCGTTCCATGGATATCCCCGTAAGAACACTGGAATGCTGCTCCGGCGATTTGGCTGACCTGAAGGTAAAATCCGTTGACGTTGAGGCTTGGTCTCCCAGACAGAAAAAATACTTTGAAGTCGGTAGCTGCTCCAACCTGGGCGATGCACAGGCAAGAAGACTGGGTATCCGCGTACAGGATGCAGAAGGCAAGAAATACTTTGCTTACACACTGAACAACACAGTTGCAGCACCCCCTCGTATGCTGATTGCTTTCCTTGAAAACAATTTGCAGGCAGATGGTACTGTAAATATTCCTGAGGTTCTGTGGCCTTATATGGGCGGCACAAAGAAGCTGATTCCCAACAAAAAGAAATAATGGAAACAAAAAAGAGGATGTTTTTTAACATCCTCTTTTTTTGATACATAGAATTTTTTCAGAAGCGGAAATCCCGATTTCCCTTTTCGATTTCAACCAGATTTTTCCGTACAATCTCCTGAATTTTTTCCTTCGGGATGGATTTGATTTCCTCCAGAATCAGCTTTTCCCCGATTTCCTTTGTTTTCGGTGCGGCGTAGTCAATCAGATATTCCTTGAGCGTCATCAGTGCATTGGGCAGGCAGCAATTCTGAATCTGTCCGCTTTTGCAAAGGCTCATGAAGCGGTCGCCCGTCCTGCCCTCACGATAGCAGGCGGTGCAGAAGCTGGGGACATAGCCCAAATCCATCAGCCATTTCACGATTTCATCCAGTGTGCGGTTATCGCTGACATCAAACTGCGCGGAATTATCCTCCTCTGCCTCCTTTTCATAATAGCCGCCAACACTCGTGCTGGAGCCGCCGCTGATTTGGGATACCCCAAGGCTCAGCACACGTTCTCTGCTTTCCTGACTTTCTCTGGTGGAAACAATCATGCCTGTGTAGGGTACGGCTACACGGATGCAGGCTACGATTTTTGCGAAGGTATCATCATCAATGCCGTTATCGAAGGCGGAGGGGTCAATATCATCGGCATGGCGGATTCTGGGTACGCTGATGGTATGCGGACCTACGCCGAATACGCTTTCCAGATGCTCTGCGTGCATCAAAAGCCCTGCAAATTCATAGCGATACAGCTCCAAGCCGAACAAAACGCCAATTCCGACATCATCAATGCCGCCCTCCATGGCTCTGTCCATCGCTTCGGTGTGGTAGGCATAATCATGCTTAGGGCCTGTGGGATGCAGGCACTCATAGCTTTCCTTGTTGTAGGTTTCCTGAAAGAGGATATATGTCCCGATGCCGGCATCCTTCAGCCTGCGATAATTTTCCACCGTTGTTGCCGCAATATTGACATTCACGCGGCGAATTGCACCGTTTTTATGCTTGATGCTGTAAATCGTTTGAATGCTTTCCAGTACATATTCAATGGGGTTATTGACGGGGTCCTCGCCGGTTTCCAGTGCCAGACGCTTATGTCCCATATCCTGCAAAGCCGTTACCTCTCTGACAATTTCCTCCTGTGTCAGCTTTTTCCTGCGGATGTGCTTATTTTTCGCATGGTACGGACAGTATACACAGCCGTTGACGCAGTAATTGGAAAGATACAGCGGCGCAAACATCACAATACGGTTGCCGTAAAAATCCTGCTTAATCTGCTTTGCCAACGCGTAAATTTCTTCGTTTTTTTCGGGAATATCGCAGTCCAGAAGCACCATTGCCTCTCTGTGAGAAAGTCCCTTTCGGAGCTTTGCCTTTTCGATAATGCTGTCGATTAAGGGAATGTTGTGCTTATTTTCCTCTGCATAGGCAAGGGTTTCCAAAATTTCCTCGTGGTTGATGAATTCCTCTGCCTTTTGGGAGTGGGGGTTGTAGGGATACATTGCTTTATCTTCCTTTCTTTTTATCTTTTTTTTGCAGACAATAAAAAACGCCCCGAAAAAATATGGAGAAAGGGCGCAGAAATTCTGTAAAACGTATGTATGACCTACCCTTTCACGCAGAAGCTTTTCTTTGTGTCAGCAGCTGTTTGATTTTTATTTTGTCTCCTTGCAGAAAGCGCGTGGCTTGCTGTGCGGAGAAATTTACCACATCATACCATATCTGCGCGCAGCGGACAATGCTAAATTAGAAGGTTTTTTCAAAAAAACTGCTGAAGGCGATGGATTTTTGCAAAACATGATATTGTATTTGATAAAAATCCTCCTTTTCTGTCTGTTTTTGACAGGAAATACTTGAAATAGACAGATTTCTTTCATATAATTTTAATATACACGAACTGTGATATATATGGGTAGGGGAAGCGGACAAATCGCAATCCTGTGGATAATAAGGCAGTCAGCAGTCCGCTGACTGCCTTATTATTTATAAATGGGCATAAAAAAGAGGAGAGGGTGTTATGCAGAAACAGAAAATCAGGGGCATGGTTTTGGCGGCTGTGGTCTGCTGTGTCAGCCTGTCCGGCTGCGGCGCGGCGGAAAAAACGGCACAGCAGACAGATTTGCCGGATATTATCATCGGCAGTGATAATTATCCGCCTTATAATTATGAGAATGTGGACGGCAAACCAACGGGGATAGATGTGGATTTAGCGACAGAAGCCTTTCGCCGCATGGGATATCAGGCGGTGTTTACCTATATCGACTGGGAGAAAAAGAAGGAGCTGGTTGACAGCGGAAAAATCGACTGCATCTGGGGCAGCTTTTCTATTGATGGGCGCGAGGAGGAATACCGTTGGAGCGCGCCTTATATGATGAGCCGTCAGGTGGTGGCAGTCAATCGGGACAGCGAGATTAAAACACTGGCGGATTTGGAGGGCAAGCGCATTGCGGTGCAGTCCACTACAAAGCCGGAGGCGCTTTTTCTTTCGCATACGGATGCAAGACTTCCTGTCCTGCGCGAGGTGTTTTCCATGCAGAATCGGGAATTGATTTATCCCTGTCTGAGCAAGGGCTATGCGGATGCGATTGCCGCGCATGAAACGGCAATTTTGCAGTGCATGTCCGATTATAAGCTGGATTATCGGATTCTGGAGGAGCCGCTGCTGACGGTCGGCTTGGGCGTGGCGTTTTCCAAGCAGGATGATCGCGGTCTGGAACAGAAGCTTTCCGAAACCTTTGAAGAAATGCGTGCGGATGGCACGATGGAGGAAATCATCGGGAGATATCTGGAAGAAAACGATATGGGGGTGATTGCGGATGTGGAATGAAGCCTCTGCAAAGCCCTGCACGCGTATCCTTTTTTTACAGCTTTTACTGGGTGTTTTGCTTTTGGGCGGCGTATTTTTGCTTGCCGTAAATGAGGATATCGCTGCTACACAGCGCACCATGGTGAATACGGTCAATTATGTGAAGGAGCAGTGTAACCGCTATAGCCGCATTGGGCTTGCGGATGAATCCAAGAGCCTGATGCGGATTGTGGAAAGCGCAAACCAGACGGCGCACCGATTGGAGGAAACCACAAGGCCTGTCAGTGCGGATTTTCTGCATACCTGTGTGAAGGACTGCTACGTTTCGGGGATTCTGCTTCTGGATGAAGCAGGAAATATTACTGCCGCAAGCGAAGCAGCGGATATGGCAGCTTTCGTGCATGAAAAGCTGGATTCCGAAGCCCTGCTGAATACGGCGCGGTATCCAGAAAAACGCTATGCCGTGCGGCTTTTCTGCCCTGAGGGGTGTTATCTGGATCTGGCGGCGGTACAAAGATTGGATGCACCCGGCATTGTTGTTGCCTATTATCATACACCTCTGGATTATATCAATTCCTTCAGTCTTTCGATTTCCTCGCTTCTTTCGGGCTATGACCCTGCGGAAAACGGGACGATTGTGGTCAGCAGCGGGAATGAAATCATTGCTTCAAACGAGGAAAGCTTCATTGGCGGAAATACGGATGCATCCGCAGTGCTTGAAGAAATCAGAGCCGCCTCCGTAAGCGACAGGCTTGTTTCTGCGCGGGAGAACGGCGTGCGCTATTTTGGTCTGATGGAGCATGGGCGGAATGTGTATGTTTATGCTTACCTGCCGCAACGCGCTGTTTTTCGCACCACGCCTGAAAATATGCTTTTCGCCATGGTGATTTATCTTGTTATTCTTGCGGCTATTCGCATGGTGCGCTGGAAAACGGCACAAAGCTATCGAGAAAAGCAGCTTGCCATCCAAAAGGAATATACAGAGCAGCTGCAGCTGAAAAATGAACAGCTTTATGCAGCGGTGGAGCAGGCAGATCGTGCCAATGCCGCAAAGACAAGCTTTCTTTCGCGCATGAGCCACGATATCCGCACGCCCTTAAACGGCATTATCGGTCTGCTGGAAATTGATGAAGCGCATGCGGAGGATCATGCCCTCATCCGTTCGAATCAGAAGAAAATGAAGGTTGCCGCCAAGCATCTGCTTTCTCTCATCAATGATATTTTGCAGATGAGCAAGCTGGAAAGCGGCGAGGTTATCCTTTCTCATGAAATCATTGACTTAAATCAACTGACGAGGGATATTCTGACCATTATGGAACAGCGTGCCGCGGAAGCAGGCATCACGCTGCGATATGAAGGAGGCTTCGAGTGCATGGAAATCAGCAGAGTCTATGGCAGTCCCCTCCATCTGCGGCAGATTTTCCTGAATATTTATGGCAACTGCATCAAATATAATAAAATCTGCGGCAGGGTGGAAACGGCTGTCAGCTGTCTTGGCATTGCGGACGGAAGGGTCACCTATCGTTGGGTCATCCGTGATACGGGTATCGGCATGAGCAAGGACTTTTTACAGCATATCTTCACGCCCTTTTCGCAGGAGCGCAGCGACAGCACCCGTCAGGGGACAGGGCTTGGCATGGCGATTGTGAAAAGCCTGATTGATGAAATGCAGGGAACGATTACGATTGAAAGCGAGGAGGGCGTAGGCTCTGTTTTCACCATCACGCTGCCCTTTGAAATTGCAGCAGAGCAGCCGCAGACAGAACAGCCTGTCCCTGCCAAGGCGAAGGATATCAGCGGTCTGCACCTGCTCTTAGTAGAGGATAATGCGCTGAATGCGGAGATTGCCGCAGCACTTCTTGCTGACCGCGGTGTCAGCGTGGAGCTTGCGAGGGATGGCAGTGAGGCGGTGCGGATGTTCCGTGAAGCGCCTGCCGGCACCTACGCAGGCATTATTATGGATATTATGATGCCTGTGATGGATGGGCTGACTGCAACCAGAGCCATTCGCGCACTGGAACGTGCGGATGCGAAAACCATCCCCATCATTGCCATGACCGCCAATGCCTTTGAGGAGGATGCCCGCCAATGCCTTGCTGCAGGGATGAATGTGCATTTGGCAAAGCCGCTCTGCATGGAGGAGCTGGTTGCCATCTTAGCGCGGCTATGCGCTTAAGTCGAAATTTTCACTGCGGAGGGGTTCGGGAACCCTGTTTTCAACTGACGCGTGCTGACACACGGCAAAGCAGCAATTTTTTGATAGAAAGTATCTATTCTTTTATAGACACCTTCGATATGTCAAAAAAGTGCTGCTTTTTTTGTCTATTTTTATCCCGCTTTTAGCTGCTTTTTATACCCTGCAATGTGTAATCACGAACTGCTTAAATCTTTGTACCACAGGGGGGAGATATCTGTCCTTGAGGGTTGCCATATAGAAATTTCGTTCCCAATAGGGGTAGGAAATCTGGATGATTTTGACATTCAGCCGCAGCAGCTCCTCCATGTAAGGCACAACGGCAATGCCAAACCCCTGCGCTACCAGCCCTGCGATTACCTGATCCTCCTGAATCTCGTAGGCAATATTCGGACGTTTTCCGATTTTTTCAAACAGACGGTCAATGACGATGCGCAGACCCGATTTTTCCGCAAAATAAACATGCGGATAGGGCAGGGTTTCCGTCAGGTCAACGGTGTAGCGGTTCGCCAGAGGGTGATTTCTCGGCACGATGAGGACCAAATCCTGCTTAGAAACAGGGATAAATTCAATGTTTTTTTCGTTTTCCAGCTGTGTGCAGAAGACCATGTCGTATTTTTCATCCTTCAGGCCCTGCAAAAGCGGCTGTGTTACGTCTGTGTAGAACTTGAACTGAATGTGCTTGTCCTTCTGCTCCTGTAAAAAGCCGCTTGCCAGCTCCGGAATGAGCGAAAGCCCCAATGTACGCAGAAAGCCAAGCTCAATGCAGCCCTCCCCACGGGAGATATGCGCCATGGTTTCAATGCCGTTATCCAGAATTTCCAAGGATTTTTCCACATAGGAAAGGAACTGCATGCCCTCCTTTGTCAGCGTGGAGGAGCGGTTTTTGCGCTCAAAAAGCACCACCCCAAGCTCCGCCTCCAGCTGTGCAATGGCATGGCTCAGACTTGGCTGTGCGATACACAGACGCTCCGCCGCCTTGCCGAAGTGCTTCGTTTCCGCCAGCGTGACAAAATAGCGCAGCTGATACAGATTCATAGAGATCCCCCCCATTTTTCAAATAATTTTAGAATCAGCAAATAATATGCCATCTGATTTTTTTATTTTCAGTATACCATACGCTATAGACAAAATCTATCAAAACATATGAAATAATCAATTTGTGCTTTTTTAATTTCTGCGATACACTGAGTCCGTAAGACAAAGCGCGCAAAAAAAGAATTCAAAATACGAAAGAAAAGGAGAATCCTCTCATGGAGATTTCAGGAAAAACAAGGCTTTTCGGGTTAATCGGTTCTCCCGTAGAACATTCAAAATCCCCTGCCATGTATAATTATTGCTTTGATAAGTGGAAATTGGATTATAAGTATCTTGCATTTGATGTAGACAAAAATCAGACAGCGGATGCCATCCAAGCCTTCCGTACCTTTCAGATGATGGGGGCAAATATCACGATGCCCTGTAAGCAGGAGGTACTCAAGTATCTGGATGAAATTTCCCCGGCGGCGCGTCTGGTCGGCGCGTGCAACACCATTGTGAACCATGACGGTGTTCTGACAGGCTACATCACAGATGGCGAGGGCTATATTGAAAACCTGCGCCACGAGGGCGTAGAGGTCAAAGGAAAGAAAATCACGCTTCTGGGGGCAGGCGGTGTTTCCTCCGCCATTCAGGCGCAGGCATTGCTGGACGGCGCAAGAGAGATTGCCGTTTTCAATAAGAAGGATGCCTTCTGGGAGCAGGCGGTGGCGAAGGCGGCGGAATATCAGAAGGCCTTTCCTTCTCAGAAAATCACGGTATACGATATGGACGATACCGAAAAACTGGCAGCGGAAATCCGCACAAGCGATATCCTTTCCAATGCCACAAGGGTTGGGATGCACCCCTTGGAAAATATCAGCATCATCACAGACCACTCCCTGTTCCGTAAGGAGCTGGTAGTCACCGATGTGGTCTATGAGCCAGAAAAAACAAAGCTTTTACAGGATGCCGAAGCGGCAGGCTGCAAAACAGTCGGCGGTCTGGGGATGCTCATCTATCAGGGCGCAGCGGCAGCAAAGCTGTATACCGGCTTGGATATGCCTGTAGAAGAGGTCAAGGAAAAATTTTTCAAAAAATAAAATGCTTCAAAAATAAGAGAGTCGGAAATTTGAGAAAAGAGGGAAGAAATGAATCAGAAAAAGTATTATCCTACGGCGGTTGCCTTATATGTGACCTATTTCATTTTGGGTATTGCCGTAACGATTATGGGTCAGTATAAGCAAAGCTTTGCAGCCATGTGGGGCGCAAATCAGCTTGCGGACGGCAGCTTCGATGTCAGCAAGGTTATGGCAATCATTGCGGCTGTCGGTCTGGGGCGGTTAATTGCCTTTCCGTTTGCAGGGCCCTTCTCCGATAAATACGGCAGACGACTGAGCGCATTGGTTGGCGTTGTGTTCTTTGCCATCTTCTTTATCGGCATTACCTTTACCACAAACACAGCACTTGCATATATTCTTATGATTTGCAGCGGTATGGCAAACTCCTTTTTGGATACAAGCATTACGCCCTCCTGCATGGAAATCTTCAAGGAAAACGGTGCGATTGCAAACCTGTTTACAAAATTCGCAATTTCTATGGCACAGTTCCTGCTGCCATTCCTAATCACCTTCGTTGCAGCAAGAGATATGTCCTTCCGCACACTGTATTTCCTGGCGGCAGGCATCATCATCGTAGACGGTATCTTTTTGGCAATTCTGCCCTTCCCTCCCAAGGAGGAGGCACCCAAGGCGGCAGACGGCACAGTGGAAAAGAGAAAAATGAAGCTGACACCCTCCGCAATTTTGCTGGTTTGCATCGGCTTCACCGCATCCACAACCTTCATGCTGTTCATGAACTGCAATCAGGAGCTGGGCAAGCTTTATGGCATGGCAAATCCCTCTATGATTCAGTCCTTCTATTCCGCGGGCATTATCTGCGCAGTCCTTCTGACAGCGGCACTGATGAAAAAGGGCTTGAAGCCCATCCGTGTTCTGGTTATCTATCCTTGTGTTGCGTTCTGCGCACTGCTGCTGATGTATTTTGTGCAGATTCCGCAGATTTGCATGGTGGGCGGCTTCTTAATCGGCTATTTTGCGGCAGGCGGCGTATTGCAGCTGGCAACCTCTACGGCGAATGAAATGTTCCCCAGAGACAAGGGCAAAATCACAGCAGTTGTTATGATTGCATCCTCCATTGCAAACTATGCGGTGCTGAATGTCGCAAGCCTGCTTTCCAAGGTGGGCGGCGTACAGGGCCCCAGATATATCCTGCTGTTCAATGCAGTGGTAACGGCAATCGGTATTGTGTTTGCGATTATTTTGAACCTGCGCTTTGAAAAGGACGCACAGTAATCCCCTTTTACAAAAGATAAAAATTACAGAAAAACCTTGCAGCAGAAAAGAGGAACCAAATGGAAAAGGAATTGGCTTGCCTAAGAAGCATCATTGCGGATTGCGATGAGCGCATTACCGCCGCATTGAAAACCAGAATGGAATGTATCGAAGGCATCATTACATACAAAAGAGAAAACGGTCTGCCCGTTTTGCAGCCGGAGCAGGAGAAAAAGCAGCTGGAACGGGTTGCTGCTGAGGTAGCAGGTACCGTCTTTGAGGAGGAAATCCTGCATATCTTCGAGGGCATCATCGAAAACAGCAAGCGGATTCAGGCGAAAACGCTGTTTGATAAAAATATCCTGCTCATCGGCTTCATGGGTGCGGGCAAAAGTACTGTTTCTGCCAAGCTGAGCGAGCTTCTGGCAATGGAAATCATGGAAATGGATGCCCATATTCAGGAAAAAGAGGGCATGAGCATCAAGGAAATCTTCGCAGTCAACGGGGAGGAATATTTCCGCAACTGCGAAAGCAATACCCTCATCGAATTACGCGAGAAAAAGCACATGGTTGTCTCCTGCGGCGGCGGCGTACCCCTCAGAGAGAAAAACGTGGAGCTGATGAAAAACAGCGGCTATGTGGTCTGGCTGACGGCAACGCCCGAAGCCATCTACGAAAGAGTAAAGGACAGCACGGAGCGCCCTCTTTTAAATGGCAATATGAACGTGCCCTTTATTCAAAACCTGATGGAAAGCCGCAGAGAAAAATACGAAAGAGCGGCAGATATCGTGATTGATACTACCGGAAAGAAAATTGAGTCGATTTGTGAGGAACTGCTGCAAAAGCTTTCCGCACTAAGAAAATAAAAAAACTACAAAAGAGAGATACGAAGGAGGAACTATCTTATGTCTAAAAAATATCCCATCACAGTCAGCTCTTGGACACTGGGCGATCAGTGCAGCTTTGAGGAAAGAGTAAAAGCAGCCAAGAAGGCAGGCTTTGAAGGCATTGGTCTGCGTGCGGAAACCTATGTGGATGCACTGAACGAAGGTCTGTTTGATGCAGATATTCTGGCAATTCTTGAAAAATACGATATGAAGGTTACAGAAGTGGAATATATCGTGCAGTGGGCGGAGGATCACCGTTCCTATGAACAGAAATATAAGGAACAGATGTGCTTCCACATGTGCGAGCTGTTCGGCGTGAACCACATCAACTGCGGTCTGATGGAAAATTATTCCGTTGCACATACTGCACAGAAGCTGAAGGAGCTTTGCCACAGAGCAGGCAAATACACCATCGGCGTTGAGCCTATGCCTTACAGCGGCCTGCCCGATGTGAAAAAGGCGTGGGCAGTGGTAAAGGAAAGCGGCTGCGAAAATGCAAAGCTGATTCTGGACAGCTGGCATTGGCTGAGAGCAAATCAGCCGGTAGATCTCTCCGTTCTGGAAGGGATTCCCGCAGAAAAAATCGTTTCCGTACAGATTAACGATGTTTATGAAAGACCCTATGCGGCATCCATCCTGAGAGATGAATCCATGCACGACAGACTGGCACCCGGCACAGGCTGCGGCAATACAGCAGCATTCTGCCGTATGCTGAAGGAAAAGGGCATCGAACCCAAGGCAATGGGCGTTGAGGTTATCAGCGACGCTATTCTGGCAAAGGGTGTAGCGGCAGCGGCAAAATTTAACTTTGACAATACCGTAAAGGTGCTGCAGGAGGGCTGGCCCGAGGCAATGCCCGAAAAATAAAAGGAGGAAAAAAAGATGGTTGTACTGATTGCGAAAAACACCGTAAAGGAAGGCTTGCAGGAGGAATTTCTGGAAATTGCGAAGGAAATGATTGCAAGAACCAGAGAAGAAGCAGGCTGTATCAGCTATGATTTGGCAAGCGACCAAAACGATACGCAGGTGTTCTATTTTATCGAAAAATACCAGGATGAAAAGGCGGTGGAATTTCATCGGGCAACCGAGTATTTCCAAACCTTAGTACCAAAAATTGCGGCGCTGCGTGTGAAGCCCTCCGAGGTCAGCACCTGCACCGTTGTGGAATAACAATAAATAAAAGAAAAACGGAACTGAAGCACGAAGGAAAAAACAAAAAGAGAGTAAGAAACGGAGGAGAAAACATGAAATTTGAAGCTATGTTTCAGCCCATTCAGATTGGCCCCATGACAGTGGCAAACCGCTTTGTTATGTCTCCCATGGGCAATAACTTCGCAAACACAGACGGCACCATGAGCGAACGCTCCGCATCCTATTACGGCGCAAGAGCAAAGGGCGGTTTTGGTCTGATTACATTCGAGGCAACCGTTGTTTATAAAGAAGCAAAGGGCGGCCCCAGAAAGCCCTGTCTGTATGATGACAGCACAGTCAGCAGCTTTCAGGCAGCCATCGCAGCCTGTCATCAGGCAGGGGCGAAGGTTTCCATCCAGCTGCAGCACGCAGGCCCCGAAGGCAATACAAAAATCACAGGCTACCCTCTGAAGGCAGCAAGTGCAATCCCTGCCTCCTGTGGCAGAGAAACACCCGAAGCCATCACAAAGGAAGAGCTTTATCGCCTGATTGAATGCTACGGTGATGCAGCAGTCAGAGCAAAAAAAGCAGGCGCAGATGCCGTAGAAATCCATTGCGCACATGGCTATCTGGTCAGCACATTTATCTCCGCAAGAACCAATAAGCGTGTGGACGAATTCGGCGGCTCCTTTGAAAACCGTATGCGTCTGCCGAAGCTGATTATCGAAAATATCCGTAAGAAAGCAGGCGATTCTCTGGCAATCCTCTGCCGTATCAATGCAACAGATGACGTTGAGGGCGGTCAGACTGCACAGGATGCCGCAGCAGTTGCCTCCTATCTGGAGAAGGAATGTGGCGTAGATGGACTGCACCTTTCCAGAGCCGTACATCTGCATGATGAATGTATGTGGGCTCCCAGCCTGATTCATGGCGGCTTCAGCGCAGATTATGTCACAGAAATCAAACGTGCGGTTTCCGTTCCCATTATCACAGTTGGCCGTTATACAGAGCCGCAGTATGCAGAGCTGATGATTGCAGAGGGCAGAGCAGATCTGGTTGCCTTCGGCAGACAGAGCATCGCAGACCCCGAAATGCCCAATAAGGCAAAGGCAGGCAGATTGGATCTGATGAACCCCTGTATCGGTTGTTTGCAGGGCTGTGTTCCCAATATGTTCAAGGGCGAACCCATCACCTGTCTGGTAAACCCTCTGGCAGGCAGAGAAGCAGATTTCAAGCCTGCACAGACAAAGAAAAACGTTATGGTTATCGGCGGCGGCCCCGGCGGTCTGTACGCGGCATTTACCGCAGCACAGAGAGGCCATGCTGTAGCCCTGTATGAAAAAGGCGACATTCTCGGCGGCAATATGCGTCTGGCTGCATACCCTCCCGGGAAGGGCGATATCACAAATATGGTAAGAAGCTATATCGCAAAATGCGAAGAATATGGCGTAAAAATGGTTATGAATACGGAAGTGACTCCTGCTATGGTTGCAGAAGCAAAGCCCGATGCAGTTATCGTTGCAACAGGCTCCAATCCTCTGGTACTGCCTATCCCCGGTATCAATGATACAGGTGTCATCCATGCAGGCGACCTTCTGGATGGCAAGGCAGCTGTGGGCAAAAAGGTTTTGGTTGTCGGCGGCGGCATGGTTGGCTGCGAGGTTGCAGATTTCCTGGGCGAGCTGGGTCACGAGGTATCCGTAATCGAACTGAGAGATCAGCTTGGCCCCGATGTGATTCCCGAACACCGTAAATTCCTCATGAAGGATTTTGAAGCTTATAAGGTACAGGGTGTAACAGGTGCAAAGGTAGCGCAGTTCTTCACAGGCGGCGTATCCTACACACTGGCAGACGGCACCGAAGGCAGATTGGAAGGCTTCGACAACGTGGTTCTGGCGATGGGCTATCGCAATAACGATACCATCAGCGAGGAAATCAAAAAAATCGTTGCGGAGACCTATGTCATCGGTGACGCAGTGAAGGCAAGAAAGGCACTGGATGCAACCGCAGAAGGGCTGAATGCCGCACTGGAAATCTAACAAAAGAAAAAAATAAAGGAGGAAAAATACAATGGAAAAAAGAATCACAGGCAGAACAGGCATGTTTTGTTTGATCGGTACTCCCGTAGGGCATAGCGGCTCTCCCGCCATGTATAACTACAGCTTCGCACAGACCGGTCTGGACTATGCTTATCTGGCATACGATGTGCCTCTGGAAAAAACAGAGGAGGCAGTCAATGCACTGAAGGTGCTGGGCTGCAAGGGCTTTAACGTAACCATGCCCTGCAAAACAAGAGTTGCGGAGCTGGTGGACGAGCTTTCCGATGCGGCAAAGCTGATTGGTGCCTGCAATACCGTTGTGGTAAAGGATGGCAAGCTCTACGGCAATAACACAGACGGCATGGGCTTTGTCAGAAACCTGAAGGAAAACGGTGTTGATGTGAAGGGGAAGAAAATCACCGTGATGGGTGCAGGCGGTGCTGCAACCGCAATTCAGGTGCAGTGCGCACTGGATGGCGCAAAGAAGCTTTCCATCTTCAACAGAAAAGATGAATTTTACGCAAACGGCGAAAAAACAGTGAAAAAAATTCAGCAGATGGTACCCGATTGCGAGGTCAGCATCCATCCTCTGGAGGAAACAGATGCACTGTATGCCGCAATCAAGGATAGCGATATTCTGGTAAATGTAACAAAGGTTGGCATGAAGCCTCTGGATGACCAGTCTCTGGTTGAGGATGTATCCGTATTCCACCCCGATTTGGTGGTTGCAGATGCGGTTTATAATCCCAAGGAAACAAAATTCGTGCAGTCCGCAAAGGCGGCAGGCTGTAAGGTTGCTGTCGGCGGCACAGGTATGCTGATGTGGCAGGGTGCTGCGGCATTCAACCTCTTTACAGGTAAGGATATGCCCACCAATGAAGTATACGAACTGTTCTTTAAATAAAAAAGAACGGAATTTGCGGAGGGGTTCGGGGAAGTTTTATTCCCCGAATGGAATCCGCAGAGGGGGCTTTGCTCACTCGAGGAAAACTGCAAGTTTCTAAGCATTTATGCTGACGGAACTTGTCAGTTTATTCCTCTGTTTCAACAAGTCGAAATCCTGATTTCGACTTAAGGTGTCGACTCAGTCGACACCGCAATGAAATACCTTCTCCATTCAAATTTAAAGATTTAAAAGATTTAAAATAAGAAACAAAAACCTCAAAAACATTATGCTTGTGTATAAACAATAAAGAAACGAAAACTATTCTAAATTCCCTAACTCATATAGAAAGCGGCTATCTCCTCGGATAGCCGCTTTTCATATCTTTCCTACTGCCTGCATATACATAACCAAGCGATAATCAGAGGAGTGCTTGGCTTGAAAACGTATATTGAGGAAAGGGCGGTTGAGGTTGCGAAATTTATGATACACACCAATGCAACAGTGAGAGAAACGGCGAAAAAATTTGGCATTTCAAAATCTACCGTGCATAAAGATATCACCGACCGTGTGGAGCGCATTGACCCGGAGCTGGCAAAATCCGTCCGTGCGGTTCTGGAGGTCAATAAAGCGGAGCGGCATATTCGCGGCGGCTTGGCAACGAGAGAGAAATACCTGCACAATAAAACAAAATAAAAAATAAGGCTATCTCAGATTTTTCTGATATAGCCTTATTTTTTCACAGCAGTGTCACCCGTTTTCCTTCTATTGCAATCAGCTCCTCCTCCTTCATTTTTTTGATTTCGCGCATCATGGCGCTGCGGTCAATGCAGAGATAATTCGCAAGCTTGAGCAGAGAAAAGGGCAGTAAAAAGCTCAATTCCCCCGTCTTTGTGCTCTGGATGCGGAAATAGCTCATCAGCTTGCCGCGAATGGAGCGATGGCTGAGGATATCCACCTTTTCCGTCAGCGTGACAACCTTATTCCCCATCAGCTGCAACATATTTTCCGCCACCTGCGTATGGTGCGGACAGGCATTCCGGCACCGCTTGGAAATATGGTGCTTTTCGATAAAGAGCACTGTGCAGTCCTTTTCGCAGATGGTCAGAAACGCATCCTCCTGATTGGCAAAGGCAAACGCTGCCCCGAATACGCCCGTATCCTCCAGATATTCCAGTAAGTCCAACGAGCCGTCTATGCTGATGCGGTTGACAGAAACTGTCCCCGAAAGCAGCAGGCAGATATAATTTTTTTCCCCCTCGTGCGTGGGAATGATGTCCTTTTCCCGAAAGCTGCGCTTCGTCATTTCAAAGCAGGGAATCATTTTTTCCAGCTCTTCTGTCGAAACGTGCGTAAAGAGTTCATTTTTTAATAAATTTTCCATATTTTTTCTCTCCTTGTTGCAAATGCAACACTTCTTTTTCTAAAACAATGATATCATATAAATAAACAAAAGAAAAGCAGAAAATAAAAAAAGAGAAGATAGACGGAGAGAAAACGCGTATTTGAAAGGAGAGCGGCAGCATGAAAACCTTACAGCTGAAACAGGATTTTTATTGGGCAGGGATTTTGGATAAAAACCTGCGTGTATTTGACATCATCATGTATACGGAATTCGGCACCACCTATAATTCCTACATTCTCAAGGCGGGGGATGAAACGATTCTTTTTGAAACCGCGAAGGAAAAATTCTTCGGAGATTACAGAGCGGCATTGTCCGAGCAGCTGGATATCGCGCAGATTGATTATATTGTCGTAGACCATACCGAGCCGGATCATGCCGGTTCCATCGCCCATATCATTGCAGAAAATCCTCAGGCGAAAATCATCGCAACCCCTACGGCAATCAGCTTTCTGAAAAATATCGTGAATGATGATTTCTACAGCATCCCCGTTAAAAACGGAGATGAGCTGAAAATCGGCAATAAAACGCTGCAGTTCTTCCTTTTGCCGAATCTGCATTGGCCCGATACCATGTATACCTATATCAAGGAGGACAAAACCCTTGTTACCTGTGATTCCTTTGGCTCTCATTATGCCCATGAGGGGATTCTCAGAAGCACCGTAACCGATACGGAGGGCTACCTCAGAGCAACAAAATATTATTTTGACAACATCCTTGGCCCCTTCAAGCAGCCCTATATGACAAATGCGCTGGAGCTGGTGCATTCCCTAGATATCGACATGATTTGTCCCGGGCATGGTCCCGTTCTGGATAGCCATATTCCGGAGCTTCTGGCAATCTATGACGAATGGTGCAAAATCCCCACGAATGAAAAAACAACCGTTGTCATCCCCTATGTCAGTGCGTATGGCTATACAGAGCAGCTGGCAGAAAAGATTACCGAGGGTATCCTTGAGGCGGGCGACATCGCGGTCAAACGCTACGATTTAGTTACGGCAGATGCGGCAGAGGTTGCGGCAGAAATCGGCGCAGCAGACGGGATTCTCTTTGGTACGCCGACCATTCTGCAGGAGGCGTTAAAGCCCATCTGGGATTTGACAACAGGCATGTATCCGCCTATTCATGGCGGCAAGCTGGCATCTGCCTTCGGCAGCTATGGCTGGAGCGGCGAAGGTGTGCCGCATATCATTGCACGCCTGAAGCAGATTCATCTGCGTGTGATAGATGGGTTCCGCGTGCGCTTTAAGCCCTCTGAGCGGGAGTTGGCGGAAGCGGTTTCCTTCGGCTATCAGTTCGGTCTGAAGCTGTTAAAGGGCGAGGAAAAGAAAAAGCCCTCTGCAAGAGGGACACTCGTGAAATGTCTGGTCTGCGGCGAAATTTTCGATTCCTCCATCGAAACCTGTCCTGTCTGCGGCGTTGGGGCTGAAAATTTCGTGCCTGTGGCATCGCAGGATACAGATTTCTGCAGGAATACAGAGGAACACTTTGTCATTCTGGGCGGCGGTACAGCGGCGTTGCAGGCGGCAAAGGCGATTCGCCTACGCAACCAAACCGCAGAAATTACCATGCTTTCCGAGGAAAAGGAGCTGCCCTATGATCGCCCTATGCTGACAAAGAACCTGTTCGGCGCAGTCAGCGGTGGCGCGATTGCAAGCGTTTCTGCAAAATGGTATCAGGAAAATCGCATTAACCTGCAGCTGGAAAGCAGGGTTGCAGCTTTGGATGCGGAGAAAAAAGAGGTTATCCTCACAGACGGCACGGTTTATCCCTTCGATAAGTGCATCTATGCACTCGGCGCGCATAGCTTTGTGCCGCCCATCAAGGGCAATGATTTGCCGCAGGTAGCCGTTGTGCGTTCCATTGCAGATGTGGAAAGAGTCAATGCATTGGTGCAGGACGCAAAAAATGCCGTTGTCATCGGCGGCGGCGTGCTTGGGCTAGAAGCGGCTTGGGAACTGCGTCGCTTCGGTCTGGATGTTACGGTTCTGGAAAGCGCACCTGTGCTGATGGCAGGTAAGATTGACGCACCCACAGTCAGAATGTTGACAGGCATTGCGGAATGTAAAGGCGTTTCCATTCTGACAGGTGTACAGATTGCGGAAATCAGCGGCACGGAGCGCGTGACAGGCGTGAAGCTGGCAGGCGGCGAAACCGTAGCGGCGGATCTGGTGATTTTCTCTACCGGCGTGAGAGCGAATATCGCAGTGGCGCAGGCGGCAGGATTGGCAGCAGACAGAGCCGTTATCGTAAATGAAAATATGGAAACCAACGTGGCAGGCATTTATGCCGCAGGGGACTGTGCGCAGTACGCAGGCGCAAATATTGCCCTCTGGCCTGTAGCGCAGGAAATGGGGCGCATTGCAGGGGCGAATGCGGCAGGAGAAGCCCTTTCCTATCAGCCTGAGATAAACGCACTCAGCTTCCACGGCATGGGTACTTCCCTTTATGCCATCGGAGATATCGGCACAAGGGCGGAAATCCCTTATAAAACCGTTGAAATCAAGGATGAACAGAATCAGGTTCTGAGAAGAGCCTATTTCCACCACGGAATTCTTTGCGGCGCAATCCTCTTGGGAGATACCTCCCGCATGGCAGAGGTAACAGCTGCAATTCAGGAAAAGAAAACGCTGAAGGAAATGCTTGAAAAGGTATAAAAAAGAAAAGGGAGTTCGCAGAAATTGCGAACTCCTTTTCTATACTTTTACGCTTCATCATCCTCAATCTTTTCAATTTTAACAGCTGTACCGTTTGCTGTTATACCAAATACATAAGGCTGATACGCTGTACCACCTGTAGAGGTTGCTGTCTGAGGGTCTAAGGTCAGATAATCAAAGTCTACACCGATAACTGCATTACAGCCTAAATCGTATGCAGCCTCCTTTAATTCCCTGAGCGCATTTCGTCTGATTATGGTTAAGGACTGCATCAATTTTTCTCCAACATCAGTAGCTCCGCTGCCATCCCAAAAACTTGCTGTACCCCTATCAATCTGAATTGCATCGTCACCAGAGATATAACCAGAATATTTTACAATTCTGTATCCTTCAAAGCTGAAGCCGGATGTAATCAGCATTTTAGGAAGGGCTTTTGCTAGTTCGGTTTTATATTCAGCTTGCCGTTTTGCTTCAAGTTCTTTTTGCTCCTCAAGTTGAGCCTTTTCAATACAATAGGTATTAATTTTTTATTAAATCTTCCAGCTTATTATCTTTAATTACTTTTTCACCAGATAAGGAAGTATGATACTCTACTCTAGTAGCAACTAAAAATCTATCAAACTCCAGATGGTCAATACCATATTTCTGTGCAATTTCCGCTGTTTTCATATAAAAGCCCCCTTATAATAAATACCGCAATGCTTCTTCATTGTTCGGGTCAATCTCTAAAATCAAATTTGCATATCTGCGAGCATTCGCAGGATTCATCTTACATTTTTGCAATAGCTGTTGTACATCATCTTCTAAAGAGACAGTTACATTCTTTTTAATTGCGAATTTCGTATCGCAATAGCTACATACTTTGCAGCCATCCTTTATCACGAAATCATTCGCACCGCAGTTTGGACAAACAATCTGTTTCATAATGAAACCCCCTAATGTTTCTACCGGTACTTACTCTGTTTCATCCACCTGTTTTTTCAGGAACACGAATTTTCCGTTCTGAATCTGTTTCAGATAAGCCGTATCGCGGATGGCATCGCCGTTATCGTCGAAGCTGATATCCCCCGTCACGCCCTCATAATCCACCTCATACAGTGCGTTTCGCAGATCCACGCTTGTCAGCACATCCTTCGTCCCGTCCAGACTTTCCAGTGCTGTCACCATCGTCATATAGGCATCATAGCCCAGCGCGGAAACCGCCGCAACCTCGTCTGTGCCGCCGTTCAGCGCAATGCGCTTCGCGTTCTGCCGCAGGTAGGACTGAAAGCCGCGGACGAAGGTTTTCGCCTGCGTGGTCGCGCTTACCTCAAAGGGGGAGGAGAATACAACGCCCTCTGCCGCCTCGCCGATTGCCTTTACCATGGAAAGGTTTTCCCAGGTATCTGCCGCAAGAACGGGTGCAGTAATGCCGCTTTCGCGAATCTGGGGCAGCAGAACCTCCGCCATAGCCGTGGAGCAGGGCAGGAAGATGCAGTCGGGATTGGTTTTCTGAATTTTCTGCAAAATTTTGTCGAACTCGGTTTCGCCTGCGTGGTAGGCCTCATCTGCAACCACCTTGCCGCCGATTTTTTCATTTGTAAATGCCTGTCGGAAATAAGCCGCAATCCCTGTGGAATAATCATCCCCGTTCTGGCTGATAACAGCCGCAGTCCGGTATCCCTGCTCTGCCGCATAGGATGCGATTACTCTGCCCTGAAAGGGGTCCATGAATGTTGTGCGGAAATAATATTTATTGCCTGCGGTTACCTGCGGATTTGTGCAGGATGCGCCGATGGCAGGCACGTTTGCGTCCGCAAAGGTCTGTCCTGCGGCATTGGAAACACCCGAGCCGTAGGAGCCGATTACCCCTGCAACGCCTTCCGCAATCAGGCTTTCCGCCGCAGCAACAGCCGCTACCTTGTCGGATTGGTTGTCTGCCTCCACCAGCTCAATTCTGTATACCGTACCGTTCAGCTCTACGGTTGGCGCGATTGCATTGGCATAGCGGATGCCCAGAACCTCCTGCTTGCCGCCGTTGCTGTTTTCGCCTGTGGTTGGCTCAAATACGCCGATTTTGATGGTGTGCGTGGCTTCGGTTTCGTCCTCCTCTGCCGCCGTAATCTGCGTGCCGGGACCGGAAGAAGCCGCATCGTCATCGTCATTGCCGCCGCATGCCGCCAGAGAAACTGTCATCACAGAGGCAAGCAGAAGCGCAGTCATTTTTTTCATTCTTACAACCTCCCATAAATGGATTCCGGAAAGCATCAAACCGGAAAATGTCGTTTTTGAAAGGAACCGAAGGGCCTTCTTCGCCCGAAACGGAGGAAGGGATGCTTTTGTGTTCCTAAAAATATTACCACAAGATGTCCTTCGGCGCAAGAAACGGATATCTTGGGACTGGTAAAGTTCATTTTTTTTCAGTATAATAAAAGGGGAATTTAGTCGGTTTCTTGTAAACGACAGAGATGAAAAGGAAAAAAGGAGGAATTGCTTTTGGCTAAGGTAGATGAAATTTTTAAGGCAAACTGCAGACAGATTCTGGAGCATGGCTTTTCAACGGAAAATGAAAAGGTGCGCGCTGTCTGGGAGGACGGCACCCCTGCGCATACCATCAAAACCTTTGGCGTGGTGAATCGCTATAATTTGCAGGAGGAATTTCCGCTGATGACGCTGCGTTATACCAACTGGAAGGCGGCGATTGATGAAATCCTCTGGATCTGGCAGAAAAAATCCAATAATGTAAACGATTTGAACAGTCATATCTGGGATTCCTGGGCGGATGAAAGCGGCTCCATCGGCAAGGCGTATGGCTATCAGCTTGGCGTGAAGTATAAATTCCCTCATGGTGAAATGGATCAGGTGGATAATGTGCTGTGGCAGCTGAAAAATACACCTGCCTCCAGACGTATCATGACGAATATCTATAATTTTGCCGATTTGACGGAAATGGGTCTGGAGCCCTGCGCCTATAGCATGACCTTTAATGTAACGGGCAATCGTCTGAACGGGATTCTCAATCAGCGCTCGCAGGATACGCTGACCGCAAATAACTGGAACGTGGTACAGTATTCCGCGCTGCTGATGATGTTCGCGCAGGTGAGCGGTCTGGAGGCAGGCGAGCTGGTGCATGTCATCAGCGATATGCACATTTATGACAGACATATTGATATGGTAAAGACCATGCTTGCCCGTGAGCCATTGCCTGCACCCAAGGTGCGCCTAAATCCGGAGGTAAAGAATTTCTATGATTTCACCGTGGACGATTTCATTGTGGAGGATTACGAGTACGGCAAATCCATGGGGCGTGTGCCTGTTGCGATTTGATTGCCGATAAGGAGGAAAAATATGGATATAATTGTTGCCGTTGATGCAGACTGGGGGATTGGCAAGGACGGAGACCTTTTGCAGCGCATTTCCGCAGATATGAAATATTTTCGTGAGAAAACGACGGGAAATGTGCTTGTGATGGGGCGGAAAACGCTGGAATCCTTTCCGAATAAAAAGCCCCTGCCGAATCGGGTGAATATCGTGCTGACGAAAAATAAGGACTATCAGGCGGAGGGCATTGTGCTGTGCCATGATTTGGCAGAGCTGCCTGCCGTTCTGGAAAATTACGCCGAGAAGCAGGTTTTTGTTGCCGGTGGCGGTACGGTTTATGCACAGCTTTTGCCGCAGTGCGAACGTGCCTATGTCACGAAGATTTATCAGACCTATCCCGCGGATACCGCCTTCCCGAATCTGGATGAAAATCCCGATTGGGAGCTGGAGGAAAAGGGCGAAATACAGGAGGAAAAGGGAGTAAGGTTTTCCTTCGATGTGTATAAAAAGAGATAAAGAAAAGGAGTCGAAAGACTCCTTTTTTTTGATGGGCGCAGTCACGCCAAGAATTAGCGGCGCAAGCGCCGATGGGGTGCATTCGCACCAAGAAATTTGCTTGGGCAACATTAGATATTCGCCCGTTTGGAACTTTCTCGGCGAAACAGAGGCGTTCTTCCTTACTTTTTATGCTAAAAAGTAACAAAAACTTGGAACCCGTTTCGATATGGGTTCCAAACCTCCGCAGACGAGGAAGGGGACACAAAGTTTCCCTTTCCAATCCCTTCCCCACGAGCCGGAAACGGCATGGATAAAGAGCCTTTTCGGCAAGAAAATCCAGATATTTCTGAGAATTATCTAAATAGACGAAATACCTATATTCGTAAATCATGACATATTCCGCGACTGCGCCTGTTTTCCCAACAAAAAAAGCTGCCATTGGCAGCTTTTTCATTGTTTAAATTGTTTTGAAATATTCCTTATTTGCAGCAATCGCGGCAGTTGTTACTTCCTTTGCAGGACCGCCGATCACCTTTCTTGCCTGCGCACATTCGTTTACATTGATAGCGGCGTAAACGCTTTCATCAAATACAGGGGAGATTGCCTTATATTCCGCAAGGGAAAGGTCATCCAGATTGGTGTTATGCTCGATGCAGTACAGCACCAGTTTCCCGATGATGGCATGTGCATCACGGAAGGGAACGCCCTGCTTGACCAGCCAGTCTGCCGCATCGGTTGCGTTGGTGAAGCCGCCCTTTGCCGCATTCAGCATTGCGTCCTTCTTTACAGTCATGGTCGCAATCATGCTTGTGAATACGGGCACGCACATTTTTACCGTATCAATCGCGTCAAACAGACCCTCCTTATCCTCCTGCATATCCTTGTTGTACGCCAGAGGAAGACCCTTCATCGTAGTCAGAAGCGCCATCAGATGCCCGTATACACGCCCCGTTTTCCCGCGGATCAGCTCCGCCATATCGGGGTTCTTTTTCTGGGGCATAATGCTGGAGCCTGTGGAATATGCGTCGGAAAGCTCGATGAAATGGAATTCATGGCTGCTCCAGAGGATGATTTCTTCGCAGAAGCGGCTCAGATGCATCATCAGGATAGAAAGCGCGGATGCCAGCTCAATGCAGAAATCTCTGTCGGAAACGCCGTCCATGCTGTTCATGGTGATTGCGGCAAAGCCAAGCTCCGCAGCAACGGCATATCTGTCCAAAGGGTAGGTGGTGGTGGCAAGTGCGCCACTGCCCAAGGGCATTACATCTGTACGTTTGTAGGTATCGCAAAGGCGGTCGTAGTCGCGCTTGAACATTTCCACATACGCAAGCAGGTGATGTGCCAAGGTAACAGGCTGTGCGCGCTGCAGGTGCGTATAGCCGGGTAAAATCGTTTCGGTATGGTTTGCCGCGAAATCGTTTAGTGTTACCATCAGGTTTTTCACCAGTTCTTTCATCGCGATAATTTCCTTTTTGGTATACATACGAATATCCAGTGCCACCTGATCGTTACGGCTGCGACCGGTATGCAGGCGTTTGCCGACATCGCCGATGCGGCTGATGAGGATAGTTTCCACGTTCATGTGGATATCCTCTGCTTTTTCGTCAAATGTAACCTTGCCGGCTTCGATATCGGAGAGGATTTCCTTTAAGGTTTTGATGATTAAGGCAGCGTCATCGGCAGGGATGATGCCCTGCTTGCCGAGCATGGCGGCGTGTGCCATACTGCCTGTGATATCTTCTTGATACATTCTGCTATCGAAGGAGATAGAGGAATGGAAGTGGTCTGTAAAGCTGTCTGTGGACTGCGTGAAGCGTCCGCCCCAAAGTTTCGCCATGATGTTTCTCCTTTCTTTTAGCAGGGGGTTTTACCCCCTGCACCCCCACCAGGGAAATCATTCCCCTGGACCCTGATACGCGAGCATGAGATTCCTCATGCTCGTAGGGGTGGTTTTCTTGATTTTTTCTGTAATATTAGAAATACTCCCATCAAGTCTGACAGGAGTATTTTTTTGTCTTTCGTATTTTTAATAATTTATCTTATCTTCTTACCTTCCCTCCGCAAAACCATATACATGGTTTTGCAAAATGGGGTTCCAAGGGAGTCACTCCCTTGGCAGGTGCAGGACAGCGTCCTGCAAAAAGGTCTTTATTTGTTTTTGTTGTTCTCCATCATCATCGCACGAACCTTCATGGACAGACCGAACAGGTTGATGAACCCGTCTGCGTCCTTGTGGTTGTAAAGCTCGCCTGTTGTAAAGGAAGCGATGGATTCGTTATACAGGCTGTAAGGAGATATAGAGCCTGCAGGGATGATATTGCCCTTATACAGCTTCAGCTTAACCGTACCTGTTACAGTTTCGTTTACCTTATCGAAATAAGCGCTCAGTGCTTCACGCAGGGGTGTGTACCATTCGCCGCTGTAAACCAGCTCTGTGAATTTGTTGCTTGCCACTTCGTTGAACGCCTGTGTTTTCTTATCGGAGCAAAGATACTCCAGCTCACGATGTGCATAGTACATGATGGTACCGCCGGGTGTTTCATATACACCACGGGATTTCATGCCAACCACGCGGTTTTCGCAGATATCTGTGATACCAACACCGTTTCTGCCGCCGATTTCGTTCAGCTTTGTCAACAGAGCAACGGGATTCAGCTTTTCACCATTGACTGCAACGGGAATACCCTTTTCAAAATCCAGTGTAACATATTCGGGCTGATCGGGTGCCTTTTCGGGTGTTACACTCATCTGCAAAATGTGTTCGTAGTTGGGTTCGTTTGCAGGGTCTTCCAGCTCCAGACCCTCATGGCTCAGGTGCCACAGGTTTCTGTCACGGCTGTAGGAGTTGTCATGGCCTGCTTCAAAGGGGATACCATGGTCAGCCAGATACTGTATTTCATCCTCACGGGACTGCATCTTCCATGTATCCAGTCTCCAGGGAGCGATAATCTTCATTTCGGGTGCCAGCGCCTTGATGGTCAGCTCAAAACGCACCTGATCGTTGCCCTTGCCTGTTGCGCCGTGGCAGATTGCGGTTGCGCCTTCCTTTTTCGCAATTTCAACCAGTCTTTTTGCAATGATGGGGCGTGCCATGGATGTACCAATCAGATATTTGCCTTCATAAACAGCGTTTGCCTTTACGCAGGGGTAAACTGCATCTGTGATGAATTCTTCTGTCAAATCTTCGATATACAGCTTGCTTGCGCCGGTTTTCAGTGCCTTTTCCTCCAGACCGTCTGTTTCCTTGCCCTGCCCAACATCACCGCATACGCAGATTACTTCACAGTCATAATTTTCTTTCAGCCAAGGGATGATTGCGGATGTATCCAGACCGCCGGAATATGCCAGAACGATTTTTTCTTTTGCCATGATTTTTCTTCCTCCTTAAAAAACAAACCTGAAACAAATTATATTGTAATGGGTTTTGTGCAAAATGAATTTTATAAATGGATTATACATAGAAAATGCAATAAATGCAATAGAAAATAATAAAAATACATAAATTTGTGTATATTTTTGAAAATATGGGGAACGGCACGCATCTTTTTGGGCATTTTTCTTTGCGCCCCATAATAGGCGATGTATATTTATGCGTATTTAGGTGAATAAGCGTTTAGAACCACAGTATCTTGTATACATACGGTGTGGAATCCTTTTTTTTCTTCCTAAAAAGAGGGTTTTGTGATATGATGAAACTGGTATCATTATAGAAAACATACCGTTTTTACGAAAGAAAACAAAAAGCCAAATCGCATGTGAGGAGGATGGAAGAATGAAAATTTTAACATATAAGCATGGCGGCGAAACAGCTGTCGGCGTTTTAAAGAATGACGGCTCCGAAGTGGTTCCTGTCAATTATCTTGGCTGCAGTGCCATTGATATGAATACCTTTCTGGATGTGCAGAATGAGAAAAAGCTGGAAAAGCTGGATAGAAATAAGGAGCTGATGCAGGGGATTCCTCTGGATGAGGTGCAGATTCTTTCGCCCATTCCCCATCCCAAGCAGGATATTGTCTGTCTGGGTATCAATTATTATGCACACGCGGAGGAAGCGGCGCGGTTCCATGATGAGGCCTTTGGCGGCGAACGTCCTGTGCCGATTTATTTTTCCAAGAGAATTAACCGTGCCTTGGCGGATGGCGAGGAAATCGACGGGCATCTGGATATTGTGGATAGCTTGGACTATGAAGCAGAGCTGGCGGTTATCATCGGCAAGGATGCAAGGAATGTAAAGCCGGAGGAGGTTTTTGAGTATGTCTTTGGCTATACGATTCTCAATGATATGAGTGCGAGAAATTTACAGACCTCGCATAAGCAGTGGTATTTCGGCAAGAGTTTGGATGATTTTACGCCGATCGGGCCTTGGATTGTGACGAAGGATGAATTTAAGAATCCTCCTGCGCTGCCGATTCGCTCCTATGTGAATGGCGAATTACGGCAGGACAGCAATACGGAGCTGATGATTAACGGCATTGAAAAGGTTATTTGCGAGTTAACGCAGGGCATGACCCTACAGGCAGGCACGATTATTGCCATGGGGACACCGGCAGGGGTTGGCATGGGCTTTGAGCCGCCGAGATTCCTGAACAGTGGCGATGTTGTAACGTGCGAAATTGAGGGCATCGGCACCATGACGAACAAAATCAAGTAAAGACCCTAAGACCTTGGGGGCTTTGTGTTCAAGCAGGCTTTGCTTCGCAAACCTTGCCCTGCGGGCAACCGCCGCATCTGTTCGGCGGTGCGTACCCCAACACCCCCAGCAGGAGCTCAGCCCCTGCACCCGATACCGCAAAACCATGTACATGGTTTTGCAAATGGGGGTCAAGGGGAATCATTCCCCTTGTGGGAGTTTGAGGGTGAAACCCTCAAGAAAAAATAAGGAGAAAAGATATGGATAAAATAAAGGTAATGAGCGTGTTCGGGACACGCCCCGAGGCGATTAAAATGGCACCTCTGGTAAAGCAGCTGGAAAAAACCCCCGAAATCGAAAGCATCGTCTGCGTCACTGCGCAGCACCGCGAAATGCTCGATCAGGTACTCGAAATCTTCGACCTGCATCCGCAGTATGACCTGAATATCATGCAGTCCCGTCAGACATTGGCAGGCATCACCACCCGTGCATTAACCGGTCTGGAGGAGGTTATGGGTCAGGAAAAACCCGATATCGTCCTCGTCCATGGGGATACCTCCACCACCTTCGCAGGCGCACTGGCGGCATATTATAATCAAGTGAAGGTCGGTCATGTCGAGGCAGGCCTGCGCACCTATGATAAATATCAGCCCTTCCCCGAGGAAATGAACCGCCGCCTCACCGGCGCATTGACCGATTTGCATTTTGCACCCACCCCTCTGGCAAAGGAGCATCTGCTGAAGGAAAATATCAGTCCGGACGGCATTTTCATCACAGGCAATACCGTCATCGACGCATTGGCGCATACCATCGAGGAGGACTATACCTTTACTGTCCCCGAACTCAATCAGATTGATTTTAAAAACAAACGCGTCATCGCCATGACCGCCCATAGAAGGGAAAACCTCGGCGAGCCCCTGAAAAATATCTGCCGCGCCGTGAAGCGTCTGGTGGAAGAATATCCCGATGTGGAAGTGGTCTATGCAGTGCATAAAAATCCTGCTGTGGTAGAACCTGTACATGAGATTCTCGGCGGCAACGACCGCATCCACCTCACCGACCCTCTGGATTTAAAGGATATGCATAACCTTATGTGTCGTTCCTTTTTCGTGATGACAGATAGCGGCGGTCTGCAGGAGGAGGTGCCTTCCATGGGCAAGCCTGTTCTGGTGCTCCGCAACGTAACAGAACGCCCCGAGGGTGTGGAAGCAGGCACCCTGAAGCTGGCAGGTACGGATGAAAACGTCATTTATTCCATGGCGAAGGAATTATTGGATCATAAAGAGGAATACGAAAAAATGGCACAGGCGAAGAACCCCTTTGGCGACGGACAGGCAAGCCGCCGCATCGTGGAAAGCATCCTGTATGCCTTCGGAAAAAAAGCAGACAGACCCGATGAATATGTCCTGCGCATAAAGTATGAGAAAACACCTAAGGAGGGAAAACCGATGAAAGAAGAAAGAATGGCAATCCTGAATATGCTTGAAAAAGGCATCATCAGCGTGGATGAGGCAGAACGTCTGCTTACAGCGCTGCATAGCGGCTTAGGTACCGAAAAGGACGGCATTACAAAAGCCGTAGGCGGTATGCTGAATAAGGCAGGGGCTGCGCTGAGCGCCGTTGCCGATAAGGTAAAGGAAAATCCCACGGTGAGAAACGCCGCAGATAAGGTAGCCGATAAGGCGGATGATTTGCAGCCCAAGGTAAGCTCCGCGGCATTCCGCATGAAGGAAAAGCTGGCAGATAAGGCGGATGAGCTGCAGCCTGCCGTGCGCTCCGCAGCCTTCCGTATGGCGGAAAAGGCAAGCGAAATCAAGGAGGATATGGCAACCTACCGTGAAAAGCTGAGAGAAAAGAGAAACCGCGACGAAGCGGAGGATTGGGATGACATCGATCTGGAGGAGCTGGATGCCGCAGAGGCACCCACAACAGAAGAAGCTCCCGAAGCCGCAGAGGCAGCACCTGCTGAGGGCGAGGAAGCAGTAGAGCCCATCTCCCCTGAAATGAATAAATACCTGAATAAGGTGGAGGATGTTCTGGACGGCATGAGCGACCAGATGGAGCAGCTCAATGATATGGAGGCATTTCTGAAGGCCTCCTTCGGAGAATATGACCCTGCCGATTTCGAGGATGACGAGGAAGAGTCCGCAGACGAGAAAAAAGACGCTGAGTAAAGGTGCGCCCGAATAATCTTCATGTTTTCTTATTGGGACACACCTAAGCGAGAAGTAGCAAAAAGCCGCAGATTTTATCTGCGGCTCAAGGTGTCGACAAAGTCGACACCTAAGTCGAAATCCTGATTTCGACTTGCTAAGACAGAGGAATAAACAGACGAGTTCCATCAGCTTAAAAG
>ERZ832317.1035-NODE-1035-length-36982-cov-4.126087_pt1 | contig 36982 bp, 37 predicted proteins | sample MGYA00519695_ERZ832317 | MGnify/ENA primary metagenome ERZ832317 (study PRJEB31850, sample SAMEA3708726) | human gut metagenome | biome: human gut; feature: human-associated habitat; material: faeces | place: China | collected 2014 ...
GAACTCCTCTTTCAAGAATGAAAATCTTGCGTCCTAACCGATAGACGAATGGGCCTTTACCACTATCGCATGCCCCGAACGGGGTTGCTTTAGCGGTGCAAAGGTAAGCAAAAAAGTGACTTGTACAAAAAATATGCGAAAAAATTGCGGATTTTTTGCCGGAAGTCCCTCGGACGGTCGTTTCTTGAGCTGTCAGCGCAGCCGTACGGTCCGCGTCTCGGGGTCGAAGCAGGCGTTTTCGCCCGAGAAGAGACGCTCGATCAGTCCGCTGCCGACCATCTCCTCCGCAGGGAGGTGGTGGAGCGAAGGGGTGTCGATCAGCGCCACCGAGTCGCAGAGCGAAAGCGCCACGTCGAGGTCGTGCGTCGAGAAGAGGATGCACTTGCCCTCATCGCGGGTCAGCCGCCGGAGCAGCGTCGCCAGCTCGTAGCGGTTCGGGAGGTCGAGGAACGCCGTGGGTTCGTCGAGCAGGATGACCGGGGTGTCCTGGGCCAGCGCGCGGGCGATCATCACCCGCTGGCACTCGCCGTCGGACATGCGGTCCATGGTCTTGCGGGCGAAGGCCGACATCCCCACCAGGCGGAGCGAACGTTCGACGACGGCGCGGTCGGCCTCCTGCATGCGCCCGATCCAGTTGGTGTAGGGGGCGCGTCCCAGCGCCACGACGTCCTCGCAGGCGAGGTTGGCGATACGGACCTTGTCGGTGGTGACGAACCCCACGGTCGTGGACAGCTCGTGGGGCGTGAGCGACGCCAGCGGGCGGCCGCAGAGCGCCACATCGCCGGAGACGGTCGTTCCGAGACCTGCAATGGCCCGCAGCAGGGTGCTTTTGCCCGTGCCGTTGCGGCCGATCAGCGCGGTCAGCGACCCTTGGGCGAAGGCGGCGGTGACATCTTCGAGCAGCGTGCGGCTGCCGTAGGAGAGCGTGATATGGTTGAGGACGATACTCATGTCAGAAGATATTGCGGTTGCGGACGACGACGAAGATGACGACCGGAATGCCCATCAGGGCCGTGATGGTGTTGATCGGCAGGGCGAGGCTCTTGGCGACGAGGTCGCAGACCAGAAGCAGGGCCGCGCCCGCGAGCATCGACCCCGGCATCAGGATGCGGTGGTCGGCCGAGGCGAAAAGCATGCGTGCGAGGTGCGGCACGGCCAGCCCGATGAAACCCACCGGGCCGCAGAAGGCGGTGACGGTGCCCGCGAGCAGGACCGTGGAGAGGAAGATCAGCGTGCGCGTGCGCTGCACGTTGAGTCCCATCGTGCGGGCGTAGTTCTCGCCCAGCAGCAGCAGGTTGAGCGGCTTGATGACGGCGACGGCGAGCGCCAGTCCCGCGGTGACGACGGGAAGCAGCAGCGCGAGCTGGCTGCCCGTGACGTCGCCCAGCGACCCCATGGTCCAGATGACGAACGATTTGAGCGCCGCCTCGCTCGACAGGTATTGGAGGATTTCGACCACCGAACTGATGCCCGAACCGAGCATCATGCCGAGGATGAGGATGACCATGATGTCCTTGATGCGGCGGCTGACCGCCATCACGATGGCCAGCACGAGCGCCGAGCCGAGCCACGCAGCCCCGGCCACGCCCAGCGACCGGACGAACGAGTGTCCCGCGACGCCCAGCAGGGGGGCGCCCAGCAGGAACAGCGCGACGCCGAGTCCTGCGCCCGAGCTGACGCCCAGCACGTAGGGACCAGCCAGCGGGTTGCGGAAAAGGGTTTGCATTTCGAGTCCGCCGGCAGCGAGGGCCGCGCCGGCGAACAGGGCTGTGACGGCTTTCAGGAGCCTGATCTTGAGGATGATGTCGCTGGTGGCAGGGTCGCAGGAGCCGCCTGTGAGCGCCGCCCAGACATCGCCCAACGGCACGGCGACCGATCCGACGGCGAGGTCGGCGATGAAAAGCGCTGCGGTGAGCAGCCCGAGCGCCGTGAAAAGGAACGTGGTTCTGCGTGCGGTCATTTAGCGGTATTGGAATTTGAACGAGATTTCGTAACGGGCGTCGGTGAAGCCGTAGCGCGAATCGCCTTTGATGGCGGCCCGTCCGTCGGCGTAGTGGCGGAACCGCGTGCCGGCTCCCTGCGCCTGCGCGGCGGGCTGAAGGCAGAGGGGCGAAAGGTGGAGAATGGCGGCGTTTTTCATCTTATTCGAGGCGTTTGTAATAACAGGTCGGGACGCTGTCGCCCGAGAAGATCGTCCGCAGGTCGCGCAGCACGAGGTCGGGGCGTACGACGCCCGATTCCCAGAAGTCGGAACCTCCGGCCGGGGTTTGGCGGCGGTTGTTGTTGTAGACGTTCCGGCTGCGCACGACCGGAATGCCGGAAAATTTCGGGTTCTGGGCCGTCAGTTCCGCCAGCGTGTTGCAGGGACCGACGTTGAGCCAGAAATCGGCGGCGTTGGCCAGCAGGTAGGCCTCCTCCATGTCGACGGCCACCGACGTGTCCGAATCGTTCTTCGTGTAGACGTACTCCCCGCCGGCATCCTCGATCAGGCGGATCATGTAGCTCTGCGATGAGGGCAGGAACCAGGTGTCGCGGTAGGGGGTGTTGAGCATCACCTTCGGGCGCGGTGCATCCGGGGCGGGGTGTGCTTTCAGGGCCTGGTAGTCCCGGGCGATCCGTTGCAGCGTGTCGGCCCCGGCCGCGCGCAGGTCGCAAAGCTCGGCCGCGAGGACCAGCCATTCGGCCTTGCCCAGCGGGGATTCCTCCATGTAGTCGCCGATATATATATAGGGGATGCCCAGTTCGCGGAGTTTGCCCGTGACGATGGTGTTTTCGCCCGTCACGCCGTAGAGCAGCATGAGGTCGGGGCGCATGGCGGCGAGCAGTTCGAAATTGAGGTTCGTGTCGTAGCCCACGTCGCGGACCTCGCCGCAGAGACGGTGTTCCCGGACATAGGGATTCGAGATGTAGTCGATGCCCGAGACGCCCGAAATACGCTTGGCCTGTCCGATGGCGTCGAACATCGCCACGTGGCTCGACGACATGCACACCACGTGGCGCACGGGAGCTTTTACGACCTGTCCGGCGAAGTCGGCGGGGGCTTTGGCATCGTCGCGCAGGATCAGCAGGTGCTGTTCGACGTTCGTGCCGCCCTGCCACGGATTGCGGATCGAGACGAGCGTCGAGGCGTTATTCCCGTTCCCGCGGATGTCGAAGCCCGACGCGTAGGCCGGGGTGTAAATCTCGGTTGTGAAATCGCTCAAAACAGGCCCCGAAGAGCCTCCGCAGGCCGATGCGAGGGCCGCGGAAAAGGTTAGCAGAAGACGTGAAAATCGTTTCATTTCCGCAAAAATAGAAAAAAATCCTGCGGAAATGTGTTTGTTTTTGAAAAATATACTATATTTGCAGTCCCAAAGCGAAGGGTTTTGCTCTTTTGCCGAAGGAATCGGGGCGTAGCTCAGTCCGGTTAGAGTACACGTCTGGGGGGCGTGTGGTCGCTGGTTCGAATCCAGTCACCCCGACAGTTAAAGCCTAAGTATCAATTACTTAGGCTTCTTTGTTTCCGTATGTGTTTCCGTTTTAAAATCAAAAAGTGGTTTTTGCCTCCAGATCGGAAGCCCGCGACCAAAACAAAAGCCGTCACGATTTCCGAGATTTTGCCCTTTGAAATATAATTCCTACCTTTGGAATAACTCCAAAATAGGGAAACCATGACTTTTTTAGGCGCATTATATTTGCTGTTTGTCGTAGGTGGATTGCTTTGCCTGCTTTGGGAGGGCTTAAAAGACGCTTTGCGCGTGGATCATATCAGCGACCTATGGAACAACCGAGGGACGCGAAACCGCTAAAATCATCCTCAAAAGCATAATATCCTCAAATTATTGCCAACTCAACCACCGAACGGCGGCTTGACCGTCCTTGTTGTGTTGGTTTTCGACCGTTGAGGCATAACCCCCCGGAATTATTACAACCGCTTTGGCTGGCCCCGATCTGACCGCTACACACTCGATCGCCTCAACAAACCGTGCCCGACTGGAGAGGCTGGCCGTGTCGCAGTTTTTCCACATACAAGCATAATACAAGTAAATTACGGTTTCGGGTGTCCGCCGGATGAATGCCCAAACTGGCTAAGACGGTTATACGAAATTTACCACCCCGCCCCATACGGAAAATGCGCCGTGTGGTACCCCTTTGTAGATAATCGAGGCGTAAAAGCCCTGTTTTTGCCCCATTTTAAGGCTGTTTTGCAGTGAAAAAGAGGTGTTGAGGCTGGGATGTTATACGTTTTTGATATGTGGCGTTAAATCGAGGCGGGGAACCGTAATATTTGGCTTCAAATGCTTTACATACCGTTACTTTAGTTCAATGTTATACGCCCATTTATACGAAAAAAGGGGCATACGCCCCTTAATCGCTGTTGAATGATGGCCTAAACCATTTTAGGAAACATTACTTTGTCACATATCATTGCCTGTTGATCGGTTGGCAGGGTGTCTGCTAACAACTGCAATACGTCGTATATATCTTCGCCAATGCCCGTAAATAGGTCGCCTTGTGTTGAGGCTTGCAACACATAAATAATAGCCTTTTGCAACGCTACTATTTCTTGGTAGTCGGTTGATTGGGGGATGATTGCATAGCACTCTTTGCCGTCATGGGTTTGAACTTTGGTAATCATAACTCTTTGATTTAGGAATAAACAAAATGCCCGCCTTAGGTGTCCTGCGTTCAAAGAAACGCCGCGCCCTTTCGGGTACACGCACCATAGCGAGCAATGCCGTTAATTTCGTTTTCATACGTCTTTGATTTAGGAGCTACAAAGCTACAAAAAGCTATTCGATATTGCAACTACTATCCGCTTTGGCTTTCTTGTGCCAGATGTACACGGTCGTTTTACTTACTTTCAGCCGTTTACCGATCTCGGAATTGCTCCAGCCGTTGGCGTGCATCTCCAGTGCCCGGCGTTGCAGGCTTTTCGGTTCGGTGATCTTTCGACACTCGACCGCCTTTGCGTATCGCTGGACGGTGCGGGGGCTAAGGTCTAATAGTTTGCCGATCTCTTTGTAGTTTAGCCCCTTGAGGTAGTAGGCCTTGACCTTTTTGGCTATCGCTGTTTTAATATCCATCGTTTACTGTTTTAAATTTGGGCGTTATAAGCCCGTTTAATCAATTTATCCACTCGTTCGATGTCGGATATTAGACTGCGTATCGTATCGTGGTTATCGGCGTATTTCTGCATCACCGTGAACTTGTGCAGTTCCTTTATTAGGTTGCGTTTTGCCGCACAAAGCAGAACGGGAGATAGTTCTCGCGCCCATAGGCTGGCCGTTGCTTCTCTGATTTTGAGGATTCGTGCAATATCCTTTTGCAGATAGCCCCCGGTGCGATACATCCGGGCGAACTCTTTGCGCTTCTGTTGCATTGTCATTGCTTCCATAGCTGTTATTGAATTTGCGTTAGATACTGTTTAGCCTCATTGTCTGTTAGTGCCGTCGGTTGAGACTTCAAAACCTCGACACGCGTAACCTTATCCAGCCATTCGCGGGTAATACTCAATTCGGATGCTCCGAGGGTGTCCGTGTATTCCGCGCCCTCGTGCTGGTAGGTTATCCTCAACATTAATTCTTTTTTCATCGCTCTGTAAATTTTTCGTTTGATCGCCAGCCGCCTATTGCTATCCCTGTTTCTGCACCGCCTCGCTTCGATGCCGTACAGCCGTTCGGAACAAAACAAACTACCGGACTTTTGCCCTGTAATTTCACGACCACAAACCACACAAAAACGGGCTTCTTTTCGGGGTGTTTTTCGCTCCGTCTGGAGGCTCTTTTTTCCGTTATTCAAAGCGTCGCCCGGCGTTGCTCTTTGGGCGACGCTTTCCACCATATACTCAAGCGTGGAAAATGTCGCCTTTTCGTCTGCTTGGTCATTGCCTCCAACCCGTGGAAAAAGTCGCCCTTTTTCTGCTTTCATTTCGGCCAACTCTGCGAGCTTTTCCGTGACCCGTTTTAAACAGTATTTTCGCCAGTCTATACAGCCGTATTTGGCGAGCAATTTTGTGAATCGTTGCCCTGCTTTATAGAGCGTGCGACGGTCGAGATTTGCCCAATAGTTAGGGTTGCTGTACCGCTCGAATCGTAGCCGTTGGGCTTCGGTCAGACCGTCACCCCGGAAAGAGAAATCATAAAAAACCGTATCGGCCAGCTTATCGAGTAACAGCCCGGTCAGCCTCAACGCTTTTGCCGGGTCTGCGAGATCGGCCAGCGTCCGCACCCCGAAAGGCTCTAATACCCGTTGCCGCAATGCCTTGAACTCGAAACGTAGCAGATTCCCCGCCGCCGGGCATTGTTGCCCCTTGTCGTATAGCTTTATCGTGTAGTCGGTGTAAACGCACATCTTACCCACTTTGCGGCGGCCTGCATAGATAGGAGTGTAAGCCCGTCCCCGGTGGCTGATCGCGTTGCGTATAATCACGTCTGACGGATAATCCAGCGGGATATTAACGCCTATTTCGAGGGTCTGGAGGTGTGCCGCTTCGAGATCGACCCCGTAACGGGTTTGTAACTCCGATAGCGTGGCTTGCAGGCGGTTAAGGGTGAAATCGTCGAGGTTGTCGCGGCCTTGGTTGCTGTACTTGTGCAGGCTACCGAGAATTTGACAATACCCCGCCGCCCCGGCGGTGTGTCCCATGATCGAAAAGGTTAGGCCGTGGCGTTCTGCCTGCTTGGTGTGGCTTTTGACTTCGCCCGTGGCCTCGGAGATCATCACCCCGAAATCCAGCAGGTCACAAGCCAGCCACACCGAGGCGCACGCACTCGGACACACAACCTTAACGCCGTCGATCATCGCCCTGTTAATTGGCGGTTAGCAGGCTCAAAGCCGATTCAAAGCACGAATAGGCAGACACAAAAGCCAGATCATAGGGCACGCACTCAAGTTGCGCTAATTTCAGCTTATTGCGCGCTGTCGAAACGTACAGATAGGCGGCCAGTTCCTCGCAGGACGGCTCTGTGTGGTTGCCTTTCTCTCGTGGTTTGGGATAGTTTCCGAGTGTGTCGATGATGCTTTGCGCCAGTTCGTAATTAGCGTGCTGATCCTCCAGATAAGGCGCGGCGGCCAGATCGTCGAAACACGCGGCGATAGTTGAGGCGGGGTTAGCGGATGCCATACAACCCTCCTTTCTTGGTTAATGCGCCCTCAACCTCCGCGCGTTTGTAATAAACACGGTTGCCAATCTTGTAGGCCTGCAAAAGCCCTTTGCGCGTCCAATCGTGGACGGTCACAAGCGTAATTTTGAAAAGCTTGGCTACCTCCCGGCGGGTGATATAGCCCGGTGTGGTTTCCGATGGCGCGGGGATGGTGGGCGTTTCTGAAAGTGCGGCTATCGCACTTTCCATACGATCAAGACGGGTGATAAGATCGGTTGCCTCGATGCTCTCAATCTGCAAAATGGTTTTTGTCATATCAAAGGAATTTAGTTTGATATGGCAAAGATGTTTGGAGTTAAGAACGTTAGTAGGGTACTACCCTCGAACTACCCCTAAATATATTAACTATTTATTTATCCAGTCCTTTAAAGATCGCTTTAGGTTATCTAAAAATATTGTTTCTTCTTGATTATTGCGGCCTTTAATTTTCTGCAGGATTCTATCAAATTCGGACTTTTCTATGTTTATTTGAAAAGCATTAGATAATGCTAATACAGCTTGTTTCTCTGTTTCATATCTTAGTGCGCCGCATTCTATTAATGCTTTAGTAAGTTCTGTAAATTGGGTCTTAGATAGGGTTGAGGTCGGTTTAACTGCATTTGAGTTATTGATATGTGGTAATGTAAGCCTATGCAAAAACTCCAACCGCGCAAACTCTTTGACTGCATTAAAATCGCGTAAATATCCAGCACAAAAACGCCCCTCTAATATATCTTCTAAATAATTGAATTCTTCGTTCAAAGCAATTTCTAATTCTCGATCTGCCGCTCGTGTATTAAATCTTGATTTATTTTTAAAATCTTCTAAATCAATCTCTAATGATGTATTAAAATACAATTCAAATGCATTTAGGCGTGCGTTTATATCGGTAAAGTCTATCGTTTCGGCTATTTTTATAGCGGCGGTATTAGGATTGATATTTATTATATTCCTCACCTTTTCGGGGTCGGCCAACGTAACGGCGTATTTTAGGTTATCTTCGTGGACTTGTATTTTATTTTTTATGTCCGATGAATAAATATTATACAAATCCTTATATTGTTCATATCTTGCAGACTTATTGCTTTTTAGCAAAAAATGGCAATGCCAGTTCCATGAACGCAAGGCAATCGAATCTAATCGCTCTTGCAAAATAGGGAGGACTAATAATGCCGTTTCAGTTTTATGACAACAATCCTTTAGAAACTCTATATATGATATAATATTTATGCTCTTGATTAGTTCCATGGTTGGTTTCATATAAACGCTATTTAAACGGTGTTTAACTGCTCTTTAATCAATCTATAATAATTCCTTTCTTTTGGGCTTCGTTTGCCATTTTCTGCCATTCGCGCCATGCTTTTGCTACGGCTTTATCCGCTAATGCTATTAGCTGAGGATCGCCTATTGCTAAGGCGTATTTTTCAATTTGTTGCATCCGACATAAAAAGTTATACCACTTAAAATATTCGTCTTTTGTTTTGTCGCCTACAAATTGATGCAATAATGCCGGATCGTCCGTGAAATCAAATACGGATGATTCCCATATATCTATTTTCTTGTACTCCATAGCCTAATTCGCTTTTGCCTGCCAATGTTCGCGCAATAGGCTGGCGTGCTGGTTGGCCGTTACTTTTATGTATTTCATAAATGCCGTTTCAGTGCGGTGTCCGGTGATCTGCATAATCGACAACGCGGGGAATCCGCTTAAATAGAGGTTTGTAGCGAATGAACGGCGTGCGGTGTGACTACTTACTAACTCGTACTTTTTATAACTCTTTTTTAGCCTCATGCCGCCTTTAGTGATGCTCTTTTGTTCGATGCTGTCAATCCCGGCCAACTTGCAAACCTCCTTTAAGTAGTCGTTAAATTTCTGGTTGCTAATAACCTTTGGGAGTTGGCCGCCGTACTTTTTCCAGATGTTTAATACAATCGGGTGCATCGGAATTGAAACGGGCTTGCCCGTCTTTTGCTGTTCGATATGCAGGGTGTTGAAGCGGATGTTATCAGCGGTGATGCTGGTAAAATCTGAAAACCTCAACCCGGTATAAGCCCCAATTAGAAACAAATCCCGTACGCGGGTTAGGCTCTCGGTTTTGTACTCGTAATTGTATAGCTTCTCCAGCTCCGAATTAGTGAGGTAGATATTTTCGGTTTCCTCGGTGATCGCCTTAAATCGGTGGCTTTTGTATTGCTGGCTCTTGTTGATACCCTTTTCGGTGGCCTCATTCAACCACGCTTTAATGGTCTGTATCTTGTGGCCGATGGTGTTCACCGACAGGCTTAATCCTTGCAAATAGGCGGTAAAGTCCGCATAGAAATCGAGGGTTATATCTTCAAAATCCAGTTTTACACCTTTATTTTTAGCCTTTTCAAATTCCTGTAATAATTCGTAGGTACGTTCGTGTTCCCGCTTCACTTTGTAGGAAATCAGTTTGCCGGTGTTGGGGTTTACACGGCTTGCATTCCGGGCTAAATAGCCCTCCACAAATCCGTGCAGGGTGTTCTCGGTGTCCGATAGCTGATTATGGGTGTAAAGGTCTAAAAACTTTCTCAAAGCTTCTTTTGATACGGCTTTACCTTTGGCCTTTAGTTCGATGATGTGCGTTTCGGTGACGGCTTGCAGTTCGTTGAGGCGGGCATTAATCGCATCCTTGCCGATTGCCTCAACGATGTTACGCACCCTCATTTTGTCTTTATTCCAATGGCTGGGCGATGCCTTTAGCCTGGTGGAATAGGCTAATTTATCATTTCGACCAAAGCGGCAAATAAGGTAGATCATTTGCGGCGCGTTGCCTTTTGGTGATCGTAGTTTGAAAGTCACGTTACCCATATCGAAAACGTATTAGGAAATAGGATAGGCAAATATAGTCATAAATCCCCTGTGTTTCCGCTTTTGTTTCCGTTATTTTCTTATTTATATATACTTTCTCTTCTTTGGCCTTATGGGGTCGAAATGTAAAATATCCGTTTTAACAGCATTTGAGGCCTATTTCCGGTATATTTTGAATAAGTCGCAAAAACATAGGCGAGAATCCAGTCACCCCGACTGATGGAAAGGCTTGGTAATCTGATGATTGCTGAGCCTTTTTCGTTCGGCGGCGGTTGGCCGGTTCGTGGCTTTCGACCCCGTTTTTACGTTGGTTTACGCGGTCTGTGTAAACCGTGGTGTAAACCGCCAAAAGGCTATGGACGCCACTATTTCAGTTATTTGTTTCAAAAGCAAGACCCTCGCCAACGGGGAGCATCCGCTCATGTTGCGCATTACGAAAGACCGCAAACGGACGATGAAAAGTTTGGGTGTGTCGGTGCATCCGTCTAACTGGGATTTCGACCGCAACGAGCCTAAACCCAAGTGTCCCGACCGCAAGTACATCCAGCAAATCATTCTGAAAGTCAAATCCGAGTATCAAACCAAATTATTGGAGAAAGCCGCCCGCGATGAAGACTATACGGCTGAAACGCTCGTAAAGGAACAATTCCGTGGCCGGCATTTCGCGTCCTGAAAAAGAGTTGAATACGTTTAAAGAGGTTGTTTTGTCATCGGGAAAGAGGAAGGATGTCGGGGTGATCGTTGCGGAGGACGATCTGAAGTTTTGTAATTGAATCGGTGTTCCCGGCAGTTCTGAAATAAGTTTAATGCGGCCTTCGGGGCATATTTTTCTGCACTGTTTTGCTGCATTTCGACCGGCAAATACGGTAAAACGAATGTTTTATCGTCCGTTTGGGCGTATGTATTGCTCGCTTGTGGATTAAATGTTTGATTAATAAGTGTTTGTTGTTCGAGCTGTTTTGGGGGATTGAAAAGATTGGAGTAAAATATTTGGTTATTAACGCAATAATCCATACTTTTGTGTAGTGAAAAACGCCTCTGTTTTTTTTGAGGTGTATCTTTTTACAAGGGGTTTCGGTGTCGTCCCTGGGTCAGGGACAGTCGCATCAGGTGTCGGATTACAAGTGGCCAGCCCCCGATTGCCTCGCTGAAAAAACCGTTTTCACAAGCCGGTTTTTGCCTGCGGGGGATTGTAAAGTATGCCCTTTAGCAAGCTATATGTTCGACAAGAGTGACGAAGAGCACTGGTATGCACTGAAAGTCTTTTACAACCGGGTGTTCGATGTCGAAAGGCTTCTCGCACAGGACGGTGTAAAAACCTACATTCCTTTACGTTCCACAGAAACAACCGTCGGCGGCAGGACGATTCGCCGACGCGAACCGGCCGTTTCATCGCTGATGTTCGTCCGGCAGGCGGAACGCGCGGTGCTCGAACTGATGCAGCGGGCGAAGGCTACCAGTCCGCTGATGGTATATTTCGATCGGGAGACCAAAAAACCGGCCGTCATTCCCGATACCGAGATGGAGGCCTTCATGCTGGTCACGTCGACCGACGATCCCGGGCTGGAATACCTCCCCGAAGCGCCGGCGGAACTCCGGCGGGGCGACCGGGTCCGCGTTACGGAGGGTGTTTTCAAAGGGGCCGAAGGCTATATTCGGCGTGTCAAGGGCAACCGGCGGCTGATCGTCTCGATCGAAGGCGTCGTAGCCGTGGCGACGACCTACATTCCCGGCTGTTTTCTGAAAAAAATCACGACGGACTAAACCGTTTCACCCGATTGGGGCTGCCTGAAATCCGGGATTTATCGTTTCCCGTTCTATTCGCAGGCCGTATTTCGATAGTTTCCATTTTTGCGTCATTATAATCGGCTTACCGCTGTTCCGGCAGGGGTAGTTGCCGCGGGTTCTCTTATGTTCCGGCTGTCCTGCTGCAAAGGATGCCGATAACTTTTCACGCCTCCGTATGCTTCAAGTTATCATGTCCCGTTTTGGGATTGAAAAATACCTATCGTCACGGTATTTTTCGTCGTGGCTGATCTTGACGATCGACACGGTCGTGTCTGTAGTTTCGACCTTGATCGCCTACCTGTTGGTTCGCGGATTGTTCACGAATCCGGTTTTCACGGTATGGTACGGTTTCTGGCTGTTGGCCGGTTCGTGTGTCTTGAGCGTTTTTTCGTTCATCGTTTTCCGAACGTTCCGCAGCGTCATCCGTCATACGACGCTTCGGGAAATCTGGAAACTGGGCGGTGCGGTTCTCTTCAAGGACTTGCTGATGTTCTTCTACGTGCTTCTCCTTCCCCAAAAACCATATCCACCTTATGCCTCCCTTTCCATGGGTTTCCTGCTGGACGCTTTGGTGACTTTGTTCCTTCTGCTGGCCCTTCGTCTTTGCATGATCGTCGTCTACGACCTGATCAAGCTGAAGCAGTCCCGCCGCGCGAACAGCCGTCAGGTTCTGGTCTACGGCACGGGGGACAAGTCAGTGTCTCTGGTCACGCGTCTTCAAAACTCGCCGCATTACCGCGTCGTCGGTTTTCTGACCTACGGGAAGTCCCTTCGCAAGCATACGATCGCGGAGTGCCCGGTCTACTATTTCGAGAATCAGCACAGCGTCGAATACCTGCGGGACCGAGTCGATGTCGACGCGATCCTTTTCGCCACCAATGACGATGCGCAGCAGGAGCAGGAGCGTCTGATCAGATACTGTACGGAGCAGGGGGTCAAAATTCTGATCGCCCCACCGATCGACGAGGTCATCGACGGGAAGATCATGAAGCAGTCGATCCGGGAGATCAAGATCGAAGACCTGTTAGGCCGTCCCGAGATCCGCATTTCGATGGATGAGATCATCGCCAACTTCCGCGGCAGGACGATCCTGGTTACGGGGGCGGCAGGTTCCATCGGCTCGGAGCTTTGCCGTCAGCTGGCGATGTTCGGGGTGAAGGAGCTTATCCTGTTCGACAACGGGGAGACCCCGATGCACAACCTTCGCCTGGAACTGGAGGAGCGCTATCCGGCATTGAAATTCATCCCTGTCATCGGCGACGTCCGGATTCCCGCCCGTCTGGACTTCGTGTTCCGGACGTACCATCCGCAGGTGGTGTTCCACGCTGCGGCTTACAAACACGTCCCGCTGATGGAGGAGAACCCATGCGAGGCGGTTCTGGTGAACGTCGCGGGAACGCGCAACGTCGCTGACAAGTGCATCGAATACGATGTTGAGAAGATGGTTATGATCTCGACGGACAAGGCCGTGAACCCGACGAACGTGATGGGTTGCACGAAGCGCCTTGCGGAGATCTACGTGCAGTCGCTGGGTCTGTCGATCGAGCAGGGCCGCACGCCGGGGAAGACGCGTTTCGTCACCACGCGCTTCGGGAATGTGCTGGGCTCGAACGGTTCGGTCATTCCCCGCTTCAGGGACCAGATCTCCAAGGGCGGTCCGGTGACTGTCACGCATCCGGACATTACGCGCTTCTTTATGACGATCCCCGAGGCGTGCCGTCTGGTCATGGAGGCCGCCACGATGTCGACGGGCAATCAGATCTTCGTCTTCGACATGGGCGAATCGGTTAAGATTGCGCATCTGGCGCGGCGGATGATCTCCCTGGCGGGCTTCGAGCCGGAGAAGGACATCAGGATCGAATACACGGGTCTGCGTCCGGGCGAGAAACTGTACGAGGAGGTTCTGTCGAACAAGGAGAACACGCTTCCGACGACGCACGACCGGATACGTATCGCCAAGGTTCGGGAGTATGACTACGGGGAGGCCTGCGGCGTTGCCGAAGAGCTGGAGACGCTGTCCCGAAAGGTGGAGATTCCCGACATGATACGGCTTATGAAGCGGACGGTTCCCGAGTTCAAGTCGAAGAATTCCAAATATGAAATATACGACCGCGAAGAGTTGCGGATCGAAGCCCAATGAAAAACGGAAATAAAATCGGAAACGATTCGAAACATCATTATGAATAAAGTATTAGTTACCGGCGGAGCCGGTTTCATCGGCTCCAACCTGTGCGAAGCATTGCTGCAAAGGGGCGACCAGGTGGTTTGCCTGGACAATTTCGCCACAGGGCACATGGAAAATCTCATTCCGCTGATCGAAAGCTATCCCGACCGTTTCAAATTGATCGTCGGCGACATCCGCAAGCTTGAGGATTGCCGTAAGGCCGTGGACGGGGTCGAATACGTATTGCATGAAGCGGCTTTGGGATCTGTTCCCCGTTCGATCAAGGACCCCGTCACCACGAACGAAGTCAACATCGGCGGCTTTCTTAACATGCTCGTTGCCGCCCGCGACGCCGGAGTGCGCCGGTTCGTATTTGCGGCCTCGTCGTCGACCTACGGCGATTCGAAGAGTCTTCCCAAAGTGGAGGATGTGATCGGCAAACCGCTTTCGCCGTATGCGATAACCAAATATGTGGATGAACTTTATGCCGACGTGTTCGCCCGCACCTACGAAGGGTTCGAATACATAGGCCTGCGCTATTTCAACGTGTTCGGTCGTCGGCAGGACCCCAACGGCGCCTATGCCGCGGTCATTCCGCTCTTCGTCAAGAAGTTTCTCAACCACGAAGCGCCCAACATCAACGGCGACGGCGAATATTCCCGCGACTTCACCTACATCGACAACGTCATCCAGATGAACCTCCGCGCCATCGACACGACCAACCCCGCAGCGGTAAACCAGATCTACAACACGGCATTCGGGGAGCGAACGACGCTCAATCAACTGGTCGGTTACCTGAAGGAGTTTCTTTCGGAATACGATCCGGCGATCGGTCGGATCGAACCCACGCACGGCCCTAACCGTTCGGGCGACATCCCGCACTCGCTGGCGTCGATCGACAAAGCGCGCCGCCTGTTGGAATACGATCCGCAATTCTCCATGCGCGAGGGCCTGAAAGAGGCGGTCGAATGGTATCGAGAAAATCTGTAAAACAAAATAACCCGACACAGAACAATGAAAGAAGTAAAGATTTGCGTAATCGGCCTCGGTTACGTAGGCTTGCCATTGGCGCGGCTTTTCTCCACGAAGTATAAAACCGTCGGTTTCGACATGAACCAAAAGCGCGTCGAAGCGCTGATGGCAGGCCATGACGCCACGCTGGAGGTTTCGGATGAATTGTTACAATCCGCTATTGACAACGGTTTTGTTTGTACGTCGAATATTGATGAGATTAGGGATTGCAATTTTTATGTGGTTGCAGTTCCCACACCGGTCGATGAGAACAACAATCCGGACCTGACACCCCTCTACGGGGCAAGTACGACGGTCGGGAAGGTGATTTCGAAAGGCGACGTCGTGGTTTACGAGTCGACCGTCTATCCGGGTGTTACGGAGGATGAGTGCATTCCGGTGGTTGAAAAGGTCTCCGGGCTGAAATTCAACGAAGACTTTTTTGCCGGTTATTCTCCGGAACGCATCAATCCGGGCGACAAGGAACATACGGTTGAGAAGATTAAAAAGGTCACGTCGGGTTCCACTCCCGAGGTCGGTCAATTTGTGAATGACGTGTATGCTTCGGTCATTACGGCCGGTACGCATCTGGCCCCGACGATCAAGGTGGCCGAAGCGGCAAAGGTGATCGAAAACTCGCAGCGCGACATCAACATCGCCTTCGTGAACGAGTTGTCGAAGATCTTTACCCGCATGGGCATCGACACGCAGGATGTGTTGGAAGCCGCTTCGACGAAGTGGAATTTCCTGCCGTTCAAGCCGGGATTGGTGGGCGGACACTGCATCGGCGTGGACCCCTACTATCTGGCGCAATGCGCACAGCGCTATGGTTATAATCCGGAGATTATCCTTGCAGGTCGGCGCATGAACGACGGAATGGGCGAATATGTAGCCCAGCAGGTCATCAAACTGATGCTCAAGAAGGGCATCCAGGTGCTCGGTTCGGAGATTCTGATTCTCGGATTCACGTTCAAGGAGAATTGTCCGGACGTGCGCAATACGAAGGTCATCGACATCATCAAGGCGCTCAAGGAATACAATGTAAACATTACGGTTTATGACCCGTGGGCCAATCCGGCGATAGCAAAAAAAGAATATAATATAGACATTACCAATGAATTGCCACAGGAGAAGTTCGATGCGGCTATTGTTGCAGTTGCGCACAAGGAGTTTATGCCCTTGGATATAGAATGTTTGCTTAAAAAAGAACATGTCGTTTTCGATGTGAAATATATTTGCCGGTGTGAAATTGTTGATGGAAGGCTGTGAATTTGCAACTTGATAATTGGATATTTTCATGTTGAGAAATCAACAGAGCGGGTTTAATCAAGCTTTGTGGTTAGGTATCAGCCAAGCTAGTTCTTTCGTTTTGGCTTTTATCAGTGCTGCTATTCTCTCCCGGTATTTCGATAAGACTGAATACGGAACGTATAAGCAGATTATTTATGTTTATACGACATTACAGACAGTTTTCACCGCAGGATTACCGGGGGTGTTTTCTTATTTTCTTCCCCGGTATTCTGAAGCGGAAGGTAAAACGCTAGTGAATAAGATAACTCGTGTCTTTTTCGTTCTGGGATTGTTGTTTTCCGTTGTTTTGTACACTACGTCCGGCTTGATCGCTGACTTGCTGAAAAACCCAGAGTTGGAAATCGGACTAAAGATATTTTCTCCGTTTCCCCTGCTTACCATTCCTACCATGGGAATAGAGGGGATTTATACGGCCTTGAAGAAAACTCAATATATTGCTATCTACCATGCTATTAGCAAATTGTCTATGCTGGTGTGCCTCGTGTTACCCGTTATCGCTTGGCATGGGGATTATCGATCGGCAATAGTTGGTTGGGGGGTGGCTTCGCTGGTTACGTTTGTAATAGCGATGTATATGAAACATAAACCATATGTGCATATCAAGCCCCAATTGATTCCCGGGATGTATCGTGCTATTTTCAATTATTCGCTGCCATTGATGTATGCCAGTATTGTGGGTATGTTTTTACACTCGGCCAATCAATTCTTTGTCAGCAGATATTATGGAACCAAAGTTTTTGCCGAATTTTCCAATGGTTTTATTCCCCTTCCTTTTGTCGCGATGATTGCAGGTTCGGTGAAAGGAGTTTTGTTGCCATTGTTTTCGAAAGCCGAATCTTCGGGAAACCTCCATGATGCTTTGGTTGTATATGACAGTGCTGTAAGAAAGTCCATAAATCTGTTGTATCCACTGATTCTTTTCTTTTTCTTTTTTGCGAAAGATATTGTAGTTCTCATTTATGGCGCACAATATGAAGTTTCGGCTCCTTATTTACGAGTACTTCTGGTTAAAGATATGATTGAGGTACTACCCTTTTTAGCCGTATTGTTAGCCGTCGGTAAATCGTACGTATATTTTTGGGTCCATTTATGTGCTGCTGTTCTAATCTGGGGCATAGATTTCATTGTCGTTTTCTGTGGATTCCCTTCCATTGGTATTGCCATTGTCTCTTCTGCAATTCAGATTTTCATGTCGGTTGCGTTTTTCTGGTATCTTAATCGGAAAATGGAAATACATTTGCTCCCTTGGAAAATGATAGCCTATATCGGTACAATTTCGTTACATCTGATTCTTGTAGGTGTAATTGTTGCACTCTTTGAGCAATATGTCATATTGTCGTGGCCGATCATCGGCAGGCTCGGGGCTTGTGGGGTGATTTATTACGGAGTTCTGTGGATAAGCGGACGGTGGATTGGAATAAATTATTTGGAGTCAGTAGAAATTCTACTCAAACAATGGAGACAGTGATGAGGATTAGTTTATATCGTTCCTATTGGAAAAATAGAAAAGAGAACAATAGAGACTGTTTTGCCTGCGGATGGGCGGAATATAAGGATGAAACCTACGATGCGGAACGTCTGGCGACATTATTATCCGAAATGCAGATAGATTCTGTGGATGCAATGAAGTCGTTAGCTTTTTCCCTGAATGGAAATTTTGCATTGATCGTCTCTTCCGAAGATCGTATATTTATTGTTTCAGACCGTCTCCGATCGTATCCGATAATCTATTTTACGTTGGGTAATACTCTGTATTTGACAGATGACATATATCTTTTCCGTAATGATCATGATATAACGTTTACTCCGGATGACTGTATTGCAGAGCAGTTCCTTTGTTCGAATTTCATTTTTGGCGAGTATACTATCTTTCGAAATGTTTATTCAACCCGAGCGGCCGATGTGATTGTTTGGGATGGGAAAAACTTTTTGCGGGAACAGTATTTTTCTTGGCTTCCTTGCATGACGGATCACGGTCTGCTTCAAGGTACAATTCATGAAGAGGCGGTAAAAATGGACTTGACGTTTAAATCGGCAATTGGACGTATAAAACCGGGGCGGAATCAGAATCTGATCGTTCCTTTGAGCGGAGGCCATGATTCCCGAATTATTGTGAATTATTTATACAAGGCCGGGATTAAAAACGTGATTTGTTTTTCTTACGGAATTGCCGGTAATAAACAGGCCCGCATCAGCAAACAAGTGGCAGAGGCATTGGGATATTCCTGGTATTTTGTTGAATATACATCCGATCTGATGCAGGAAATAGCTTGCTCCGGGCATATTGACAATTATTGCAAATATGCATTTAACGGAGTAGCACTTCCGTGTTTACAGGATTTTGCAGCTGTATATTATTTGAAAAAAGCAGGAATAGTACAAAATGGGGATATATTTATTCCAGGACATGCTTTGGATTTTATTGCCGGCAGCCATCTTTCCAATGACAATAAATCCATTTTGGCATCTCTTCGCAGGCACTTTTCAGAATTTGGATATGCAAAACGCTCTCGAAAACTGATTTCATGGATTGAGTCCATTATTAAAAAGTATAAATGTTCTCCACAGCAATTGGGCGAGTGTTTTAATTGGCAGGAACGTCAAAGTAAGTTTATAGCCAATAGTGTCAAATGCTATGAATATTTTGGTTTTGAATGGCGTATCCCGCTGTGGGATAATGAAATTGCCGACTATTGGATGAGAGTTCCCGCTCGTTGTCGTTATGGACGGAATTTATTTTTTGCAGCAGAGCAGAATCTGCTCTTGTGCGATCGGTTGCGGGATATTCCTTTTGCTAATAGCTTGAAGACCCCACTTTCATTTCGGACTCGAGTCGCAAGCCTCATGCCTTTGGGACTAAAAAGGATGTTGCGTTTACTGGGATATCAGGGGACTGCATATTTTGTAAATGAAGGGTCACATTTGATTTATGCACAGGAAAGAGAACTTTTAGCAGACTATCTGCACGGTAAGTTGCCCCGCTCGGTGAAGCGTTATTTGAAGGCTTATCCCAAAACATTGTGCCTTTCCGGTTTAGGTGTCAATAGTGTTTCTACATTGAAAAATATACGAGATGCATATGATTAATAGATAATATTATCGATTGTCATGGAAAACTTACTATTTAAGAGGTTACTGCCTTTTTATATTCAATATCAACGATGTGCTTCTGCCGGGAATTTATATATATCATATTATAAGTATGTCTTATATAAAATATCGAACTATTTTGGAAAAGCGGGATATTATTATCCAATTCCCAAAAATTGTACAGTCGTTAATATTCACAAAATATATGTCGGATATAATAGCCCGGTATTTCGTCCAGGGTGTTATATTCAGGGAGAAGGAACTATTCAGATTGGGAATTATGTACAAGTGGCACAAAATGTTGGCATAGTAAGTACAAATCATGATGTAAATCAACTTAAGGTCAAGCATCCGGCGCCAATTATTATCGGAGATTATTGTTGGTTGGGGATGAATAGTGTGGTAACAGCAGGCGTAACGCTTGGCCCCCATACAATTGTTGGTGCAGGATCTGTGGTTACGAAAAGTTTTCCGGATGGATATGTTGTCATAGCAGGATGTCCGGCAAAAGTCATTCGACATTTGGATAAAAAAGAGGCAACACCATACCATAACAAAGAAGAGTATTACGGCTTCCTTTCGAAAGAAGAGTTTCAGGCAAAATATGAATTTAGAGATAAAGAATCATTATGATTTTTTATACTCCCTATTTTGATTGTTGTTTTTGCTCCGATACTTGATATGGGAAAGCTATTAGATTAGTTCTTTTATGGTTAATGGATTCAATTTTAATGGTATTGGGGCTAATTTCCATTTCATGTAAATTTTTAAATAAAACCTATGAAAATTACATTAATAGCAGGTGCCAGGCCTAATTTCATGAAGGTGGCACCGATAATCCATGCTATAGATAATGCTCGCAATCGAGATATTGATATTACTTATCGCCTTATTCATACAGGACAACATTATGATCAGCGAATGAGTGATACTTTTTTTGAGGAATTGGGTATTCCCTCTCCTCATGCCAATTTGGGCTGTGGTGGTGGTACGCAAGCGGAGCAGACAGCGGCCATAATGGTTGCATTTGAAAAAGAACTGGTATCTCATCCTGCAGACCTTGTCATTGTAGTGGGAGACGTGACTTCGACAATGGCTTGCACTATAACTGCGAAAAAATTGCAAACAAAAGTAGCGCATGTAGAGGCTGGCATTCGCTCTTGGGATCTTACGATGCCTGAAGAGATAAATCGGATGGTAACGGATTCGATAGCTGATTATTATTTTACCACAAGCGAAATTGCCAACGAAAACTTGCGCCATCTCGGAGTTGATAATGACAGGATATTTTTCGTCGGAAATGTAATGATTGATACTTTGTTGTCGAATATCGAGCGGTTACGTAAACCGGTTGAATTTGATAGCCTGAATTTGAAAGATCGGCGGTATGTCGTTTTGACGATGCACAGACCGGCAAATGTCGATGAGGTGGATAAATTGAAGGAAACAATTAGTCAGATTGTCCATAATGTACAAGGATTGCCTGTAATTTTCCCGATTCATCCACGAACCGCCAATATTTTTAAGGGGCGCGGTATTACTGCTGACAATCTGTACATTATTCCTCCGCAGGGTTATTTAGAGTTCAATTATTTAGTAAAGCATGCATTGGCCGTTGTGACCGATTCGGGTGGAATCACTGAAGAAACAACGATCATGGGGATTCCCTGTCTGACGTTGAGAGACAATACAGAACGTCCGGAGACCTGCACGATTGGAACCAATTTTTTGGTCGGAACTGATCCCAACAATATAAAGCCGGCTCTTGACAAATTATTCGCAGGACAATGGCGACGGGGTGGCATTCCGGAAAAGTGGGATGGGCAATCAGCTCGGCGGATTGTCGATCATCTACTTAAATTAAGATGAATCGTATGATCGGTAAAAGAGGGAGGGATCATAAGAACAGACTCGGCTCTCTGATTGCAATATTCGTTTTGTGGCCTATTGTCTCTCTGATGATGGCAATCAGGCAGTTTCGATTCAAGGAGTCGAGGGTTGTATTTGTATTGTTTGCATTGTTGTTAGGATTTGCATTCGATTTTTCCGATCCACTGACAGACGGTAGCCGTTATGCTCAATGGTTTATCGAATATGGGAACAAAACATTTAATGATTTTCTCCAAGATTTATCGAATTTAGGGCAATATGGCAATACGGATATTTATACGACTTGTTCCTATTTTCTATTTTCTCGGTTTACCAGCAATCCGCATGTTCTGTTTGTAGCATGGGCTGGGATCTATTTCTTTTTTCTGGTTAAATTTTTAGGAACCGTTATTGATTACATCAATGAGAAAAGTTATAGATTTCAGTTGCCTGCTGTTGTTTTTTTTATCGGGTTGACGCTGTTTATGCCCTTGAATGCTATTAATGGCGTGAGAATGTGGACCGCTTTTGTTGTTTTCTTTTATGCCGTTGCGAAAATCCTGCTAAAAAACGATAATCGTTATTTTGCACTTGCTGCGGGAACGGTCTTGATTCATTTTTCTTTTATCTTTTCATTGGTCTTTCTCGGCTTTTACCGAATATTTCGGAACAGACCGGTCTTTTTTTATTGTTTGTTGCTTATCTCATTTGTTGGCAGCTTGAGTTTTTCAACTGTATTTGCTCCTTATGTAGATAGTCTGGGAGAAGGTATCGAACAAAAAGTAGGGGGATATCTTAATGATGAGTATATTGCCCTTCGCGCCGAAGCCAAAGCTGCTCAGGTTTGGTATGCCGAGTACCGGCAATCTATTTTACAGTATTTCCTGTACGTTGCACTTGCAATATCCTATTTCTGGCTGAAGAGGCGCAAGGTAACTCCAATTGTGCGGCAATGTTTTTATTTTACGATTGTGATGTGGAGCATGTTCAATTTCTCATCCGCCACAGCTGTTCAAGGCCGTTATTTCTTTTTTTTTGCATTCAGTGCCTTGCTATTCCTGACGCTCGCGGCTTTTGAACTTCGCTCCGATCGAACATTCCGAAAAATAGCCTACTGTGCCATACCTCCTTTGGCTATTTGGATTGGAGTTGGACAGCTTAATGCGATCCAGTCATTTGATTATCTGGTACTTGTTGGCAATATTTTTACTTTCCCCTTCATTTTTTTCAACATATGACCATTTTGATTGTATCGGGGTCCTATTATCCTGATAAAAGTCCAAGATCATTTCGTACCACAGAGTTAGCCCGGGAATTGGTGCGACAGGGGCATCGTGTCGATGTATTTATTCCTCAGAATGCGATAAATGTCGCGGCAGAAAAAGAATCGTATAATGTAAATGTTCATTTTCTTAAGCCTAAAAAATGGAAAACTTTTCCGACAAATGGCTTTGGCCGGGGCTTTTTTAGACGGATAAATCGGGTCCTTGAGCTATTTTTTGAATATCCAGCAATCGAAACTAAACTGCGGGTATTCGAATCTCTGAAGGATTTGTCTATGTATGATCTGTTGATCTCTATTGCTTATCCCCACATGAATCATTGGGGATGTGCCAAACTATTCAAACGTAATTCCACCTTTTGTAAATGTTGGATAGCGGATTGTGGTGATCCGTATATGGGGACGACGATGCTTCATTATAAACATCCGTTCTATTTCAAATATGTGGAAAAAAATTGGTGTAAATTAACCGATTACATTACAGTCCCGATTGAGGGTGCCATTGCTGGTTATTATAAGGAGTTCAGGAATAAAATTCATGTAATACCACAAGGTTTCCGGATGGATAATCTCTCTTTGGCTAAATATGCTCCAAATAAAATAGTAACGTTGGCTTATAGTGGTGGAGTCGGTCTCGGTCCCCGTAATCCGCTTTCGTTTATCGATTATTTGCTTTCAAAAAAATACCACTTCCGTTTTGTTATCTACACAAATCAATTTGAATTTTTTGATAAATATAAAAATTTGGATTGTATAGAGCTTCATGAATACATTCCGAGAGAACAACTTCTTTTTGAATTGAGCAAAATGGATTTTCTGATAAATCTGGACAATGGAACCGAGCGTCAAATGCCAAGCAAGTTGATTGATTATGCGATTACGGGAAGACCAATTTTGAATGTGAAATCCTCGGATTTGAATATGCGTATCATCGACGAATTTATGGCAGGTGATTATTCCGGGAAGATGAAGGTGCAATCCAAGGAAGAATATGATATAGTACGGGTGGCTGAACGATTTATAGATTTGGCTAATCAGAAATTATAAAATTAAACATGTTTGTGGATTTAAAACATCGCCTATCCAATATCATTTATAATATTCCGGGCTGGAGAACGAAGCGTCATATTGTAGTCATTGAATCTGATGATTGGGGGGCAATTCGAATGCCATCACGTCAGGTATCCGATTTTTTGCATCGTAAGGGAATTCCAATTGAAAAATGTCCTTTTTGCTCGAACGATTCATTGGAACGGAAACAGGATTTGGAACGTTTGTTTGAAGTTTTGCTTTCTGTCCGAGATCAAAATGGGCGTCCTTGTAAGATCACGGCCAATTGTGTCATGGCTAATCCAGATTTTAAGAAGATCAAAGAGGCTGATTTTTTAGAATATCATTACGAATCGATTCTTGATACTTTTGGCAAAACCAAGAATTGCGAACATGTCTTTGAAAGTTGGATAGCAGGCCGGTCTGAAGGTATATGGTCCCCACAGTTTCATGGCCGAGAACATTTAAACGTTGCGCATTGGTTGCGTTATTTGCAGCAAGGAATGCCTGAACTGCATCTCGCTTTTAAATGCAATATGTTCGGGCTGTCAACTTTTCTATTTAACATGCCTGTAAAAAGTTTTATGGCGGCTCTCGATGCTCGTGATCAGAATGAAATGGAACAAATAGATGCGATAATTCGAGATGGATTACATTTATTTAAAAACCTTTTTGGCGCTACGTCTACTTCGTTTATTGCTCCCAATTATATTTGGAGTCCATCTCTCGAAACTGTTTTGGCGGAAGAAGGGGTAAAGTATATACAAGGAGGTAAAGCACAGTTGCTTTCTGATTATGATTTTGTCACAACCGGGAGAAAAAAAATAAGACATTATATTGGTCAGAAAAGTGCATGTGGATTGACATATTTGGTCCGAAACTGTAATTTTGAGCCTACATCACAGCCCGGTCAGGATCATGTCGCACTTTGCATGGCACAAATTCGAACCGCTTTCAGATTTCATAAGCCTGCTATTATCAATACTCATCGTGTCAATTATATTGGTGCCATAAATTCCAAAAATAGCGACCAGAATCTTCGGCTTTTGAAAAAACTTTTATTGGAAATAATCCGGGAATTTCCCGATGTCGAATTTTTAGATAGTTCTGAATTGGGAATGGCAATGAACTAAAATAATAGAAACGCATGAATAATACCGAAATAAAAATTTCATTTTGGGGTGATTTTGCCGGACAAGGGCGTTTTAACAAATGGTTCAATGTGGGCCGCTCTGTGGGTATGTTCGGTGAGATGGAGGAATATATTCAAAAATCGGATATTTCGGTTGTAAACCTTGAAGTTCCGTTGATTGACGGAGGTGAAAAAATACCCAAAAGTGGCCCAAACATACAAGCTCCAATCCATATTGCTTCGGCGATGAAAGCTGCTGGCGTTACTTTAGTCACGTTGGCCAATAATCATATTATGGATTATGGAAGGCCGGGCTTGTTGTCAACGATAGATGCATGTCGGAATGTCGGTTTGGATTATACCGGAGCTGGTTGTAGCGAGAATGAAGCTTCTGTTATAAAGTATATAAATTATCAAAGCAAGCGAATAGCATTCATAGCGGTTGCAGAAAATGAGTTTGGAACAGCTCATGATAACAAAGCGGGAGGTGCACCTCTGGACCCGGTGAAAAACTATTATAAAATAGTTGAAGCCCGTAAAAATGCCGATTATGTTTTTGTTGTTGTTCACGGAGGGCATGAGACATTCGAGTATCCGTCCATAAGAATGCGCAACACGTATCGATTTTTTATTGACGTTGGCGCGGATGCAGTTATTGGTCATCATACACACTGTTTTTCCGGACATGAGATTTATCACGATAAACCGATTGTCTACAGTCTTGGTAATTTTGTTTTTGATAATGGGGCTAATTCACATTCATCTTGGAATGAAGGGGTCGGAGCAATACTGACTCTGAATGGAAATTCCGTCGGTTTATCGCTGATTCCTTTTACGCAAGGTTTGCCTGATAACCCACAACCACGAAATTTTTCAAAAGAGCATAAAACGCAGTTTCTTGATCATGCACAAAACAAATCTAAAATAATCGGTTGTGATGAATTGTTGCAGGCCGAGTTTGAAAAATTTGTACGTCAGTCTGAAAAAAAATACGCTCTCTATTTGGAACCTTTTAGTAATAAAATCATGTTAGGGTTGATCAATAGAGGATGGCTTCCATCATTCGTAAAAGGAAAAAAGAAACTGCTGCTGTTGAACATTATAAGATGTGAAGCACATCGAGATATGTTATTACAAATTTTGCAAAAATGAAAATAGCAATTCATCACACACCTGCGGACTGGTCCTTTTCAAACTACTGGATTGAATATTGTCGGAACCAGAAAATTAATTATAAGATTGTAAATGCCTACGACAGCGATATTGTCGAGCAGGTGCGGGATTGTGATGCCTTCATGTGGCATCATAATCACATGATTCATAAAGACCGGCTTTTTGCCAAAGCATTGTTGTTTTCTTTGGAAACTGCCGGGGTTAAAGTCTTTCCGGATTTTTATACCGGTTGGCATTTCGATGATAAACTGGGCCAGAAATATCTGTTAGAAAGCATCGGGGCTCCGTTGGTTCCCAGTTATGCGTTTTTCGACTTCGACACAGCGCGTAAGTGGATTGAAAATGCGAGTTTCCCAAAAGTATTCAAACTTCGCGGCGGATCGGGCAGTACTAATGTGATGTTGGTAAAAACCCGCAAGGATGCCTTGGAATTGGCTCGGAAGGCTATTAAAAGAGGAATCCCGATTTATAATAGGCGAGATGCTCTCAAAGAGGCGTTCAGACGATATGGAATGGGGGCGGGAAGTGTCGCGGATATTTTTAAGGCGGTGGCCCATTTTGTAATTCCAACACCGCTTCAGCGGGCAAACGGGAAAGAGGTAGGATATGCCTATTTTCAGGATTTTATTCCTGATAATACGTTCGATATCCGGATTATCGTGATCGGGGACAAAGCATACGGTATTCGGCGAAAGGTTCGAACAGGCGATTTTAGGGCATCTGGTAGCGGGATGTTTCTTTATGACCGGAAATACATTGATGAACGATGCGTGAAAGTGGCTTTCGAGGTCTCTGAAAAGTTGCAAAGTCAATGTACGGGATTCGATTTCGTATTCGATAAATCAGGTACTCCCCTGATCGTGGAGATTGGCTATGGATTCGTTCAGCAGGCGTATGAATCATGTCCTGGATTTTGGGACCGAAACATGTGCTGGTATGAGGGGAAATTTAACCCGATGGGATGGATTGTGGAGAATCTTAAAAATTCCGATAAATGAAACCGAAAATTATTCTGCGCAAGTCCAAAACATTCTTAATCCTGATATGGGCTGCATTAAGATATCCTTTCTTTAAACGACGTTGCCGTATTCCCCGGATTATGTCAATTGACGAGACCTTGGATATGGTAATTGAAAAAAAACTGTCGGTTGCTCGTTTCGGCGATTCGGAATACCTGTACATGAGCGGAGGTAAGGACGGTCTTCAAACTTCTAGCCAGAAATTGCAGGCCAAATTGCAGGAGGTGATGCACAATACCAATCCGCGGTTGCTTGTCTGCATGGTCAATTATCATGATTTAAGAAACCGTACTTTGGAAGCCCGATTGTCTGCCATGAAGTTCCATGTACATACTTTTAATTCGTATAAGCAATACATTAATTTCAAATATTATTACGGTAATTCCAATATGACCCGGTTTTATATAACTTACCGGGATAAAAAACGGTGTGCCGAACGTTTTGAAAAGTGCAAGAAAATTTGGGAGGGACGCGAGATCATTCTTTTCGAGGGTGAACAGACTCGGTTCGGATATGGGAACGATCTGTTTGCGAATACCCTTTCTGTGAAGAGGGTATTGTGCCCCAGTCGTATGGCGTTCGACTATTACGATGAGATTGTCGCCAAATCTTTGGAAATGCCCAAACAGGCGCTGTTGATCTTTGCGTTGGGCGCGACTGCAACTGCAATAGCCGGGGATTTGACGGCAGCCGGATACCAGTGTATAGATATTGGAAATCTGGATGTTGAATACGAGTGGTTCCGTCTTGGAGTGACCCGTAAGGTGGCCTTGAATGCTAAACAAGTGAGTGAGGTTGATGGTGGAATGAAGGTCGAGCGCATTACCGATTCGGAGTATATGTCTCAAATAATTGCGAAAATCGGTGTCAAATAATCGAATTCAGAATGTTCTGTTGATTACGCCCTCGATCAATATGGGCGGTATGCAGAGTGCTATGGCTACATTGGCCAACGGACTTGCGGAATGTGGCGTTTCGGTGGATATGTATGCTATTTTTCGTCTTGAGCATTTCTATGTGCTCAACCCCATGGTTCGATTTGCCGAAGCTCCGCATGCCCCCAATGAGTATAATTTAATTTCTCGCATCGCTTCGATTGTCCGGAATATTCGCAAGGCCGCCATCGATAGCAAGGCTGAAACAGTTGTCGTATATGGTAAGTTTTATTCCTCTCTGGCATTATTGGCGACGTTGGGTTTAAAAAAACGTGTGTTCATATCGGATCGGGCAAGTCCTCTTTACCGCGATTTTTGGTATGTGGAAATGCTTACGAGGCTTATTTATATATTTATCAAACCGGCCGGTGTCATTGCCCAGACCTATATATCCGCAGCATATCAACGCAAACGGTTCGGGCGAAAAGTGCGGATCGAAGTGATCCCGAATGCCATTCGTCCAATCAAAAGATATGAATGTTCCCGACGGAACGTTGTATTGGCCGTCGGGCGTTTCGGCGACCCCCTGAAAGGATTTGACAGATTGATAGAGGCTTGGGGGTTGGTCGATGCTCCGGATTGGATATTAAAGTTTGCGGGTGGTTCAGAGGCTGAAGAACCCTCTTTCGGCCGACGGGCACGTGAACTCGGCATTTCCGAGCGTGTTGAATTTCTGGGTAAGGTAACGGATTTAGATGAACTTTACGCTTCGAGCGCCATTTTCGTCATACCATCGCGAAGTGAAGGATTTCCCAATGCATTGGCGGAAGCTATGATGGCAGGTATGTGTTGTGTGGCTTTCGATTTCATTGCGGGGCCGCGTGATATGATTGTTTCTGGTGAAAACGGAATTATTATTCCGGAGGGGAATGTGCAGATGCTGGCAGACAGCCTTCAGATGTTGATTGCGACGCCTGCGATGCGAAAGAAGATGGGCGATGGGGCGCTCGAGACAAGTCGTCGATTCGAGCGTAGTGTAGTCTGTAATTCGATTCTCAATTTTATTTCGGCAACCGAAAATCACTGAACGTATTGTGGAAAGACTAGTTTCTGTAATTGTTCCCGTATATAAAACGGAACAATATGTCGAACAGGCCGTAGCCAGTATTCTGAATCAGAATTACGGCAATATCGAAGTCTTGCTCGTCGATGATGGATCGCCCGATGAAAGCGGTGCTATATGCGAGCGACTGGCCGCGGGCGATGCTCGGGTTCGGGTCATTCATAAACTCAACGGAGGATTGTCCGATGCTCGCAATGTCGGATTGGAGTTGGCTGCTGGAGATTTGATCACCTATATGGACAGCGATGATTTCTGGGTTGACGATCCCTGGATGCTGACACGTCTTGTTCGGACCATGAACGAACATTGGGCGGATTCCGATTTTCTGATTTACAATTACAAACAATATTATCAACAGGATAATCGATTCGTGGCAAATATGCCTTATCCGGATCAGCAACTGGTAGCCTTGGATAAATATGATAAGTTCTCCTATTTTGCGCAGCGAGGGCATTTCCCGATGTCTGCATGGTCCAAATTGATAAAACGAGAATTTTTGCAGACGAACGGAATTCGTTTCATCGAAGGTATTTATGCCGAGGATATTCCCTGGTTCGTGGAGCTGCTCGACAAATGCCGTAATTTCATTGTTGTAAACGATTATCTCTACATTTATAGAAAACAGGTGCCGGGGGCGATCACGTCAGGATTCAGTTATAAGAAATACGACGATTTGATTTTTATCGTGGAGCATTGCGTGAAAGGGGTGGCGGACGGAAACTATTCTCCGAGATTGGCAGAAATGATATATGCTTTCATGGCTTATGAATACTCCATTTTGATCGCCCAGTTCATTCATATCGGGGCGGATGTGAAATCTAAATATGCAGACTGGCTGCGTCGATATGTCTGGTTGCTGAACTACTCTTTCAGTCGTAAGGTCCGCTTGGTGAGATTGTGTCTTAAAACGCTTGGTTTCAATATTACAGTGCGTTTACTGAATTTGTATATCAGGAAACATGTAAACCGGAATTTATGATTACAAATAAACCCAAATTGATTCGCATAACGACAGTTCCTGTCGCCATGTATAAGATTCTGAAAGGACAGCTGAATTTCCTCAATCAATATTTTGAAATCGTCGGAATCTGCAGTCATGAGAGATATTATGATGATCTGAAGCAACAGGAAGGTATTCGGTTGATTGATGTCGAGATACGTCGGGAGATATCTTTTCGGAAGGATATTCTCGCGATTATCAGGTTGTTCCGCGCGTTTCGCAGGGAAAAACCGGCTATCATTCATTCGCATACGCCCAAGGCCGGTTTATTGGCTATGGTGGCGGGAAAATTGGCCGGAGTTCCAATTCGCATACATACTTTTACCGGGATTCGGTTTGAGACGGCTCATGGGTTATTTCGCCGATTGTTGATGTGGATGGACCGAATTACCTGTTTTTGTGCTACAACGGTTATCCCGGAAGGGGATGGTGTCAAACAGACATTGATTCGAAATAAGATCACCCAAAAACCGTTGCATAAAATTCTGAATGGCAATATCAATGGAGTTGATATAGATTATTTCCGGCCGGATGCGGTCTCTCCGACCGTTTGTCGTGCTCTGAAAAACGATCTTGCCATTGGTGACGATGATTTCGTGATCTGTTTTATCGGTAGAATCGTACGTGACAAGGGAATCAATGAACTTGTAAGTGCATTTGATATGCTTTCCCGTCGGCATAAGTGCGTGAAATTATTGCTTGTCGGTCCTTTTGAATCCAATCTGGACCCGGTTAGCGCAAGTACGGCGGAAATTATCCGAACCAACCGGCATGTTATTTCCGTCGGGTTGCAGCAGGATGTGCGTCCTTATCTTGCCATTTCGGACTTATTTGCTCTCCCTTCCTATCGGGAGGGTTTTCCGAACGTCGTTTTGCAGGCTGGTGCCATGGGGGTGCCTTCGGTTGTTACGGATATCAGTGGATGCAATGAAATTATCAGGGATGGTTATAACGGGATGATTATTCCTCCGCGACAAGAAAAGCCTCTTTTCGATGCAATAAGCGGTCTGTATTCGGACCGGCAGAAATTGCTGGAATATGCCCGGAATTCAAGAGGTATAGTTGTGGAAAAATTCCGGCGAGAAATAGTTTGGGATGCCATTCTTGCGAAATATCGAGAGTTGATGCAAATCAATGGAAAGATACAATGTACTTTAACAAAGGAATAGCATGAATATTTCTCGTCTGAAACGTTATGGAGCGTTATGGGTCAAAAATTCTTTGGGAAAGAGGACTTCGCGTAAGATTGTCGCCTTTTCCGTGGACGACTACGGAGTTCAGCGAACCGCTTCCGTCGAAGCTCGAACAGCAATGGAACATGCCGGTATGGATTTGCATACGAATCGTTTTGACTGGTATGATTCTCTGGAGACGGAGGCTGATTTAACCGCTCTTTGGGAGACATTGGACTCTGTTAGAGATTGTAATGGTGCTCCTGCGATATTTACGGCATTCGCCTGTCCGGCCAATATGGATTATGACATGCTTGTTGATTCCGGGGGAGCGCGGTACGGCATTACTCTTTTACCGGACTTATACCGAAAAACAGAATCGGGCAATGCGATGGAGTTGTGGCGGCAGGGAATTGCGTCGAAACTTGTGAATGTGCAATATCATGGGCGGGAACATGTCAATCTGAAGACTTTGAGGAAACTGTTACAGGATAACGATGCTCAAGTCTGGTGTAGTATAAAAAATGGGTCATGGGCTGGCATCTCCCGTCGTATATCCGAACATGTATCCTATGTGTCGGCGTATCAATTCGACGGCAAGGATGAGTTGCCTGAGTTAATTGCTATAGCCCAAGACGGATTGGATGTTTTCGAAAAAGTGTGGGGATACAGAGCTGTTCATTTCACTGCTCCGGGAGCCAGGGAACACGTTTCGCTCGACACGGCCCTATCGGCGGGAGGAATAAAATATGTGGATACGGACGTCCTTTATCGGGAACATCAGGGCGGTGGACAGTATAAACGGCGCTTCAATATTCCTTTTGGCCATAATTCTATGGGACAGTATTATGTGGTTCGAAATTGCGTTTACGAGCCCATGTTGCCTTGTTCGGGAGATTGGTCCGATTATCTGTTATTCCAAATTCAAGCGGCGATCGATTGCGGGAAACCAGCCAATATAAGCACGCATCGGGTTAATTTTTCAGGGCGATTGTCTGCAGAAAATCGAGACAAGCATTTAGCGGAATTGAAGCAGATTCTGGGCCGAATCAAAAAACGGTGGCCGGATATAGAATTTATGTCTACATCACAAATGATGGAAACTATGATAAATCTATAAGTGTTATGTCATTGAGAGGACTTTTATTCTGGATATTCGATTGTTATCATCATTCTTCGATACGCAGGCACTACAATGACCTGAAAAGAAGATTAAATGATCAGGATACCACGTCTGATATGTTAGATCGTTTGTTGTGTCATGCTGTTGAGTCAACTCCTTATTACAAATCGTATCGGGGGAAAACTCAACTCGAAGCGTTCCCGATAATCAATAAAGCCATTATTAAAGAACATTTTAAAGATTTTATCGCAGAAGGATTCGATCCAAACGATTTGAAAGCAACGACTACAAGCGGGTCCACAGGTACGCCTTTTACGGTTTATAAGAATTCGGATAAGATGGCTCGGCATATTGCCGCCATGATTTTATTCAATGAAAAAGCCAATCTGCCACTTGGGCAACGCCTTTATTATTTACGTGTATGGAACAGAATGAACAGAAAGGGTTGGAAAACCCAGTATTTGCAGAATATTATTCCGATTGAAGTTTCGCATTTTGGAGAACAAGAAGTAACAGATTTGGTACGCCGAATTCTCGGTTATAAGGGACCTGTATCCATTTTGGGATTCGCATCGGCTTTGACGGATTTATCCCGATTGGCTGTCGATCTTCCGGAAATGCCACGGAATGTCCGATCTGTGATATCAATGTCCGAACACTTACCGGATACAACCCGTAATCGTTTGCGGAAATTGTTTCGATGTCCCGTGCTTTCACGCTATTCTAACACGGAAAATGGATTTATTGCTCAACAGACGGCAGATTCGGATTATTATGAGATAAATACGGCCGACTTCAAAATTGAGCTATTGGACTTGAATGATGACAAGCCTGTGAAAAACGGTGAAATGGGGCGTGTCGTCATTACGGACTTGTATAATTATGCCATGCCGTTGATTCGCTACGATACGGGGGATACGGCTGTTTGCGATGTTGTTGGAGGACAACCGGTTTTTACTTCGATCGAAGGGCGTACCTGCGACTTGGTTTTTGATACGTCCGGTAAGCCGATGTCGCCTCATTTTGTAACCAATACGCTGTGGGAATATCGGGAACTTCTCCAATATCAGTTTATTCAGCGGACAGAGCGGCAATACGTCGTTAAATTGTGTCTATCTGGCTGCTTCGAGCGGGAAGAAAAACTGAAACAACAGTTGCTCTCGTATTTGGGAGAAGATGCGGAGGTATCGTTCGAATATGTGGATGAACTTCCGGTTTTGCAATCCGGAAAAAGACGGTCTGTCATAAACGAATGGAAAAAATAGGATGTATCAGCTTGTTCAATACATCCGCAATCATTGTCGGTGGGGGTGGATTTTGATCGATAAGATCAATGCTGCTTGTTTTGCAACTCGATATGGTCGGCGACTTCGCTTCGTTGATCCGATTCTGGAACAACATGTCACCCCAATGCTCATAAGACGTGTGGGGTTGTCCGATTTAAGGGATCTATGTGGGTTTTTTCGCGAACAACCCGCCGAAACATACACCTATTTCAACCCTCATGGATTTACCTATGATGACCTTTTGCGCCAGTTCCGAAATAAGTCTTTCTTGATGTTCGTGGCTCTGGACGGGAATCGTATCGTCGGGTACTTTTTCCTGCGCTGTTTTGCCAACGGCAAGGCCTTTCGCGGAAAAATTGTGGATTATCGTTACCGTAACCGAGGAATTGCCACGCAGATGGGAACTGTTACAACGCAGGTGGCAACCGTGATGGGATTGCGCATGTTCGGTACAATTTCCAGGCACAATTACGCTTCGATGCATTCGTCCGAGGCTGTCAATGAAATTCGGGTCATCCGGGAGCTCCCCGATGATTATCTATATATCGAATATCTTTCCAAGCACTGAAAAACATGCTCAAATACCTTTTCGACCGGACGGCTTCGCTCTTCGGTCTTTTGTTGTTGTGGCCGGCATTGCTGATCGTCGCCCTGCTGATCCGAATGAAAATGCCGGGAGGTCCGGTGATTTTCACCCAGCATCGCGTCGGGCGGGATGGGCGACTCTTTACGATGTACAAGTTCCGGTCGATGACCGTCTCGCACTCCGGATCGTCCGTATCCGTAGCCGGCGAGAGCCGGATCACGCCTCTCGGGGCGAAATTACGCAAATATAAGCTCGATGAATTGCCTGAATTGTGGAACGTCCTAAAAGGTGATATGAGTTTTGTCGGACCACGTCCCGACGTGCCGGGATATGCGGATCGGCTTCAGGGGGAGGATCGGCTCATTTTGAAACTTCGCCCTGGAATCACGGGCCCGGCTTCGTTGAAATATGCCAATGAAGAGGAAATATTGGCTCAAGTTTCTGATCCGGTGAAATATAACGACGAGGTGATTTTTCCGGACAAAGTGCGGATCAACCTCGATTACTACCATAACCATACATTCCTGGGAGATATTCGATTGATTTTTCAAACGATATTCCGATCCTATGAATTAGCGGAAATACAAAAATAAATATGGAGAAAAACCGTATCTATCTCTGCCTGGCGCATATGTCGGGCAAGGAGCAACAATTTATCAAGGAGGCTTTCGACACGAACTGGGTGGTTCCCCTGGGGCCGAATGTCAATGCTTTCGAGGAAGACCTGAAACAATTCACCGGCGGAGGCAAAGAGGTCGTCGCGCTCGCGTCCGGTACAGCCGCCGTGCATCTGGCCCTGCTGGCCTGCGGGGTAGGTCCAGGCGATGAGGTGCTCGTCCAAAGTTTTACCTTCTGCGCCTCTTCGCATCCCGTAACTTATCTCGGCGCCACGCCCGTCTTCGTCGATTCGGAGCCTGCAAGCTGGAACATGGACCCCGGACTGCTTGAAAAGACTATCGAAGAGCGTATCGCCAGGACGGGCCGGAAACCGAAGGCGATCGTCCCTGTTGCCTTATACGGCATGCCTTACAGAATCGACGAGATTATGTCGGTTGCCGATAAATACGGCATTCCGGTCATCGAAGATGCCGCCGAAGGCTTCGGTTCAAAATTCGACGGGCGTGTGCTCGGGACGTTCGGCAAATACGGCGTTCTGTCGTTCAATGGCAATAAGATGATCACCACGTCGGGCGGCGGCGCGCTGATCTGTCCGGATGCCGAGGCAAAGAGGCAGATCATGTTCTACGCCACGCAAGCCCGTGAAGCCTATCCCTATTACCAGCACGAGCAGATCGGATACAATTACCGGATGTCGAACATATGCGCCGGAATCGGCCGTGGGCAGATGACCGTTGCCGACGAGCATATCGCTCACCACAAACATGTTTGCCGGCTCTACAAGGACCTGCTGTCCGGAATTCAGGGTGTTGAGCTGCATGAAAACCCGTCGCCGCGTTACGACAGCAACTATTGGCTCTGTACGATCCTGCTCGATCCCTCCTTGCACGTAAAAGGAGAAGAACATGCCTATGATACGGCTGTCGAGGGAGCAGTCGGCGGGGCGGCCGGAGTAACGCATGCCGCCGGGGCGCTCCATACGGCCAGCGAACCGAACCCGAACGTCGAGGCGATGCGTATGGCACTGGATGCGGCAGGCATCGAATCGCGGCCGCTGTGGAAACCGATGCATCTGCAACCGGTTTATGCCAGGAATCCGGCTTATGTGAACGGCGCGAGTGAATCGCTGTTCAAACGCGGTCTGTGTCTGCCCAGCGGGCCCTATGTGACGAATGAGAATGTGGAATATATCGTTCAACAGATAAAGGCGAATATCCTTTAATACTGCTGTAGTTTTTTTATTGCCTTTGGCAGATGATGTGAATCTTATGTCATTGGCGGGTAAAAGTGAGCCGCAACCTTTTTAGGTTGCGGCTTTTGCGTTGGTTGTCCGTCGGCTACCGTCCTCCGGCGACGGGCCGCAGCAGGAAGTTGAACGAGTAGTCGCCGTAGGGCAGCAGGTATTCGGGACGGGGGAGCCGTCCCCAGCTGTTGACGCAGCCCAGTCCGGACTGGACGCTCTCGATATTGACGTGCGTGCGGCCGTCGGGCACGAGGTCGCCCGGGTGGCGGACATATTCCGGCGAGCCGTTGTCGAGCTGCGGGATGGCAAACGGGATGGCCGATGCCGAGAAGTGGCGGTCGGAGCAGATCTCCACGCCCAGGCCCGAGTCGTCGGTCAGCCGCCACCAGCGCAGTCCGCTGCGCGTTCCCGACTCCTGCGGGCTGACGTATTTCATATGGAACTGGTCGGCGACGCGCTGGGCGTAGCGTCCCACGAAGGCGGCGCCGGAGCGGTCGGCGTAGTTCTCCATCGGGCCGCGGCCGTAATATTCCACGGCGTCGAACATGCCCGGGGTTTCGAAGGCCATGCCGAAGCGCATCAGGTCGGCGACGTCCTTGCGCGCGGGGTCGGCGGTCATCGTTTCGCTGATGCGCACCGAGCCGTCGGCCGCAACGGTGTAGGTGAGACGGAGCCGTGCGCCGACGGCGGGGATCGCGTAGTCTGCGACGGCTTTCACTTCGCTGTCGCCGGGCGTAAGGGCGAAGCCCGTGAGCTGCGGTTCGGCCTTGGCCCACATCCGGCTGTCGGGGTATTTCCCGGTCTGGCGCACGCCAAGGTCGTTGTCCGTGGCTGCGCGGTAGAAGTTGGGCCGCACGGGACCGGCCAGCAGCTCGACGTTGCGCAGGCGGTAGGAACGGATGAAGCCGCTCTTCGGATCGAACGCGACCGAGAATCCTTCGCCCGAAACGGTTTTGTCCGCCACGCGGAGCGTCCCGGCGGGAGCGGTCGCGGCGAAGCGTGCCGCGGGGTCGTCCCCGCGCAGCGTCAGCTGGTCGGCGGCGACTTCATAAAGTGCGTCGAGCAGTCCCTGCCGTTCGCGGAGCTGGTAACGCACCGTGAGCAGCAGTT